>Ga0209048_10002533_pt1 | contig 18128 bp, 15 predicted proteins | sample FrelakmetCRP12CR_FD_187146 | JGI IMG/M metagenome (GOLD analysis project Ga0209048, IMG submission 187146) | Freshwater lake sediment microbial communities from the University of Notre Dame, USA, for methane emissions studies - CRP12 CR (SPAdes)... | ecosystem: Environmental > Aquatic >... | reverse complement strand
GGGGCGGAGTGGCGGGTGGATCCGCGCCGGAGCGCCGATCCGCTCAGCGGCTTCGCCTGCTGACGGCTTCCACGGAGATATCGGGTGACGCGGTCAGCTCCTCGAGGATGGCGCCGGCCGACACGTTCCGTCCGCGCGGCGGCGTTGTCGGCAGCGGCGAATCCGGGCGTTCCCGTTCCTCGGCCCACGCCCTGACGCCCCGGACGAGGCCCGGGCCGATCGATCCACGCAGCTCGGCCGCGCCGCGATCCATCACGAGGAGCAGCACCCGGAACACGACCAGGGTGCCCGCCAGCGCCAGGGACGCGGTGATGATGCCCAGCGGGTAGAACGGGAATGCCATGCTGCGCTCCGCCTGCCGCGCGGCCGATTGGCCACCCGCCAACGGACCACGTTGGGTGCATCGTGCACGCAAACCCGAGGCCGGTCGAGGGCCGGACGGATCCTTGTCGTGTGACGGCCGCGCCCGGCCCTTCTCCGCCGCCGCGACCGCGGCCGCGATCGAGGCCAGAGTCACCCCCCACTGGCACGCAGCCTCAGCCCTTGACGCCGCCGAGCGCAAGGCCCGAGATGATGAAGCGCTGGGCGAGGAAGTAGACCACGGCGGGCGGGATCGCGAACAGGATCGCGAAGGCACTGAACTGCGCCCACGGGATGCTCTGGAAGTTGCCCTGCATCTGGTAGAGCGCCATGGCAAGCGTGAAGTCGCCCGGCTTGGTGAGGAACTGCCAGGAGAAATAGAACTCGGTCCAGCCACCGACAAAGCCCAGGAACCCCGTCACCGCCAGGGCCGGCATCGCGAGCGGCAGGATCACCCGGAAGAACGTCTGGTTGGTTGATGCGCCATCGACCCAGGCCGCCTCCTCGAGGTCCTTGGGAATCGTGTCCAGGTAACCCTTCAGGTTCCAGATCGCGAAGGGCAGCAACCCGGAGATGATCGCCAGCCCCACGCCAAGCAGCGAGTCGCGGAGGTTGAAGTTCCCCAGCAGCGGCAGGTTCGTGAACTTGATGCCGTTGAGGAGGACGAAGAGCGGCGCGAGCGTCGCGACGGTGGGCAGCATGAGGACGGCCAGGATCCCGATCATCAAGACCTGCCGCCCCGTGAAGCGGAGCCGGGAGAACGCGTACGCCGCCAGGACGCCGATGAGCACTGACAGGAGGGAGGTGCCCAGCGCGATCTTGAGCGAGTTGAGAGCCAGCGTCAGGAAGGTAACCGGGTTGACTGTCGGCTGCCTCAGGACCTGGACGTACGACTCGAGGGTGGCGCCGGGCGGGATGATGCTCAGCCCCTGCGGTCGCGATCGGCTGAGCGGGTCCAGCGAGACGCTGAAGACCCAGATGACCGGGAAGAGGACCGTGAAGAGCAGGAGTACGGCGCACGCCTGCAGGATCGCCTGGCGGCGCCAGGACAGCCTCCCGCGACGGGACTTGTTCAACTTGATGGGAGCGGCAGGGAGAGTCCGGGTCGTGGATGCCATCGGCTCGCCCTCCTACAGATCTTCGTACGACGCGGTCGCGCGGGCGAGCCGGTTCGTGACCAGGGTGATGACAAGCAGCAGGAAGAACATGATCACGGCGAACGACGCGCCCACGCCGTAGAGCTGCTGACCGTTGACCAGCCGATAGGCCTGTGTCACAAGCAGCTCGGTCTTTCCGAGCGGACCTCCCTGCGACATGAAGTAGGCGAGGTAGAACAGGTTGAAGGTGATCACGAAGCCGTACATGGCGTAGGGCACCATTGCCGGCCGGAGGTACGTCAGCGTCACGGTCTTGAACTTCATCCAGGGGCCTGCGCCGTCGATCTCGGCCGCCTCGTAGAGCTCCCGCGGGATGCTCTGCAGCGCGCCGGTGGCCACCACCGAGTTGAGCGGCCAGCCGAGCCACGTGTTCGTCACGAGCATTGCGAAGAACGCCATCGGCAGCGGGATGAAGGAGATCGGGTTGTCGACCTGGCGCAGCCAGTCGATGTTGAAGGCCGTGGCCGGGAGCCCCAGGAAGCCGCCCAGACCGCGCAGGATCAGGTTCACGGCGCCGTAGTCCGGGTCATACATGTTGGTCCAGACCGTCGCCACGATAAGGGGCGGGATGACCACCGGCAGGATGTAGACGGCCCGGTAGAAGCGCTTGAAGCGGAGACCGTCCGTGTTCAGGAGAAGCGCGATCGAGACGCCCAGCACCACGTGGATGGCGACGTTCGAGAGCGCCCAGAAGATGTTGTAGAGGATCAGTCGCACAAAGTCGAAGTTGGGGATCGCCAGCGAGCTCTGGAGGACGTTGATGTAGTTCTGCAGCCCAACCCAGTTCGGCGCGTTACCCCGGAGGTTCGTCACCGTGTAGTCGGTGAACGACATCCAGACCTGGTACATGAGTGGGTACAGCGTGATCACGCCCATCACGAGGAGGGCGGGAACCAGATAGAGATATGCGATCCGGCTCGATCGTCGGCCGCCACCGCGCCCGACTCGACCGAGGGTCCGGTCCGCCGCCTGCGTCGCGACTCCAGTCGTCATGTGCCGTCCTCGTGGTCCCGAGTGGTCCGCCTGACTCCCGACATGTGAGTGCGCCGCCGCCCCTCGCGGGGCGGCGGCGCGTTACGACTTACTTGCCGTTCGCCTTGTCCATCGTGGCACAGGCGTTGGCCACCGCGGTGGTGGGGTCGACGTTCGCCGTCAGGACCTTGGTCCAGGCGTCGCCGAAGCCGCCCCAGTAGTTGCCGAATTCCTTGCTCTGCGGGCGCGGGGTTCCCTGCGCCATCGCGTCGGCGAAGGACTTGGTCAGGGGGTCAACCAGGTTGACAAGCGTGCTCGCCGGCACGTGACCGGCCTGGTCGACGTAGATTGCCTGCGACTCGGCGCTGGTGAGGAGCTTCGCCGCCGCGATCGCGAGCTCCTGGTTGGTGCCGGCGGTGTTGATGTACCAGCCGTCAACGCCAACGAGTGGCGATGCGTTGCCCTTGGGGCCGGCCGGCATTGCCGCAACGGCGACGTCCGGGCGAGCGGCGCGGTAGTCGCCGAGCGTCCAGTTGCCGTTGAACATGATGTCGACGGCGCCGCTCTTGAAGGCGTCATTGACCTTGCCGTAGTTCGAATCAACGAGGGCGCCGGCCTTCTTGAGGGCCAGGATGTATGCCATCGCGTCGGCGACGCCCGTGTTGGCGGTCGCGGCGCACTTGTTGTTGGCGTCGAAGATCGAGCCGCCGAACGCGGCGTACCAGCCCCAACCGAAGTAGGGGTCGGGGGCGATGATCCCGACCTTGCCGCCGCCCTTGACGAACGCCATCAGCTCGTCCGTGGTCTTGGGCGGGGTTGGGACCTTCTTCGCGTCGTAGTACATGGCGACGGCCTTGAGGCCCTCGGGAATTATGTACACCTTGCCGTCCACCATGGAGCCGTTCTTGGCGACGTCGACCGTGGTGGCGAGGACGTCGTCGATCTTGCCGGTCAGGTCGACGAAGAAGCCGCCCCGGACCTGATCCCCAAGGCTGTCGTTCGGGGTGATGAGCATATCGGGCCCGGCGCCGGCGGCCGACTCCGTCTGGAACTTCTTGAAGATGTCGGAGAACGGGACGTCGAGGTCGGTGATCGTCAGGCCGGGATTGGCACCCTCGACGTTCCCGAGCACGCGAGCGAAGGCGCGCGCCTCGGCGGAGCCGCCGGACGAGCCGTACGAGCTCCACACGTTGAGCGTGCCAGTGAGCCCGCCTGCCGAGGGCGCAGCGGACGGGGCAGCCGAGGGCGCCATGGACGGGGCCATCGACGGCGCCACGGATGGCGCCACGGACGGCGCCACGGACGGGACGGGTGTGGCCGCGCTGCTGCACGCCGCGGCGACGATCGTGAGCGCTCCAAAGAGGCCCACCAGCCTGGTTGTCTTGTGCATCTGTCTCTGCATTCCTCCTGTTGTGGCCGCGGCTCGGCGGCCGATTCGCGGTGACCCGGCCGCGTTGTGCGGCCAGTTTGCTCTGATCCGGCCGCGTCGTACGGCCGATTTCGGAGCCCGGACCGCACGTTGCGACCCGCTCCTCCGGTCCGTCAGCGTCCCCCCGCCACCTCCTTCCCGATGGGTGCCGGACCGCTCGAACCGCGGACGATGAGTCGCGTCTCGAGGCGCCGGTGATCGGGCCGAGAGGAGTCATCCCGCGCAATCGCCGCGAGGAGGAGCCGGCAGGCCTCCTCGCCCTTCCGCCGGACCGGCTGGTGCACGGTCGTCAACGGGGGCTCGACGTGGCGGGAGAGCTCGATGTCGTCGAATCCGACGATGCTGATATCGGCCGGAACGCGCAGCCCCAGGCGGCGCGCGGCATTGATCGCGCCGATCGCCATCGCGTCGCTCATGGCGAGGATCGCCGTGGGCCGGCGGCCATCCTCCCAGGCACTCGCCAGGCAGGCGCTGCCGCCCTCGACGCTGGCCGGGCCGACCACCACGTGGTCGTCCGGCAGGTCCATGCCCCCCGCCGCCAGCGCCTCGCGATAGCCCTTCAGGCGCCGACCGACCACGCCCCCGGAGTCTGCCTGGGCGCCCGGCGTCGGCGGCTCGACGCCGATCACCAGGAAGTCCCGGTGGCCAAGCGCCAGAAGGTGCTCGGCGGCGAGGCGCGCGCCGCCCTCGTCGTCCACGTCAACCGCTGCGTGCTCGGGGAACGGGGCGGCGGAGTCCACCATCACGATCGGCAGCCCGGCCCGGCGGATCTGCTCCACCTCGGGGTGGTCCTCCGCGAGGCCAATCGCCACGAAGCCGTCCACGGTGGCCCGGTTGACGGCGCGAGCCAGCGAACCGTGAACGGGCGACACGAACAGGAGGCTGTAGCCGGCCTCCTCCGCGACCGCGGCAACGCCCTGGCTGAACGTGGCGAAGAATGGGTTCGCGAAGACGACGGAGAGTGCCTGGGGGGTCAGGATGCCCAGCGTCCGGGTGCGGCCCTGGGTCAGCATCCGGGCCACGGGATGCGGCCGATACCCCAGCGAGGTGGCAACGTCGCGGATCCGGCTGGCCGTCCCCGGGCTCAGCCGCTCCGGGCTGTTGAACGCAAACGAGACGGCCGTCTTCGAAACGCCTGCCTCGCGGGCGACATCGGCAATCCGGGGTCGAACGCGGGTTTCCTGCTCCACCAGCCCTCCGCGGCTCCCCGGAGGCCGCTGAAGCGACTCCGCCGGGAGGCCAAAACCGGTTTAGAAAACCGGTTTAGCGAAAGGTAGCGGCGAGGTTTCGCGCTGTCAAGACCCTGTGCTCATCCTGTGCTCATCCGGCACGTCGGCCAGTGCGCGCCAGCCGCGGCCCGGCGGCACGCGCGTGGCAGAATCGCGGTATGCCAGCCGATTCCCGCCGCTTTCCTCCGCCGGGAGTGCTCCTCTTCCTTGGCTTCGGGTTGCTGATCCTTGCGGCGATCGGCGTCTCGCTGCGCTGGGTCGTGGACCAGGCAATTGGCGCGCCGATCAGCTTCCCGGGTCTGGTCGTCATGATCCTGCTCGCCTACACGATCTTCACGATCACGCTGGTCCTGCAGCGGAAGGAGGCGGCTCGGGGCCTCGCGGTGGGCCTCACCACGCTCACGATCCCGATTGCGCTGTTCCTGCTGGTCAGCCCGGTTCCGCCGCTCGCGCTGGGACCGGGGATCCTCGGGATCCTGCTCTGGATCGGGCTCCGGCGCCCCGCGTCGCGCGCCTGGTTCAGCGAGCCCTGACCGGGCCGTCGTAGGTCTCGAGACCGCCCACCGGGCGTGAGACCGCCCGTCCGGCCCGTCTGGGCTACGCTTGCGACGCGTCGACCGAATCCCCGCGCTCGCGCGCATTCGTCTCGGTAACGTGCCCCGCTCGGTAGCGTGCCCCGCGCAGGGACCGCTGGTCCCGGCGGCCAGTTCGAGGAGCCTCGTGACCAAGCGCACTCGGAACCCGCACCAGACCCGCCCCGACTCGACCAGCCAACGAGGCACCGGTCCGGAGGCAGCCGTCGGCCGCGCCCGGCTCCGGGAGCCGCAGCGGCCGCGCTCGCCACTCGAGCGCTACCGGGGGCTCCTGCTGGGGATCGGCGTCGTCGCGATTGTCGTCGTCGTCGGCGGCGTCCTGTTCCTTGGGGCGTCGAGCCCGGCGTACGCCTGCACGACCGTGCTGCAACCCGCAGCCCCGGCCGCGGCGGCGCCCGGCCAGACGCCGCTCGTGGGCCAGGTGACCCGCGACCTCGGGCGCAACCACGTGCAGGTCGGCTCCAGCGTGACGTACGAGTTCTGTCCGCCGACGTCCGGCCCGCACTACAACGCGGACCGGATGGGCCCGATCCCGACGCTGTTCTACGGGAAGGACGAGACGACGGTGCCCGAGGGCTGGGTCCACAACCTGGAGCACGGGGCAATGGTCGTCCTCTACCGCTGCCCGGAAGGCTGCGGGACGGACGCGCAAACCTCGCTCGCGGGGCTCCAGCAGCAGCTTCCGGCCAGCCCGCTGTGCGGCTTCCCGCCCGGTTCCAACGTGGTGGTGACGCGCTTCGACCAGATGCCGACGCCCTACGCAGCCGTCGTCTGGGGCCGCGTGGTCTTCATGGATACGCTGGACGTGGGGGCCGTCACGACCTTCTATGGGCAGTCCGCCGACCGGGCGCCGGAGCCGAAGTGCCAGCAGGCCGTCCCCGGCTACACACCCAGCCCCGCCCCGTCGGCGTCGCCGGCGCCGACCGCGGCCCCGTAGCGGCAGAGGCAACCCGATGCGCATCGTCGCCTACCTGGACGAGCTGGACATGCCGGTTGCCGGCGTGCTCGCCGACGAACGGGTCATCACGCTCGCCGAGCTGGCCGAGCGAGCCGGCCTCCGGGAGGAGCTGGCGCTGCTCGACGTGCGGAGCCTCCTCGCCGAGGACGAAGACCTCACGGAGACGCGAGCTGCCGTGGGCCGCGCGATGCGCGCGGGCGCGCGCGGTGTTCCGCTGGGGGAGCTCCGCCTGGTGGCGCCGCTCGAGCCGGGCAAGATCGTGTGCGTCGGCCAGAACTACCGCAGCCATGTCACAGAGCAGGGTGGCTCGATCCCGGACCACCCGCTTCTCTTCGCGAAGTTCTCGAACGCGGTCGTCGGCGATGGCGAGCCCGTGATTCGACCGGCGACGACGCGGGCGCTGGACCTCGAGGTGGAGCTGGGGGTCGTGATCGGCCGGCGGGCGCGCCGCGTGCCGGTCGAGACGGCGCTGGATCACGTCGCCGGGTACGTCACCGCCAACGATGTCAGCGCCCGCGATCTCCAGGGCTCGAAGCCGGCCCTCGCCCCCGGTGCCCGCGGCGACGGTCAGTGGCTGCGCGCCAAGGGGTCGGACACGTTCCTGCCGCTCGGGCCGTGCCTGGTCACGGCCGACGAGCTTGGCGACCCGGGGGCGCTGCGCCTCCGCGGCTGGCATACGCCCGCTGCCGGGCCGGACGCGGGCCGCGAGATCCTGGTCCAGGACGGCGTGACGGGCGACATGATCTTCTCGGTCGCGGAGCTCGTCGCGTTCATCTCGGCGAGCATCACCCTGGAGCCGGGGGACCTGGTCATCACCGGGACCCCGTCGGGCGTCGGCGTCTTCCGCGAGCCGCCGGTCTTCCTTGTCCCGGGCGATGTGGTACGAGTGGAAGTTGAGCGAATCGGCAGCGTCACGAATCCCATCGTCGACGCGGACGGCGCGGTGCCGGCCGGATCCCCGGCCGCGCGGCTGCTGGCCGGACGTCACGCCAACGCCGGCGTCGGCTGAGACGCCGGACGCGAGACGCCGACAGCGCACGGAGGAGACAGGCATGCTCGCCCTGGTCAAGACCGCCGAGGGACCGGGCCTGGAGCTCCGGGAATGGCCCGACCCGGCCGTGGGGATCAACGATGTCCTGGTCCGCGTCCACAAGACGGGCATCTGCGGCACGGACCTCCACATCGAGGCCTGGGACCCATGGGCCGCGAAGGCCATCCGGCCGCCGCTGGTGATCGGCCACGAGTTCGTGGGCGAGGTCGTGGAGGTCGGCTCCAACGTGACCGGCTTCGCGCCCGGCGACCTGGTGAGCGGCGAGGGCCACGTGGTCTGCGGCCGCTGCCGGCACTGCCTCGCCGGCCGGCGCCACCTCTGCGCCCACACGATCGGCCTGGGGGTCGGCCGCGACGGTGCCTTCGCGGAGCTGGTGGTCCTGCCGATGACGAACATCTGGCACCACTGGCGCGGGATCAACGAGGAGGTCGCCGCGATCTTCGACCCGTTCGGGAACGCGGTCCACACGGCGCTGGCGTTCCCCGTGCTGGGCGAGGACGTGCTGGTCTCCGGGGCCGGGCCTATCGGCCTGATGGCCACGGCCGTCGTCCGCCACGCCGGGGCCCGCCACGTGGTGGTCTCCGAGCCGAACCCCGTCCGCCGCGAGATTGCCGCGCGGATGGGGGCCACGATCGCGGTCGACCCGCGCGAGCGAGACCTCCGCGACGTCGCAACGGGCCTCGGGATGACCGAGGGGTTCGACGTTGCCCTGGAGATGTCCGGCAACGCCGCCGCGCTCCGCTCCGCGATCTCCAGCATGGCCCACGGCGGTGGCATCGCGATCCTGGGGATCCCCACCGCGGAGATCTCGCTGGATGTCAACGAGATCGTCTTCAAGATGTTGACTCTGCGCGGGATCTACGGCCGGGAGATGTACGAGACCTGGTACAAGATGACGGTGATGCTCCAATCCGGGCTGGACATCGCGCCCGCGATCACCCATCGGTTCCCGTTCCGCGAGCACGTCGCGGCGTTCGCGGCCGCCCGCTCCGGCGATGCCGGCAAGGTGATCCTGGAGTGGACCTCGTGACGCGGACGGGGGCCGCCGGGAGGAGGCAACGGTGAGCACGACCATGCCACTCGACCCGCTGGGGCATCTCGCCGACGACCTGGCACAGGTGCGGGCCCAGGGCCTGTACCGGCCACTCCACGTCATGAGCAGCGCGAACCGGACCCGCGTCACGGTCGACGGCCGCGAGGCGATCACGCTCGCCTCCAACAACTACCTTGGCCTGAACACGCACCCGCGCCTGGTCGAGGCGTCGCTGGACGCGCTCCGGCGCTTCGGCGCCGGATCCGGCGCCGTTCGGACGATCTCCGGGACGATGGCGCTCCACGAGGAGCTGGAGGCGGAGCTTGCCCGCTTCAAGCATGTGGAAGCCGCCCTCACGTTCCAGTCCGGCTTCACCTGCAACACCGGCGTCATCCCGGTCGTGGCGGCGGAGCCCGACCTGATCGTCTCCGACGCATCCAACCACGCCTCGATCATCGACGGGATGCGCCTGAGCAAGGCGCCCCGGGTGATCTACCGCCACAAGGACGTGGCGCACCTCCGCGAGCTCCTCGCCACGGCACGTCGCGACGGGCGCGTCGACGGGCAGCCGTACCGGGCGATCCTCGTGGTCACGGACGGCGTCTTCAGCATGGACGGCGACATCGCGCCGCTCCCCGGGATCGTGGCCGCGGCCGAGGAGCACGGCGCGGCTGTCTTCGTCGACGACGCCCACGCCTCGGGCGTGCTCGGCCGGAACGGCCGTGGCACTGTCGACCACTTCGACCTGCACGGCCGCGTGGCGATCCAGGTGGGGACGCTCAGCAAGGCGATGGGCGTCCTGGGCGGGTACGTGGCCGGCTCCCGGACGTTGCGGGAGATGCTGGTCCAGCGTGCCCGCCCGTTCCTCTTCTCCACCTCCCACCCGCCTGCCGTGGCGGCCGCCTGCCTGGCCGCGATCCACGTGCTGGAGGACGAGCCGGAGCTGATCGAGCGGCTCTGGTCGAACACGCGTCGATTCAAGGCCGAGCTGCTGCGGATGGGCTTCGACACCGGAGCCTCCGAGACGCCGATCACGCCGATCATGGTTGGCGAGTCGACCGCCGCGATTCGATTCGCCGACCGGCTCCTCGAGGAGGGCGTCTGGGCGACCTCGGTCGTCTATCCGACCGTCGCCCTCGACGGCGCGCGTCTCCGCACCATCGTCACCGCGGCCCACTCCGACAAGGAGCTGGACACCTGCCTGGCTGCGTTCGGCCGCGTGGGCCGCGAGCTGGGGCTGATCGCCGGGTGAGCGGGCTGCCGGCGCCGGGACCGGAGGCGGATCGCGACCTCCCGCTGGACGCGCACCTCCACACCAACCTCTCGCCGGACAGCGACGTTCCGATCGACGTCTACTGCGCTTCGGCGATCGCCCGGGGGATCCCGGAGATCGCGATCACCGACCACGTGGACTTCGACCCGCGCGCGCCCGCCCACTCGTTCGCCTCGTTCGCAACGCGCGAGCGGGACGTGCGGGATGCCGCCGCGCGCTGGGCGGATCGCGGACTCCGCGTCCGCTTCGGGATCGAGGTCACCTACGAGTCGAACTTCGAGGCGGACATCCGGGAGCACCTCGCGCGCCACCCATACGATTACGCGATCGGCTCGGTCCACATCATGGCGAACTCGCCGTACAAGAGCACCCGCGTCGCCGGCTGGGTGGCCGGCCGCTCGTTCGATGAGATCGTTGCCCCCTACTTCGCCGAGGTGGAGGCCGCGATCCGGAGCGAGCTGTTCGACACCCTCGGCCACCTGGACTACGTCAAGAAGTACCTCGTGGACCACGTGCCGCCGTCCGCGTTTGCGGCCCGCCCGGACGCCTACGAGCCGCTGCTCCGCGCCCTCGTGGAAACCGGGACGGCACTCGAGGTGAACGCCTCGGGGCTCCGCCAACCGCCCGGCGAGACGTATCCCGCGCCGCCGATCGTGGAGCGCTTTCGCGCGCTCGGTGGCGTCCGGGTGACAGCCGGCTCCGATGCCCATCGCGCCCGCTCGTTCGCGTTCGGGCTGGGACATGCGTATGCCGCGATCGTCGCCTCGGGCTTCAAGTCGCTCGCCTTCCGTCGCCGCGTGGGCGATCCGCGGGCCGGGGCGAGCGTGGAGATCCCCGACCTGGTGCGTGGGCGTCCCGGGTGACGCATGAGCCGCGACTGGTGCGCTGGCGCCCGGCCCGGTAGTCTCCGCGGGATGGAGCTCCTCGTCGTCGGATCAGGCGCCGCGTACCCGAATACGCCCGGGACCGCCTCCTCGTGCTACGTCGTGCTGCACGACGGGGCGGCAATCTGCCTGGACCTTGGCCAGGGTGCGTTCGCCGGCCTCGCCGGCCGCCTCGAGCCCGCGGAGCTCGCGGGCGTGGTCGTCAGCCACCTGCATCCCGACCACTTCGTCGACCTCGTGGCGCTCCGCCACTATCTGCGTTACGAGTTCACGCCGCCACGTCGCATGCGCGTGGTCGCGCCATCAGGGTTGCGGCTGCGGCTGGACGGCGTGACGGGCGAGCCCGGTTTCGCCGCCGGAACGCTCGAAATCGAGGATCGGGGCGAGGGCCATGTCCAGGTCGGGCCATTCGACCTGGAGAGCCGGCGCGTGACCCACGCGGCCGAGAGCTTCGCGACTCGCGTCACGCTCGTGGCCGCGGCCGGCGGACCGGCACTCGTCTACTCGGGCGATTGCGGTCGCGCCGCGGATCTTGTGCCGCTCATCCGCCCCGGTGACGTGCTGCTGTGCGAGGTGGCGTTCGGCCCCGGCCCGGTCCCCGTGCCGGACCTGCACCTGGACGGGTCGGCCGTCGGACGCCTCGCCGCCGAGACTCGCGTTTCGCAGCTGCTCCTCACCCACCTCCAGATGAACCGCGACCCCACGGCCACGCTGGCGGCGGCCCGCGCCGAGTTTGGCGGCCGGGTCTCGCTGGTCGGCGATGGGGATCGGATCGCGATCACGGGCTGAGACGCTCGGGCCAAGCCGCGCAGGGCGAGGGCTGGGACCCTGGGACCGCCCGGCGATCTTCCCCACCTGGGTTCCCGGGGTACCGCTCACGGGCCTTCGCTCAGGGCAATCGGGCACCGCTTGCGGTCGACGGGCGCGACCGGGTTCGCGTCCGTGGGCTACGATGCCTGCCGGGCCGTCCCCCACCCTGAGCAGCCCGTCCCTGCACTGAGCTTCACCCGGGAGGCAGCGTGACCCAGCCCGTCGGGCCCGCAGCGTTCGTGCCACTCCGCTCGCACGCGCGGGCCGCGCTCAACGCCGCGTGGGAACGCGCGACGGCCTCCGGCGCGGTGCCGCACGTCGCCACGATCGAGCGGCCGGCGATCGAGATCGAGCGCCCGGCGAACCCGGAGCACGGCGACCTCTCGTCGAACCTCGCGATGAAGCTGGCCCGGCCGTGCCGGATGGCGCCGCTCCGGATCGCGGAGGCGCTGGCCGCCGAGCTCGCCGCGGACGCCGGCCGCCCCGGCTCCATCGTGGGGGCCGTGAGTGTCGCCGCCCCGGGCTTCCTCAACCTGCGGCTCTCGGATGCGGCGCTCGCGGACGTCGTCGCCGCGGTCCTGGCCCGCCCGACGGTGTGGGGCCGCGTGCGAGCCGCGACGCACCACCAGGTCAACGTCGAGTTCGTGTCGGCCAACCCGACTGGGCCGCTGCACATCGGCAATGCGCGTGGCGCCTTCGTGGGGGATCTCCTGTGCCGCGTGCTTGAAGCCGCCGGCCACACGGTGACGCGCGAGTACTACTTCAACGACTTCGGGGCGCAGGTGCGCAACCTCGGCGCGTCCGTCGTCGCGATTCGGAGAGGCGAGCCGCTGCCGGAGGAAGCCTACCGGGGCGCCTACGTGGGCGAGCTGGCATCGGAGATCCCGGACGACGTGTGGCGGGCCGCAGAGGTCGCGGGCGCCGACCCGGTGATGATCGTGGGGCAGTGGGCCTCAGAGCGGGTCCGCGAGGGGATCGAGGCGTCGCTGGCGCACCTGGGTGTCCGCTTCGATGTCTGGAAGAGCGAGGGCTCGCTCTATCGTGACGGCTGGGTCGCCCGGGCGGTCGAGCGCCTCGAATCCGCGGGTGCGCTGTTCCAGGAGGATGGCGCGCTCTGGTTCCGCTCAACCGCGTTCGGCGACGACAAGGACCGGGTCGTTCGCAAGTCGAACGGCGACTGGACCTATTTCGGCTCGGACATCGGCTACGTCGTGGAGAAGTTCAGTCGGGGCTTCAACCGGTTGATCTACATCTGGGGCGCGGACCACCACGGGACGGTGGCCCGGCTGCGCAATGCCGCCACGGCGATGGGCTACGACCGCGACGCAGTCCAGATGATTCTCATGGCGTGGGTCCGCTTCGTCCGCGACGGCGTCGAAGTCTCCATGTCGAAACGGTCGGGAGAGTTCATCACGCTCGATGAGCTGCTGGCCGAGATCGGGGTTGACGCGGCACGCTGGTTCTTCGCGGCGCGGGGGCACACGTCGGGGATCGACTTCGACATCGAGCTGGCCAAGAAGCAGTCGGCCGAGAACCCCGTCTACTACGTCCAGTACGCCCACGCCCGGATCGCCTCGATCCTGCGCAAGGCGGCCGAGGTGGGGCTCGCTCCCGGCGCGGCCGTCGGTGTCGCCGCGCTCGCCGGGGCGCCGGAGGCAGCGCTGGTCCGCGTGCTGGCACGCTTCCCAGAGGTCATAGAGGACGCGGCGGCCGTCGAGGAGACGCACGGGATCACCGCGTACGCAACCGACCTCGCGACGCAGTTCCACGCCTTCTACCGCGACGCACGGGTGGTTGACGCGGCCGAGCCGGAGCGCACCGCGGCCCGGCTCTCGCTGGTGCGCGCGACTCAGCTGACCCTGGCCGGCGCGCTGGGGCTCCTGGGGATCTCGGCCCCGGAGGCGATGTAGCGGATCCCGCCGGAGCGGACGCGGGGCGGACGCGGGCGGCACGCCGGGCGGACGCGGGGGGGCGGCACGCCGGGCGGGCGCGGGGCGGCACGCCGGGCGGGCGCGGGGCGGCGCGGGGCGGCGCGGGGACTTTCCTCGCCAAAGTCCCGCCAGCGATCACTAACCGGGATGCGACGATTCCGAGCGGTACGCGGGTCGCCGCGAAGGCATCGCGTTCGCCGCGGAGGCCTCCTCAAACGGGCCGTTTCCTCGTCGATGCGTGGCGGACGACGCCCAGGGGAGGAATCGGGCCCCACGTCGCGGCCTGCGGATCCGCCGATGGTCTCGCGCGACGCTGCCTCCTAGGTTAGTGATCCCGGGGTCGACATCCGCGAGGAAAGTGGCCCCGGGCCCCGGGCGACTGGCCCTGGGCGACTGGTCCCGGGCCGGCCGCGAGCGGGCCGCGAGCTGGCCGCGGGCGACTGGCCCCGCGCGACTGGCCGCGAGGCGGCCGTGGCGCCGGGCGACTGGCCCCGGGCCGGCCGCGGGGCGGCCTGGCGCCGGGCGACGCTGCCCTCAGCGGTTGGCGGGAAGCGCGGCAGCCGCCAGCGCCTCCAGGGTCGCTGCGTCGCTGGCGAACAGGACCGCCACGTCGCGAACGCCGGTGTTCAGCGCCGCTCCGGGCGCGATCCGCACGACCCGTGTCACACCCGGGACACCGCGCACCGCCTGCGTCGCGGCGGTGGCGAACTCGGCCGCGTCGTTGCGCGTGTCCCATGTCGTGAGGATGACCAGCGCGTAGGCCCCGTTCGGGCCCTGGATCAGCGCGTAGCGGTCGCCGCCCCAGCCGGCTGCGGCGGTGTCGCCGCTGACCCCGCCGCCGGCACCTGTCACGCCGCGCGCCCGCAGCCACGATCCGATCTGGAACTCGCCGAGCGTGTCGGCCGGGGTCGCCTTCCACCCGGCGCCGAGCCGGCGGGCGACGGCCGCGGCGTCGAGGGGCACGGCCACCGGCCGCTCGTCGGCCGCGTACTTGTCCGCGTGGAGCACCTGCTCGGTGGAATCCGGCAGCCTGCCGAACACCCGGTCCACCGCCTCCCACCCGCCATGCGCCCAGATCGCGTTGACGAACAGGACCCCCTGCGTGTACGGGAACAGCAGCGCATCGCGGAGGAAGGGAGGCGTCGCGTCCAATTGGGCCTGGGCCGCGGGATCGCCCGCCATGATCTCCGCCATCCCGGCGGCGTCGAGGTGCGCGATCAGCCACTTGGTCATCAGGAGCGAGGCGTCGCCCTCGATGAGCGCCAGGCGCGCTATCGACCGATCTCCCTGCCCGATGGCGTCCGTCTGGATCCCCTTGAGGCCGAAGTTCTGGTCCTGGAGCGCATGGGTGAACTCGTGGGCGAAGGTGACCTTCTCGATCGCCCCGATCCGGCCCGTCCGGGCGACGACGTAGATCTGCTTCGTGGCAGGGTCGTAGTAGCCCGCGACCTGGGATCCCAGGAGGTTCACGTACAGGTCCGCGAGTGACGTGCCCGCCGGAAGGAGGCCCATCGCCACGAGCGTCGCCTGGGATGCCGCGATCTCCGCCGGCGGGTTCTCGGCGCGGAATTGCGCCTCGATCCGTACGCGGAGCTGCGCCTCGTCGAGGATCGTCGGCTCGAGACGCTGCTTGGCGGGTAGCCCGCGCAGGGCGATCACGTCGTCCTCGATCTGGCGATAGAGGGTCGCCTGGTCGATCGAGGGGGCCGGGCTTGAGCTCGCCGGAGCCACGCTGGTGGCGGACGGGGCGGCCGAAGCGGTCGTGGGCGTGGCCGATGGCCCCGGGGTAGGCGTCGGCGAAGCAGCGGTCGATCCGCAGCCCGTCGCGAACATGACCACCATCGAGATCGCGGCGAGGGTGCGCGCCGGGGCCGCAATTCGGGCCGCGAGCCCGGGTCGTGCGGGCGCCGGCGCGGGGCGCAAGGCACGCGCGGGCCGCGTGGCGCGCTCGGGAAGCATCAAGCGTGGCATGGCCCGGATTGTCGCACGGGCACTGGAGGTAGCGGTTTCTTCATCGTCTGCCGTCTTGGGGATTCACCGAGACTGCGTAACCTTTGGGCCAAGGAACTGCGGGACGAAACCCTCCGAACCGTCAGCTCCTTCCTCCCTCCCTCCGACCGGGGGCGCCAATTGGGCAGGCGCCTCCGGTCCTCCTTTTCCGGGAGGTCTCGACGGCGCCGGCCCGCGTCAACCGAGCGTGCAGCGCGGGCCGATCGACGGCTCCGGCGCGCACCGACCGAGCGTGCGGCGCGCACCCACCGACCCACGGTGCGCCGGCTCGTCATCCCCGCCGAGCGTGCGGCGCGCCGGCTCGTCATCCCCGCCGGCCGGCACCGTCGCGACTGGGTCGCCGCCCCCGCGTCCGGCACCGTCGCGACGGGGTCGCCCCCAGGCGCCCGCACAATTCCGAGATACGCGCCTGGTTCGTGCTGCGGAGGATCGCCAACGGCGGCGGTCGCGCCTCGAGGGCTGGGCTGCCCGCGTCGTACACGCGTCGCGCTCAGGATTCGCGCGGCGGGACCCGTGAAGCGTCCGGGAGCGCCGGAGACGACTCGATTCGTCCCCTAGTACGAACCCTGCGCGTAGGTCGGAGAAACCAGGGGGCTCGAACGCCACCAGCCGGGACGAGAAGGTCTCCGGTCGGGCGCTCGGCCCCTGTAGCACCGCGGCGGTCCGAGTTTGATGGAGAACGGTCCCCGCGGACGGCACGGACCGGCCGGCGTGCGGCGCGTCATCCCCGCCGACGGCACGCACCGACCGGCGGGACGGCACGCACCGGGCGCCGACGGCACGCACCGGCCGACGTGCGGCGCGCCATCCCCGCCGGCGTCAGGAGCCTCGCTCAATTCCCGCCACTCGGGCGGACGCGCCTGCAACGCCCCGGGCGCAACGCCCGGTAAGCGCCACGTGGCAGAATCCGGGCATGGAATTGCAGTGGTTCGGACGCACCTGCGTCCGCCTCAAGGGCAGGGACGCCGTCGTGGTCGCGGACGCGTTCCAGGCCGTCGTCGGGCCGACCGGGCGCGGCATCACCGGCGATATCGTCACCTTCAGCCACCCGGACGATGATCCGCTGCCGCACGCGAAGGGCGTTGCGACGCGAGACGGGGGCATCCACCTCCCATCCAGCCTGGAGCAGGCGTTCGTTCTCGAGGGGCCCGGAGAGTACGAGTTCAAGCGCGTCCTCATCACCGGCGTCCGGACCTTCCGGGACGACAAGCACGGGGCAGACCGCGGACGGAACGTCGCCTTCGCGGTGGAGCTCGATGGCATCCGGATCGCCCACCTGGGGGACATCGCCCATGTCCTCACCGAGGAGAAGATCGGTGAGATCGGTCCGGTGGACGTGGCCTGCGTGCCGATCGGCGGGCAGCTGAGCGCGACCCGCGCGGCGGAGATCGTCGCCCAGCTGGACCCGAAGATCGTCGTGCCGATGCCCGTCTGCGAGGCCGAGCGCGACTGCGACGAGGCGCTCGCGAAGTTCCTCCACGAGATGGGCGCGACGGACGCCACGCCGCAGCCGAAGCTGACGATCACCCCGGGCAGCGTCCCCGACGAGACGACGACCGTCCTGCTGGAGTCCCGCGGCAAGGTCTAGGAGCCTGGTGTGAAACGCGTGTTCTGATCGGCTGACGGGAGAGCACGGGCGCAGCTACGATTCTCTGGGCAGGCGCTCGTGATCGAACGGATGGGCACCGCCCGCGATCGCGCCGAGGAGCCGCCATGACGCTCGGGTCCACGCCCAGCCAGGCCGACATCTTCCGGAGCACGACCGAGTTCTGCGCGCCGCGGGTGCGATCGGATTCGATCCACGCCCTGCTCCACCGGGAGTGCTTCAGCCTGTTTCCCGACGCGCTGTTCGGCGACCTGTTCGCCGATGTCGGGCGCCGCTCGGTCCCGCCGCTCATCGTCGCGGTGGTGATGGTCCTCCAGCGTCTCGAGGGTTGCTCAGACCGCGAGGCGGTCGAGCGGTTCACCTACGACGCGCGCTGGAAGTACGCCGCTGGTGGCCTGCCCTTCGACTACCCCGGCTTCGCCCACACGGTGCTCGTCGACATGCGGGCGCGCCTGGCCCGCTCCGAGTGGCCCAACCGGATCTTCGAGGTGACGCTCGAGGTCGCGCGGCAGGCCGGGCTCGTCGGCGTCCGCCGGGTCCTCGACTCGACGCCGCTCTATGACGCGGTCGCCACGATGGACACGGTCACCCTCGTGCGCTCGGCCATCCGGGGGCTGCTCACGACCGCCGGTGAGCGCGAGCCCGTCCTGCGCAGCCTCCTGCGCCGCGACGACGACTACCGTACGAGCGGCAAGCCGGCCGTCGACTGGGAGGACGCAGGCGCCCGCGCCGCGCTCGTCGAATACGAGACCAAGAACCGGCACTACGCGCACGTTGACTGCCCCGGGCACGCCGACTACGTGAAGAACATGATCACTGGTGCGGCGCAGAT
>Ga0209048_10002532_pt1 | contig 18141 bp, 20 predicted proteins | sample FrelakmetCRP12CR_FD_187146 | JGI IMG/M metagenome (GOLD analysis project Ga0209048, IMG submission 187146) | Freshwater lake sediment microbial communities from the University of Notre Dame, USA, for methane emissions studies - CRP12 CR (SPAdes)... | ecosystem: Environmental > Aquatic >... | reverse complement strand
CTCCGGTGGTCGACCAGGGAGCGTCAGTTTACATCCAGCAGCAATCGGTTCCATCTGAAACCACGGTATCCACCGACTGGTACTACTGCCCAAGTTCCGGCGCATACTACCCGAAGGTTCCGACGTGCTCCGAGTCGTGGTTCAGGGTGCCGTCCACACCGCAGTAGTTGAGTAACATCATGAAACGCAGGATTCTGGGTGGCGTGTTTGGACTCGTGCTCGCGGGCTGTGCGACGCTGCCGTCTGGTCCGAGCGTGATGGTGCTGCCGGGGAGCGGGAAGGATTTCGACGCGTTCAGGTACGACGATGCAGCGTGCCGTTCGTGGGCAGACCAGCAACTCGGGACCACACCACAACAAGCGGCAAACAACGCTGCGGTAGGTAGTGCTGCCGTTGGGACGGTCCTCGGCGCAGCAACCGGTGCGGCTATTGGGGCGGCTTACGGGAATCCTGCGATGGGAGCTGCGGTCGGCTCGGGTGTCGGGCTACTCGGTGGGTCTTCAGTCGGCGCAAATCAGGCAGCAGGGGCGGAGTGGGCATTGCAGCGACGGTATGACAACGCGTACGTGCAGTGTATGTACGCCAAGGGCAACCAGGTCCCGGTCTCTGGATATCCGGCACGGCGGCGGCAGCGGGCAAGTGCACCGCCGCCTCCACCACCTCTAGACATGCCACCCCCGCCAGCGGGGCGTCCTCCACCGCCGCCTCCGTATTCGTAGCCGACCCGCAGGCGAGCTGGGGAGAACAGGGAGAGCTGGCACTACGTTACGCACGTGCGTCTACGCAGCGGCTAGAAGGTGATATCCACAATTGGACCCAGTGGGTCCAATCTGACCGCTCATTTCGGGCTGGTGCATCGTGCAGTAAAAGTTGAAGATGCCCTCATGGTGGAATGCGAAGACGTATGACGTCTTTATCAGCGTTGGTAGCTTCACCATCATCAGTACGTTCAGGTTCGAGTCCACGAGCATGAAGTCGTGGTCGTCATCGGGTTGCAGGTTCCAGAAACTGATCGCCGTCGGCTCGTCGCGGTGGACGGCAATGAACGACGGTGTGAACGCGTAGACCTCACCGAATCGGGCGACGGTTTCCTTCGGTCCTGTTTCCTTGATTGCCACAGCTTGCGTCAGCACCGTAATACCGGCCTCCGCGGAGCCTTCTCCGTTCGTCACGGTGATCACCTTCGACGCCGCCTCGTTGGGGAGGTAGTTATGCTCGCCTTGGTGCATGGCGTGACTGGGTGTGGTCAGGGGTGTGGCGGTGATGCCGGCAAGGATGAGCACAGGGAACTCCATCGGGGACTCCTTCTCCCGTTTCGATCTTCGCTCGATGGGGGGCGACTCAGTGGGGCGGGCGGGTAGCGCTCCGCCGTGCATCGAACGACCAGGGGCCACCGCCAACGACGAGTAAAAACGTCAGCCCGAGGAGCATACAGTAGTCGGTCCGGCCTTCGTGGGCGGCGGCCCAGAAGCCACTTTTCAAGAGCATCGGAATCTTGGTCGTTGCGATGGCAACCAGGATGTCGATGAGCAGTGGGACCGTCGCCAGCCGCGTCACGAGCCCGAGGATAAGGAGGAGACCGCAGCCGATCTCGACGCCACCGACGAACGGAGCCATGAGTTCGGGAACGGGAATCCCGATCGTCGTGAAGCGCCCAACGCCCAAGGCAGCTGGGAAGAGAAACTTCTGGATGCCCTCGGAGAGGAAGACGGCGCCGACCATCAGGCGAATCAGCAATACGGCAGCTAGCGCGCGCGTCCGCGCAATTTCCTCGACGAGAGTCATAACCAAGCGTTGTGCGCGCTAGTCCTCCAACAGTTCGCCGAAGAGCTCTTTATCAACCGCCCTCATACGATTGTCGGAGTTCGGTAACAAGCTTCCCCCCCGTTGAGTCAACAAAACCGGCACTGGACCAGCCGCCTTGACGATCCGCGCGCAAACCAGGAAGCGGGAACGTCGCGTACACGGATCTGGGCGGTGCCCTTGACTCCAGCTTGCAGCCCACGGCGGGCGCGGGGGGCGAGCGTCAAGCACTCGGTTCGCTGCACGGCAATCCTCCCCCAACCGTTCCCCAACGGAGCGGCAACCCTGTGCAACGGACTGCAATAGGGGAACGGGGCGAACCCTGGATTTGCTTGCGCTTATCAGCACCGGGTGTCACACCACTTATCGAATCCACGCTCTTAAAATCCTGTGGGGGTTTCCCCCGTGCGGGTTCGAGTCCCGTCCCCGGCACTTTGTTTTCAGGCGCTTACTTGGCCTCCCCTGACGTCTTGTTGATGGGTAGCACCACGATTTTCCCTAACCCGTCCCTAAAGGGGGTCGCGACCTGCTCGGCTGCCGATCGCAAATCCTCCTCGCTAGTGACGTTGTAGCGGTCGAAGATGCTGCGCGTCTTGTGGCCGAGTATCTTCATGGCCACGCGCTCCGGCACGCGGCGTAGTAGTCACGAATAGGTTTGCCGTCGTGGTGGAACACCCGCAAGACGATACAGCTGCGGTCGCGCTCCACTTGGGCGGTCTTCTGCCGCCATGCGCGCAATGATTCGAGGGGGGTCAAAGGTGCCGTCCGCTACTTCCTTTAGTCGGTTGCGGAGTGCCGTCAGTGCTTACTGGCGGTTTGTCGCTGTGGTCTTGATGTCGCGCTGCGTGCCGTTGGCGAAGAGCCGAAGGTACCACGTGCGGCCCTTCTTACGGACGCTGCCCTCACCGTTTGCTCGTTTCGTTCGGCGCCCCTTCTTGTTCTTGTGGGAGTCCGCCGGTTCTTTATCCATCGCTCAAGGTCGCTCTTTCGCCAGCGCGGGTTGCCCCGCCACACTCACCCGCGCGGGCAAGTCGTCCGTGCGTTTTTCTACCCATGAAGTCGACATACCGATGCGTTCGGCAACTTCGGGCACCGTCAGTAGCCGCTCGCCGTCGTCGCCGCGTGTCAGTGCGGTCGGATTCGGGGTGGTGCTTGGAGTGGTTGCGACGTGCACGGCTGTGAGCGCTGTCAAGCACCTCCAAGCCAGTGTCTGCAGCGTCTCCAGTGGCAGGTCACGTGCTCGCGCCGGATCGGCCGCCAACTCGTCGAGAGTCGGAACAGCGACCGGCGCTCCTGCCAGGCTGTGTACACGCGCCATGCTCACAGCCCCCAACCCTCTGGCCACCGCGGCCGATCGTACGACACGTGCCCCACCGGCTCGCCGTTCCACGCGCATGGGAACAGCGCCCGGGCTCCCCGGTCGGCCGGTGCCGGTGGACGGTGCGGCTTCAGGTGCACCAGGGAGACGTCCGTTGTGCGCACCGCGACCACGTCCCAGGCCCCCGGACGGCGGGCCGCACGCGTGAGACCGGAGCCGCGCAATGAACGCGTGGGGCATTCCTCGGATTTGTCAACACTGCTACAGTGATCCGCATGCTGGACGTCGCCACGAACTGACTCGGGAGACCGAGGATGCCGATACGACAGATCGCGCCGGACGAGGCCTACAAGCTGTTGGATGAGGGTTATCGCTACGTCGATGTGCGTACCGAAGCCGAGTTTGCCAACGGTCATCCCGCGACGGCGGTGAATGTTCCGGTGGTATTCCCCGACCCCGCGACACGGCAGATGGTCATGAACCCCGACTTTGTCGGCGTCGTGGAAGCACACTTCCCCAAGGATGCGCGTCTCATCGTTGGCTGCCAAGCGGGCGGGCGTTCACAACGCGCCGCGGAAGTACTCACGCAGGTGGGATACTCGCAGGTGCTGAACATGCAGGGCGGGTTTGGCGGCGCTCGCGATCAGAGCGGTCGCAGCGTGGTTGCCGGCTGGGATGAGCGCGGCCTACCCGTCTGCAAGGATTGCGGCCACGAGAATTCGTACGCCGGCTTGCGACAGCACACGGGGTAGATGCATAATGGCCATTCGTATCACTCGCGTGTATACGCGCTCCGGTGACACCGGCGACACTGGCTTGGTCGGTGGCAAACGGGTACCCAAGGACGCGTGGCGCATCGAGGCCTATGGAACGGTCGATGAGTTGAACGCGTGCGTCGGTCTCGCCCGCGTGTTCAACGCTGAGACTGCCTCCGGCAGCGCGCGTGATCGCCTGGAGGGCATCCTCAAGAGCGTCCAGAATGAGCTATTCGATCTCGGCAGCGAGTTGGCGACACCGCCGGATGCGGTCTACGACGGCATGTTCCGCATCGGCACGGACGAGGTAGAGGCACTCGAGCGCCTGATGGACGAATGCCAACAGGACTTGGAACCGCTGAACTCCTTCATCTTACCCGGTGGCGGTCGGGTCAGTGCTTTTCTCCACCAGTGCCGCACTGTCTGCCGGCGCGCCGAGCGCATCGTACTGCGGCTGAGCCGCGAGGAAGACATCGGACCAGAGCCGCTGCGGTACTTGAACCGACTCAGCGATTTATTCTTCGTGCTGTCGCGGTGGATCGCGAAGCAATCCAACGAGCCTGAGTATCTGTGGGAACGAGGCTTGCGTGGGCACGAGCGCCGCGCAACCAAAAAAGGGTGAGCGCATGCAGCCGTTGTATCTGAAGCAACTCGAACTCGGACCGATGCAGAACTTCGCCTACGTTGTTGCGGACCCAATCACACGCGACGCCGCCGTCATCGATCCAGCCTGGGAGATCGACCGCATCATCGATCTCATCGAGCAGGATGATTTGCGCTTGAAAGCGGCTTTGATCACTCATTTTCATCCTGACCACCTTGGTGGCGATCTCATGGGGCATCACATCCAGGGCGCCGCCGAGTTGCTGCAGCGCGATCTGCAGATCAAGGTGCACATGCACAAGTCCGAGGTGGATTTCGCCGGTCGCATTGCCGGCCTCTCGCGTTCGGACATTGTGGGCACCGACGGCACCGAGGAGCTGCAACTCGGCAACATCAGCGTTCGTTTCATCCATACCCCCGGACACACTCCCGGGTCGCAGTGCTTCCTGATCGATGGGCGGCTGGTCTCGGGAGACACGCTATTCATCGGCGCGTGTGGCCGCGTGGATCTGCCGGGCAGCGATGCGGCGCAGATGTACGACAGCCTGGTCAACAAGCTGAAGCGCCTGCCGGAGGAAACTGTGCTGTATCCCGGGCACAACTATGCGGGGCGTCCAACGTCAACCATCGGCGAAGAGAAGCAACACAACATGTACATGCGGTTCAACCGCCTCGAGGATTTCTTGAGCCTCATGGGCTACTGACGCCGTCGCCGTCCCTCTCGGGTGTGCGGGCCGTCGTGGACCTCTTCGTGTATGGTACGTTGCTGGACGACGCGCTCGTGCAGCAGCTGACGGGTTTGCGCTTCCCGAAACGCGCTGCGCGGCTCCCCAGCTACCGCAAGTGCACGCCGGCAGGGGGATACCCTTACATCGTCCCTGACGACGATGGCACAGTCGATGGCGTGCTCCTCTGCGGCGTCGCCGATGATGCTCTGCGGGCGTTCGATGCATACGAAGACGCGGGCCACCTCTATCGGCGCATTGAGGTGACGGTTAGCGTCGACGCGCAACCGCAGCGCGCCTTCACCTACGTAGCGGCAGCCATCGCAGGCTCGCAGGGGATCGTCTAGACAAATCACAAATCCGGTGACCTGACGATTCGCAGCAATGGAGGGAGAACCACCGCCATACGTGTGGACCGCGGAAAGCGCTGTGGTGGCCCGGCAGCGCTCGGATCTGGTGCACACCATCTGGGCCCTCGCATGGCCGGTCATTATCACCTTCCTGTTGGAGTCGCTGGTTGGTCTGATCGACACGCTCATGGTTGCACGGCTCGGCGCGAGCGCCGTTGCTGCCGTCGGCGTGGGCGCACAAGTCTTGTCCGCGGTAAGCGTGGCAATGACCGCTGTCGGCACGGGCACACTGGCGCTGGTCGCGCGCCACATCGGCGCACGGCAACGGCCCGACGCCGAACTGGTGCTTCGTCAATCGATTCTCACAGCGTTCGCCCTCTCAATTGCCTGCATCGTCCCCGTCATCGCATTTGCGCCGCAGATAGTGCAGGCATTCGGCGTCGCCCCAGCGGTCGTCGGGCTTGGCGCTGCATTCGTCAGGCTAGTGATGCTATCCATTCCGCAATCGGCGGTCCTCTTCGTCATCGGCTCCGCTTTGCGAGCCGCTGGCGACACGCGCACTCCGCTGGTCATCGGCTTCACGGTCAACGTCATCAACATCATCGGCAATTATGTGCTGATCTTCGGTAAGCTCGGTCTACCGGCACTCGGTGTGAGAGGCTCCGCGCTAGCAACCACGCTCGCTTTCACCACCGGAGCCGTGATGGGCATTGCGCTGCTTGCGCGCGGACGACTCCCCCTATCCTTGCGGCTTCGGCACCTCCGGCCAGACCTGCGCATCATCCGGCGCGTGCTGGCGATCGGTTACCCAGCCGCGGGAGAACAGATCCTCATGCAAATTGGGTTCTTCTTCTACCTGGTATTCGCAGCCCGCTATGGAACCAGCGCAGTGGCGGCGTATTTCATCGGGGTACGTATTCTCGCGGTGTCTTTTCTTCCTGGCTACGGTTTTGCGGCGGCCGCGGCGGCCCTAGTCGGTCAGAACCTCGGCGCCGGCAACGCCGAGGTGGCCGAGCGCAGCGGGTGGGAATCGACCCGGCTCGCGATCTACCTCATGTCGACCTGCGGCCTCGCAATCTTTCTGGCCGCGCGACCGATCGCGGCGCTCTTCGTCGACGACGCCGAGGTGGTGGCGGACGCCGTCTCGTTCATCCGGACACTGGCGGTGGCACAACCCTTCATGGCAATCGATTTCACCATCGGCGGTGCGCTGCGCGGCGCGGGAGACACTCGGTTTCCGCTGGTGGCGGTGTTTGTTGGGTTCTATGGCTGCCGCCTCGCCTTCGCCTACGTCGCCGCCGTCGTCCTGCACTGCAGTCTCGCGTGGGTATGGTTTGCGCTGATGGGCGACTACCTGGCGCGCGCCACTCTGAAGTCCTGGCGCTTTCGAAGCGGACGCTGGAAACACATCGCGGTGTAACCGTTCGGAGGATAACGGCCCCAACCGCAAAACGCGCTTGACGAGGCCACCTTCCTCCCCTACGCTCCGCAACGCAAGTGAGGAGACGGCGAATGACACACAGAAGGCTTTTCGTCCTTGCAACCGTAATTTTGTTGAGCGCCGCAACCGGACGCCCCTGCGTGGGTGACGTGCGCCGTGAACGCACGGCGCAGCGGCCCACAGTCACCGAGGTCGGCGAGCCCTATTCGATTAGCATGGCAACCCTGCAGCGCGAGGCAGAAAAGATCAGCGACCTGCGGGACTTCATGATTCGAAATGGCTACCCGGACTACGCCGAGGTACAGGAAGTTGCGCCTCAATGGCCATGGGAATCGTATGAAGTGCGACTCTACTACATGCACTGGAACCTAGAGGTCGACTTCGGCCGCGTGCTCTTCTCCAGCGCCCTGGCAGATCTCGGCGTCGAGAAGTTTCAGGGAGAAATCGCTCCCGAAAAACGGCACGAGATCGCTGTGATCTTGCAAGCCCGTCAGGCGCCGCCCGCGCCGCCGGCGGCAGAAGCGCCACCGGTCGCACCACCAATCGCCCCTGCCCCCGCTGCGGAACCGGCAGCGCTCGCGCCCTCACCCGGTACCTCCTAGCAGCCTGGAAGCGCTCGTGGCGTGCCTCGAGGCTGGCCGCCGAGAGGGGGCGTCCCTCACCTCCCGTTCTCACCTACTGTTCCTGCCGATCCGTTCTCCTTTGGCAGACACTCGTGACCGAATGGCCGAATAGAACCATCGCCGGCTGTTCTGCGTGTACGATCCTGAATATTGGGGTGTGCCCTTCCGTCTCAGGAATAGGACACATATTGAGAGCAAGCTACAATATCCCAGCCTACCCTTACCAAACTCCGAGACGAACCAATGTGGCGCACGTATTGCATTTGAAAAATACCGGAGGTTGCCATGGAAGCACAAAGCGCGAAACCTCGATCCGATGTCTGCGACACTCACTGCCTCGTCTGCGGGCAACACGTGGCGTCTGGCGAGTTGTGCAGGTTGTGTGAGCGCCGCGGCCTAAGCCCCCAACAATACGCTGAGTTCTTCTGGGAAGAGGCGTAGGCGGAATGACACGATGCGATGACGGTCGCTTGCTGTGAGGTCCCGAGAGGAGTATAAGTAACGTGAACTCTGGAGCAACGATGATGCAACGGAGCCTGAACCACGACGCGACGGGCACGGCGAGCCACGGTGCAGCTATGCCACCGGAGGATGCTTTCGAGCTTAATATGGAAAGCGAATCCATGAATCCGCTGCGAAGTCGCCCGGCGCACCGCCCCGGCGCCGTGGAGCTTTCAGAAGAAGTTCTGGGCGAACTCCACTGGATCGCTAGCGAAGGTAGTCCAAGCTTGAGCCGCCACGCCCGAATCATTCTGGCTCGCAATGAGGGGCGACCGCTTAGCGAGATCGCTGCGATCTTGGATGTAGACCGTGCTACGGTACGACGTTGGCTGTTGCGCTTCGAGAAAGAGGGATTGCGCGGGTTGATGCACGCGTCCACGGGCAAGACGCGGAAGCGGCGTTTTAATGACACCGTGCGCGACGCCGTTGCCCGCTTGGCAATGCAGTCACCGGAGGCTGTTGGAGAACCTTTCAGCCACTGGTCTCTACGGCGACTGCTCGCTCATGTTCTGCGCCGAGGAATCGTTCAGCAAATGAGTGTCGAAGGGTTACGCCAACTGCTGCGGGGATTGCCACTTCCCGAGGCATACTGGCAGCGGAGTGGTGAGCCCGTGGGACCACTCAGCGATGAAGTGCAGAAGGGTCTCGACGTCTTGGCGCGCGGACCACGCGTCGAGGTGGCTCGGCGCGCACAAGTTGTATTGGCACGCAGCCGCGGCCTCGGCGAAGTCGAGATTGCCAGTGCGCTGGGCATTGGCAGGAGTTGTGTGCGGCGGTGGCTCCAGCGTTTTCAGCGGCACGGCATCCTTGGTCTGCAAGCAGCGCGGCGGCCGTCGCATCCACTTGTGTTCACTCCTGATGTTCGGCTCGCGATCGTTCGTCACGCTCAGATGGAGCCTCGTCAACTAGGTTTCACGGGCACGCGTTGGTCGTTGCGCGCATTGCGTGCGGCGCTCATACGGCAGCGCGTCGTGCGGAAGATCAGCATCCAACACCTCGGCAGGATTCTCGCCGAAGCGGCTGTGTCGCTGCGTGACCAACCATCCGGTGTGGCTCCCCGCTCTCGGACTCCTGCACGGGCTTGAACGCGCGGGAGCAGAGTTCGGTCGATATCGACCGAACAACCTGCCTGCCTCCGCTCGGAGTATTGCGCGTCGGTCTTGGATCCTCTCGCCCGTGCGCGTGTATCCCATCCTAGAAAATCCTAGAGCGGAATGAGCCAGGCGCTGGACGTGACACGCGACCTGGTGCGAGGCGGTTTGGAACGAGCTCGCTATCTCACCACACCGCGTGTCGAAACAGCTCTGTATCTGGCGTTGGCGATCGAGAAACCGCTCTTGATTGAGGGCCCGGCCGGCGCGGGGAAAACGGAGATCGGCAAAGTCCTCGCGGAAACGCTGCAGACGGAGCTTGTGCGGCTCCAGTGCTATGAGGGCCTCGACGAAGCCAAGGCACTGTACGAGTGGAACTACCAGAAACAGTTGCTACGCATTCAGGCTGACCGGGCCAGCGACCTCCAATGGAGTGAGGTCTCACAGCATATCTTTTCGCGCGACTACCTCCTCGAGCGCCCGCTTCTCCACGCCATCACCGCACCACGCAAGGTCGTGCTGCTGATCGACGAGGTCGACAAAGCAGATGAGGAGTTTGAAGCGTTTCTGCTCGAAGTGCTGAGCGATTTCCAGGTCAGCATTCCAGAGCTCGGCACGGTGCCGGCACGCCACCGCCCCGTGGTAGTGCTCACGTCGAACCGCGCACGTGAGCTTTCCGACGCGCTGAAGCGGCGCTGTCTGTACCTCTATCTCGACTTTCCAGGGGTAGAGATCGAGCAGCAGATCATTCGGCTGAAGGTGCCCGAACTCGACGCGGCGCTCCGTGAACAGGTCGCACGCTTTGTCTACGGTCTTCGCAAACTGGATCTGCGCAAGGTTCCAAGCATTGCGGAGGTCCTCGACTGGGCACGCGCACTGCGCACCCTCAATATCCGGGAACTCGATACTGTCGCAGTACGACAGACGCTTAATCTCGTACTGAAGCACGAGGAAGACCTCCGCAAAGCAGACGGCAAGATCGGCTCACTGTTGGCGACAGCTGCGCGCCGTGCGACGTGATCCGGAACTCTCACGCATCTCTTGCGTTGTGAAGACGCGATTACTCACTTTCACCGGCATGCTCCGCGACGCGGGGTTGTCGATCAGCGTCGCTGAGACGCTCGACGCTCTCAGCGCTGTCGGTCTCGTTGGCGTGGAGCGGGAAGTCTTGCGAGACGGATTGGCTGCAACGCTCCTGAAAGATGAAGCCGATCGCCTCTCCTTCGACGCCGCATTCGACCGGTGCTTCCCGTTGATTACCCGCCAGCGCGGAAGAGGCCCGCGACCTCAACCGACCGACGATGGTGCCGCTCGTGGCGTGGGGGCGTCTAGAACGCCGCAGCATGCGGTTCTCCCGCCGGAACGCCCGCGCACCGAGGGACGACGTCACCCTTCGGCGCGCGACCCACATCCGCAAGCAGTCGCGGATCACGATCGACGCCGGCCGTTGTTCCAGAGCCGTCGGGTCCAAACCATCCCGTTCGAACGCATGTCACCGCGGGACATCGAGGACTGCGACGCCCTTGTCGCCTCGCTCGCCCAGCGCTTTCGGGCACACATGAGCCGCCGCCAGCGCCGCAAGCGGCGGGGCCGTCTGGACATCCGTCGAACTATCCGCTGGTCGATCGGTAGCGGCGGCGTGCCGCTTCACGCGGCCTTTCGGCAGCGTCGACCCGGCGCACCGGACCTAGTGGGACTGTGCGATCATTCTCACTCGGTCGCAACCGCAAGTCGGTTCTTGATCAGCCTGCTGCATCCTGCACAGCAGTTTTTTCGACGCATCCGGCTCTTCGCGTTCGTCGACCAACCGATCGAGATCTCAATCGACGGCGGCATGCTGGTGCCGCACGGGCGGCTCGACTTCTTCGCACGATCGGACTTCGGGAATGTGCTCACAAGCTTCTGGGAGCAGCATGAATCTCTGCTGACTCGGAACACAATCGTTCTGATCCTCGGCGATGCGCGTAACAATCGCAGACCGCCGCGGGCGGACATCCTCGGTCGCATGCGCAGGGCGGTTCGCCATGTCGCATGGCTCAATCCCGAACCGACCGAGCGCTGGAACACGGGCGACAGCGTCATGAACGCCTATCGCCGTCACTGCGATGAGGTGTATGCAGCTTCGACTGTGCGCGAGCTACACGTTGCTCTGCGGACCACTCTAACCAGACTTTGAGCAGCTCGCGGCAGTGATCTGCCTATACCGTTAGGGGTTGTGGCGCGGCGCAAACCGCAGTCGCAGCGCAATGGCCAAAACCAACGAGCACGCCAGGAACGCTGCGCCCCACGTCGAGACGTCCGGCACTTGCCCGGCGGACTGCACGACTACAACTTCGCCCGTCGGCGAGCCTGCGTTGCAGGTGTCACGTGGATATATACGCTCACCGGCGAACAGCGTCGTAACACCAACGCTGAAGTTGCCAGCGCCGTCGACACCACCCGTTCCGATGAGCACATCATTGGCGTTGCCGCAGGCGTCGCTGCCACACGTAAAGATGCTGATACACGAGTTTGGGTTCGCGTTCGGAATTGCTGTCCCCGTCACGGAAGTTGAACCTGACTGCGCTCCCCCTGTAATCGCCGGCGCCCGAAGCGCAGTTGGCGTCGAGGTGGGCGTGGACGTCGGGGGCGCTGTGCTGCTCGGGGTACTCGTAGAAGTGCGGGTCGGCGTGATTGTCGGTGAAGGGGTCCCGGTAACTGTTGACGTACTCGTGGGCGTAATCGTGGCGGTTCTCGTAAAGGTGCCCGTGGGTGATGTCGTTGCTGTTGGTGTACGGGTACCAGTTGCTGTGGAGGTCGCAGACGGTGGAACTGTCGTCGTTGATGTAGCCGACGGCGTAATAGTCGGCGAGTTCGTCGAGGTCCCGGTTGGTGTTGACGTGCCCGTGGGTGTGTTCGTCCCCGTAGCCGTCGGGGTTAGCGTCTTGGTGCTAGTTGGTGTTGGAGTCGGCGTCGAACCAACCACGATGTTGCCGCTCCCAGGAGTACATGGCACCGACATCTGAGGCGTGCCAACCGGAACGATTGCCAGGGTACAGTCTGTTATCTGCAGTGCGCTGCTACCGTTGGCTTGCCCTTGAAAAGTGATGTTCACAATGTTGGCCGGCGGCGCGGGCGAGACAGCGGTCGCACAGCCAAACGAGCAAACCACCTTTCCTATTGGTGGGGTTGGTGCGGGCGTACTGCAGGGGAGAATGAAGCACCCCGAGAACGGGGGCTGAATGACCGCGTTCGTCGCCTTGAGGACGTTCGAATCGTACTGGACGGTGAAGTCGTAGGAATTCAAGCTTGAGGCATCGTCGATCGACAGCGCCACCGTGGTGCTGTTGCCGACGTTGGGAATCAAACTCTGCGCCGGCGTGAAGAATACGTTTCTGGGGGCTTGCGCCGAGGCTGACAGGGGGACGACACCCAGCAAGAGCAGCGCGAGAAAAGTCAGGTGAAGGAACCTGATTGCGCGCCCGCACCCCAGATCACTTACGCCACCACCCCTCTTGAACATGCGAGATCCCCTTTGCAGCGCCCGTCACTCAGATCGATTCGAAGCTCGCGGTTGTGCCGACTGCGCTTCAGGCGAAGGAGAGGAGGACAAGCCTCCTCTCCTTCGCCTGAACCTTCTGTAGACCACTCAACGCGCGACCGTCCCTCGCGCCGCCCGGCGTAGCATCCACGCGATTGAAGCGCCCAATCCACCGATTAGCAGCAATCCAGACGAGGATGTCGGCGAGGGGATTACTGGAATCGGCGGTACTGTCCGTGTTGGCGACGCTGTCCGCGTCACGGTTGGCGATGGCGTTGGGGTGCTGGTCGGCGTACGCGTCGGCGTATTGGTCGGTGTTGCCGTCGGCGTTGGTGTATTGGTTGGCGTAGGTGTTGGCGTGTTGGTCGGCGTCGGCGTCGGCGTGTTGGTCGGCGTTGGCGTGTTGGTTGGCGTAGGTGTTGGTGTGTTGGTCGGCGTATTGGTCGGTGTCGGCGTCGGCGTCCTGGTTGGCGTCGGCGTTGGCGTGTTGGTCGGCGTCGGCGTTGGCGTGTTGGTCGGCGTCGACGTTGGCGTATTGGTCGGCGTCGGCGTTGGCGTATTGGTCGGCGTTGGCGTTGGCGTATTGGTCGGTGTATTGGTCGGTGTATTGGTCGGCGTCGGCGTCGGCGTCGGTGTATTGGTCGGTGTATTGGTCGGCGTCGGCGTCGGCGTATTCGTCGGTGTCGGTGTCGGCGTGTTCGTCGGCGTCGGCGTCGGTGTCGGCGTCGGCGCTAGGACTGTGGTCAAACCAGAACCTGTTCCGGTGGCACTCACGATGCCTGTCGTGGCATTGACGCGCCCAAGTTGATTCGTTTGCAGGCCTGGCGCCACCGGATCGGCATCAATGGGAAGCTTCAGTACATCGACAAAGAAATCGATAGTGCAGGCGGGAAACGCACCAGTCGGCGAGGTCAAGATGACGGAGGCTCCCCCATCTGGGATAAACTCGACTTCACCGGTTGTCGCATCGGGAGGACCGATGGTGAAGGTTATTCCTCCTGGGACATTTGGATCGCCGCAGGCGGTTCCCGCTTTGCCGTGCGCCTTACCGTCGGGGAATCCCTTCACGAGAAAAACGCCCTTGTCCTGAGAGCCCGCTGGACATGGCGTGTCAGACGACGCACAGGAAGGAGTATGCCTGATCAAACTGAGCGTAATCGGTCCTCCGCTCTCTGGCGCAGTCGAGGTGTTCGTCATGGTCATGCTTACGGCAATGTTGGTGTTGCCGACGATTACGACTGACGGGTAGGTCGGCGCAACCCCCACCCCGATGCCGAGACCGAAGGCGGGCGAAGCGAATAGATACAGAACCGAACCCACCGCCGCAGCTGATGCAACCGCCGGGACACCAAAACCCCGCCGCCGATTGGAAACAGCCCCGCAAATCGCCGTTTGCACCCGATTGTTTCTAACCATTTGGGTCCTCCTCACTCCGTGTCCCTGCCACCACTCTCAGCATCAGGAAATGCCCTGAAGCTGCCGGCGAACCGTGCATCCGGTCCTGAGTCGCCTTTACTACGCGGAGTTCTTATTGCCAGATAGTGGCCGGAAGTCAAGCAGAAAGGCCAAATTTCCAGTGTATCATTACCCCCAAAACCTGGGGCGCGACGACATGGAAAGACCACCACAACGCCGCACCACGCACCTGCCGTGGTTGCGTGCCCCAAAAGCAGCGAGGGAAGGAGCATAGGCTCCTTCCCTCGCTGCAACGATCAGTGAACCGTTATGCGGGTTGCTCTAGCGCGACCCTGTTGCACGCCCGACCCGCCTGAGCATCCAACCTATCGACAGACTCAACCCCAGAATCAGGATGATGCCGGCCGGTGACGTTGGTGAAGGTACGACCGGGATAGGCGGTGGGGTGGGTATCGGCGTAGGTGTCAATGTTGGCGTCGGCGTCGGCGTTCGGGTCGGTGTATTCGTCGGCGTATTGGTCGTCGTCGGCGTCGGCGTTGGAGTCGGCGTATTCGTCCGCGTCGGCGTACTGGTCGGAGTCGGAGTAGGGGTCTGAGTGGGAGTGTTCGTCGGCGTCGGCGTGGGCGCAAAGACCGTGGTCAAACCAGAACCGGTTCCGGTGGCACTCACGATACCTGTACTGGCGCTAACGCGCCCAAGTTGATGCGTCTGAAGACCCGGCGTCGGATCAGGATCAGCCTTGGGGAGCTTCAGCACATTGACAAAGAAGTCGATAGTACACGAGGGAAACGCACCACTTGGCGAGGTCAGGATCACTGAGCCCGAATCGGGTACGAACTCGACTTCACCAGTGGTCGCGTTGGGAGGACCGATCGTGAAGTTCATGCCTCCGGGGACATTCGGGTCGCCGCAAGCGGTCCCCGCTCTGCCGTGCGCCTTACCGTCGGGGAATCCCTTCACAAGGAAAACACCCGGGTCTTCATCGCCCGCTGCACACGGCGTCCCATCTGAGACACACGAAGGGGTGTGCCTGATAAGGCTGAGTGTGATCGGCCCCCCGCTCTCGGGGGCTGTCGATACATTGGTCAAGCTCAGGCTGACAGCCAGGTTCGTGTCGCCAACAATAACGGATGGCGGGTAGGTCGGGGCAACGCCTACTCCAATACCGGCTAACGCCGGTGAGTTCACCAGGAAGGCGCTCAGAACGGTGCTCAACACTGCCGCTGCTGGCAGCGTCGTCACAGTCCTCCACAGCGTGCGATCGCTCCTACACATTATCGTCTCCTCCTCCTCCCTAACTCACTAGTTGTTGGCCGGGTGTCCACACGGTATAGTTGCTAGGACGGATGCGCGCAAATGAACTCGTTCACCCGACAAGGCACTCGAAGTCCGCGTATTCTCCACATCTTACGCTCTCCAGCCGCACGCTACGCCGCCCATAAGTGCGGGTAGTTCTACTCGGGTTCTGCCAAGTAGTCAAGACCAAATTCCCGTTATGTTTGGCGCTCAGTACCAGCGGTCGCGGCATGCTCATGACCGCGCTCACCGGCGGCCGTCATCTGCCTCGCCAACGCGGCTGACGCCGCGCCGATGGAGCTTCTTAGGCGCTATCGTCATTGCAGCAACACGTCAGATCATGGGAGATCGATTCAACCTACAACGCACATTCAACTTGCGTTTTTGGCACGAAGCGTGGACAGTGCAGCGGGGCATGGGGAAGGGCTGGGAGCTGAGAAGTTTTTGCCATCACGGGCGGGCGTTGCAGCGCCGACGAACTGTGACGACCGCACGCGGCGCCGTGCTCGCCATTCTGGTCTTGCTGGTAACGTGCGGATCACACCGGGCAGCGGCCACGCCGACCGCTGGCGTGATCGATACGACGGTTGGGGGCTACAACGGCGACGGCGGGCCCGCCGCAAATGCCGTTGCGGACCCACGTGGCTTGGCAATCTGCCCCCGACTGCCAAGCGTGCCAGCGGATCTCTACATCGCCGACGCCAAAGGCAAAAGGCTCCGTAAAGTGGATGGCGTCACCGGTGCGATCAGCACGGTGGCAGGGACCGGTGTTGCGGGTTTTTCGGGCGATGGAGGCCCGGCGACCCAGGCGCAGCTCATATTCCCGGTCGATGTCACCTGTGACTCGAACGCCAACCTGTACATCGCCGATAATCACCGAGTGCGAAAAATCGACGCGGCGGGCCGAATCACGACGGTAGCCGGCAATGGCACGTCGGCCTTCTCCGGAGACAACGGCCCGGCGACACAAGCCGGGATCGCGCCCTACGCGTTGGCCATCGATGCCGCCGGGAACATCTATATCGCAGACGCCGACAACCGTCGCGTCCGCAGAGTCGATCCAGCAGGAACGATCACGACAGTCGCCGGTACCGGCACGAACGGATACGCCCTCGAAGGACAGATCGCCTCGCAAGCGGCGCTCGGCTTTCCGTCCGGCGTCGCGGTCGATGCGCAAGGCCGACTGTACATCGTCGATTATAACAACAAAGTCGTGTACCGGGTCGCCGACGGCATCATCACAACGGTTGCCGGTGATTATCTTCCAGCTTTTGGCGGCGATGGCGGCCTCGCGATCAACGCCCACCTGCTGTTCCCCAACCGAGCGACGGTCGATGCAATCGGCAACCTCTACATCTCGGATCAGGGGAACAACCGCGTGCGCCGCGTTGATACGGCCGGATACATCACGACGGTTGCCGGGAATGGCACGGTCGGCTCAACCGGCGACGGTGGCGCCAGCACACGGGCAAGCCTGTTCCCAATACGCGCGGTCGCCGCAGATCAATTTGGCAACGTGTATGTCGCCAGCACGGTAGACACTGCCGACGTCTGGTCGCGCGATAACCGAGTGCGCATGGTGAACACGTCGGGAATCATCAAGACGGTCGTCGGCATAAGCAACAACGGGGATCTCGGACTCGCAACCAATGCCATCGTTGATCCGCAGGGGCTCACCAACGAAGGTGGAGCGGGTCTGCAGGATCTGTACATTGCGGATGCTCGCAACAACCAGGTTCGAAGAGTCGATGCCGTCACTGGTATTATCACCACTGTTGCCGGCACCGGTGTGGCCGGGTTCTCGGGAGATAACGGCCCGGCGCTCAATGCACAGCTTTCCGGCCCCGCGGACGTCGCACTTGACAGCAACGGCAACATCTACATCGGCGACCAGAAGAACTCGCGCGTCCGGCGCGTCGATACGCGTGGCTACATCACCACGGTTGCGGGCAACGGCACCTACGGATACAGCGGCGACGGTGGCCCCGCCCTCAGTGCAGCGCTCACGTATCCCACCGGCATCGATGTCGATGGCAGCGGCAACCTCTACATCGCCGATCAGTTCAATTACCGCATTCGCAAAGTGACGCCGCAAGGAAACATCAGCACCGTTGCGGGTAATGGGACGTTCAACCCGATCGGTGCGGCGGGCGATGGGGCGCAGGCCACAACAGTGCAGCTGGGGGTTCCAACTGACGTGTACGTCGCTCCCGACGGCAGCCTCTACATCCCTGAATACTTCACCCATCGCGTGCGCAAGGTCCGATCCAACGGGGTCATCATCACCATTGCCGGCAACGGCAACTATGGCTCAAGTGGTGATGGGGGACTCGCGGTCAGCGCGCTGTTGAATGCGCCGTACCGGGTCGCACTTGACGCACAGGGCAATCTCTTCATCGCGGACTCCGCCAACAACAGAGTCCGCCGTGTCGACGTAACCACTGGGATCATCACTACGGTAGCTGGAACCGGCACAGCCGGAATCGAAGGCGACGGCGGTCTTGCCACGCTGGCCAATTTGTATGGAGCAACCGGACTCACCGTTGACGCTGGCGGTACTCTCTACATTGCCCAATCCAATAGCATCCTGATCGATACCGTTAACATTCCCAGTAAAATTTGGACTATGTGTAGGTGCAATGTTTCCACCTAAATTCCATTCTTCAATAGTTCCGTCGGGCTTAATTATAGAAATCGAA
>Ga0209048_10002531_pt1 | contig 18141 bp, 17 predicted proteins | sample FrelakmetCRP12CR_FD_187146 | JGI IMG/M metagenome (GOLD analysis project Ga0209048, IMG submission 187146) | Freshwater lake sediment microbial communities from the University of Notre Dame, USA, for methane emissions studies - CRP12 CR (SPAdes)... | ecosystem: Environmental > Aquatic >... | reverse complement strand
ACCCGCCGCTGCTCAAGCGCTGCATCTCCAATCTGATCGACAACGCCATCATCTACGGCACTCAGGCAGACATCAGTGTCGAAGAGGAACGCGACAGACTGACCATCAGGATTCGGGACCATGGCCCCGGTATTCCGGACAGCGCGCTGGAAAAGGTCTTCGAACCGTTCTTTCGTCTCGAGACCTCGCGTAGCCGGGAGACCGGCGGGACCGGGCTTGGTCTCAGTATTGCGCGAAACATCGCGCAGATCCACGGCGGCGATGTCCGTCTTCGCAACCATGAAGGCGGAGGCTTGGAGGCGACCCTGACTCTATCGTGGGCGGGGCAATAGGAAACGCCGCCCGAGCAAGCGCCGAACGGTGCTGGGTGTCGCAGGTCAGCGCAATATTGGCTCTTCTAGGCGAACGGAAGACGAGCACGTTTTCGCATCAAACGCTCCAGTCCGGACAGTTCCGCGCGCTCGATGCGCAACGCGGCCTCCAGGTCGTACCCCGTGGCACCGGCTGGCGCCAGCGCTACGGAGCGCTCGAGCCAGCCACCCTACATCACTGCGTCGGGCGGGGAGTACTTGTAACCCAGCGCCTCCGCGACCGGCTTGCAGGTCACCTTGCCGAAGGCGATATTGAGGCCACTCCTGAGATGAAGGTCGTCGCTGAGCGCCATCTTCCAGCCCTTGTTTGCCAGCGTGAGCACGAACGGCAGCGTGGCATTGTTGAGAGCAAAGGTCGACGTGCGCGGCACGCCGCCAGGCATGTTGGCGACGCAGTAGTGCGTCACGCCATCGACTACGTACACCGGATCGGCGTGCGTCGTCGGGCGAGAGGTCTCGAAACAGCCGCCCTGGTCGATGGCGACGTCGACGATCACCGAGCCTTTCTTCATGCGCTTGACGAGCGCAGCGGAGACGAGTTTCGGTGCCGATGCGCCGGGAATCAACACACCGCCGATGACGAGGTCGGCGGTCGTCACGTGATGCTCGACCGCGTCGTGCGTCGAGAACACGGTGTTGAGCGGGCGGCCGAACTGGCGCCACAGCGCGCGCAGCACGTCGACGTTGCGGTCGAGCACCCACACTTCCGCGCCCATGCCGAGCGCAATGTGGCATGCATGCGAGCCGACGACACCGCCGCCAAGGATGACCACCTTGGCCGGATCGACACCGGGCACGCCGCCCAGCAGCACGCCCAGACCGCCATGCGGCTTTTCGAGGTAATAGGCTCCTGCCTGCACTGCCATGCGGCCGGCGACCTCCGACATCGGCGCGAGCAGCGGCAGGCCGCCCGACGGCGAGGTCACCGTCTCGTAGGCGATGCACACCGCGGCGCTCGCGACCAGGTCTTTCGCCTGTTCCGGGTCCGGGGCGAGGTGAAGATAAGTGAACAACACCTGCCCTTCGCGCAGCATCTTGCGCTCGTTCGCCTGCGGCTCCTTGACCTTGATGATCATGTCTGCGGTGGCGAACACCTCGGCAGCGGTCCCGACGACATCGGCGCCTGCCCTGCGGTATGCGTCGTCGTCCATGCCTATGCCCTGCCCGGCGTTGTGCTCGACGCACACCTCATGACCGTGATGAACCACCTCGCGCACGCTCCCCGGAGTCAAACCGACCCGGTTCTCGAGCACCTTGATCTCCTTCGGAACGCCGATGCGCATCAGATCACCTGTCTTCGCGGGCTAGTACGCGGCTGCCCGCGCGCGGCCCGGTTGTTCGTCTTGGCGGGGCGGATATCGTTCGCCGCTGTCTGCTGTCGGCCCAGCCAACCGGCAGCCAGCAGTAGCAAGAACTGAAGCAGAATAGCAAGAGCGGCCATCACGGTATCGATGTTGGCTGCTTGGCTTCCCCGCGTCAACCATCACGCCTCAAGTCGCGTCCCTCAGGAACACGGCCGGGTTTACGAACACTACGGGATCAAGAAATGGCCGCGAGCATACCGATTTCCCACAATGCGCCGAGAATCGGGTGTGGGTGCATCGCGCCGTTGAAATCCAGGTTCCCGGCGTTCTGGCATACGACTGCTCACGGCCGACGGTCGCATCGGGCAGGCTCCCAGCGGGCTCCGGAAGTCATGAGGCAGGTCAACAAAGTGGCTTCTTGTTCTTGTGCTGTTGGGTAATTTGCGTCGCAATAGACGGGCGGTCTACCGCGCCGCTTGGTGCACCGCGAGTCTAGACTCAGACGAAGTGTCGTGAGATGGAAGCGGTGTCAGAAGACTCCGCGCACATATGTCCAAGGAGAGTCAAGCCATGAACTCCGAAACCACCACTTCCGATGGCGGTTGCACATGTGGCTTCGTGCGATACCGGATGACAACGAAGCCGCTCTTCGTTCACTGCTGCCATTGCCGCTGGTGCCAGAGGGAGACGGGATCCTCGTTCGCGCTCAACGCATTAATCGAAGCCGACCGGATGCAGTTGCTGGCGGGCGAAGTCGAGATCATCGACATGCCGTCCCACACCGGCAAGGGCCAGAAGGTCTCCCGATGCCCCAGGTGCCACATTGCGGTCTGGAGTAACTATGGCGAGACCGGTGACGCGGTTCGGTTCGTCCGCGTCGGAACGCTTGACGAACCTGACCGCCTGCCACCTGACGTTCACGTCTTCACAGCGTCGAAGCAGCCGTGGTTCGTACTGCCGCCCGGCACGCCAGCCTTTGCCGATCTCTACAAGCCCAACGAGGTGTGGCCCAAGGAAAGTCTTGAGCGTCGCGCTGCAATGCTGGCGAGGTCGCAACAGCAGTAGCCTCAATTACCGCAATCGGACGGCGCGCGCAAAGGTCAAAACGCGACGCGGAACGACCCGTCGCGCCCATCGAAGGCAGTCGTTGGCTTGGCGATCTTGGCGGCCCATGCCTAGCGCTCTGCACGCCAAGCGCGCGGCACGGCGTAAGATTGCGTGTGCGCAAACTGACCACGCGCACTTCGAAGGTGGCAGCGATGACGATGCATTGATCCAGAGTGTGAGACCGTGACCCAACTCCACGATTTTGTGCGACAGCATCGGCGCCTGTTCGTCTTGACCGGTGCCGGGGTAAGCGCTGACTCGGGTATACCCGGCTACCGCAACGAAAACGGCGAATGGAAGCGCCGGGCGCCGGTAATGCTGCAGGATTTCCTGCGCTCCGCAGCCGCGCGCCAGCGCTACTGGGCACGCAGCATGATCGGCTGGCCGCTCATTGCGCGCGCGCAGCCGAACGCCGCCCACCACGCACTCGCGTCTTTGGAGACGGCGCAACGCCTGCACCTGCTCGTAACCCAGAACGTTGACGGACTGCACCAGCGCGCCGGCAGCACCGGTGTTATCGAGCTGCATGGCAATATCAGCGGCGTGATCTGTCTCGACTGCGGCGTGGAACAATCGCGCGCCGCGCTCCAGCGCACCTTGGAAGAGGACAACCCTGCATTCGCCGATGCCGGAGCGGCGGCGGCACCGGACGGCGATGCCGATCTCGAGCCCGCGCGTCTCGACGGTTTCCGCGTGCCGCACTGCGGGCGTTGCGGCGGCATGCTCAAGCCCGATGTCGTGTTCTTCGGCGAGGGCGTCCCCCGCGACCGCGTCGACGCTGCGCTGACTGCGCTCGAGGAGGCTGACGCGATGCTCGTCATCGGCTCGTCGCTGATGGTGTACTCCGGCTATAGGTTCTGCGAGCACGCGAATCGCGCGGGCAAGCCCATCGCCGCGATCAACCGTGGCCGCACGCGCGCCGATGACTTGTTCACGCTGAAGGTCGAGCGCGCATGCGCCGAAATGCTTACCACATTGGTCGAGAGACTTTGAGCGATCCCTTCCGAACCCGCGATTGTTCGCTATGCCACGTCTTCATGATTCATCGGCGCAGCGCCGAATTCGGACCAGCGCCTTCCAGGTGAATTGCGCACCGGTCGCCTTGTTCATCAGCGCGCCGTTGCCGCCTTCGGCGATCGTGCACTTGCGCATGCTCCGGTCGCGGGCGGATATGGATTCGCGGCTTTCACGGGGAACCACGGCTGCGGTGATGCAGATGCCGCGTCCCCAGAGCCCGCGGTAGCGCCGCGCAATGAAGGGCAGGCCCGCTTGATCGGTTTGTCGGTGACCTTGCGCATTTCGTCGACGTAAGTCTGCCCTCCGGTGGGGCGTCCGTAAGCTATCGGGTCGATGGCGACCACGCCATCGGCGGTTACGACGAACATGGGCGGATGATTGCCGTTGCGAAAGATGCAGACGTTATCGGTGCCTGCGACCAAAGCCAGTGGTCGATCCTGTGCTGAAGCCCGAAGAGACGAAGGAAGAACGTACAATCACGGACCAACCGGCAGGCGACTTGCCGCCTGCGGGGTGCGCAGGATACCCGATGACCGATACCGTGAAGGTGGACGTGCGCCGCACTGGCCGCAAATTCGAGGCCATGGCGGTGCTCGACCTCGCCGCCGATGCGCAGACTGTGTGGGAAACGATCACCGACTACCGCGCGATGCCGCGTTTCATGCCGGGCATCCGCGCCTGCCGCGTGATCGAACGCAAGGCGACTGCGGGCGAGGTTGAGCATCTGGTCGTCGAGCAACAGGGCGAGTTCCGTTTCCTGCTGTTCGCGCAGGCGATGACGGTTCTGCTCAACGTCGAGCATCAACGGCTGCGCATCGCTGAAGCGAAAGCCGTGCGCTTCGAGCTTGGAATGTTCAAGCGCCGCGCGATCGATGTGTTCGAGGGACGTTACGAGCTCACGCCGATGACTGGACGCCGAGGCCCGCCGCGGGTGCAGCTGCGCTACACCGCGCAGATTGGACTGCGCCTACCGCCGCCGCCCAGCATCGGCAGCATGGCAGTCCGGCAGAACCTCGCGGCCCAGCTCGAAGCGGTGGCCGAGGAGATCGCCCGGCGCGTCGCTCGACCGCAACCAAAGTCGCCCGGCCGTTGACGGACACATTGTTGCAGCTGTCAGCATCAGCCGGTGCGCCGATTCAAGCCTGTCAGTTTCGTCAGCGTATCCCACAATTGTCGGCGTTCCTCCGGAGCCCCCGCGGTACCAGGTAAAACATGGGTGGTGTGCGGCTCGCGATCGAGCCAGGACCAGCCGCTCACCTGGGCGGCCTGCGGTGACGCCGCCCGCCAGGTGATCGTGTCGGCGCCTTGTTCCGCGGTACGCGGCAGCTGCCGGGTGATGGCGTGGAATCTGGAGAGCGAAACCGCCACACCCGGCGTATCTGCCCAACCGGGATAGCAGTAACTGGGACAAGAGGAAGGGCGCGAGCAGGTTGGGCGCGAAGGTCGTCTCGTTGCCCTCGCTGGTCGTGGTGCGCCGGTTGAGCAGAATGCCGGCATTGTTCACCAGGACATGAATTCGGGGTTCGTCCTCGAGCAATTGTCCAGCGAGCGTGCTCACGTCAGAGAGCAGGCTGAGGTCCGCCCGCGCGACCGCGAGGTTCGCATTGCCGGTCGCGGCAGCAATCTCCTAGCGGGCCGTGTCGGCCTTTTCCCGACTGCGCCCCACCAGAACCACGCGCGCCCCGAGCCCGGCGAGTTGTTCCGCGGCAGCCCGTCCCAAGCCCGAGGTGGCGCCAGTGACCACCGCGGTGCGCCCACGCAACGACACTGCCAGCGGCTGCCATGTTCGCTTGCGCCAGAAGTTGCCGAACTTCGTGAAGCCGATCAGGCCGGGCAAGATCAGGCGGTCCTGCAGATCGGTTAGCATGCTGCGTGCCGGTGGTGGCGGCTGGCCGCTGACAGTGCACCGTATCATGAGCGGACTGCGACAGACTCTTTGGGTATTCGATCACCAGCGCACAACAAATGCCGAGCCCATCTCCTGACCCGCGTTCCCTCGTGCTCGTGTTCGGCGCGAGCGGCTACATCGGCACCAACCTCGTGCCCGCGCTGGTCGCGGCGGGCCGGCGTGTCCGTGCCGCGGCTCGCAATCGTGGCGTGCTGGAGGCACGTGGCTGGAGCGATGTCGAGTTGGTGGAGGCCGACGCGCTCGCGCCGGACTCCCTGCCGGCGGCGTTGGCCGGGGTCGATACGGCCTACTATCTCGTCCATTCGATGGCCTCGGGGGAAAATTTCGGCGAGCTCGACCTCGTCGCGGCCGGCCATTTCGCGGACGCTGCCGCCCGCGCCGGCGTGCGGCGCATCGTCTACCTCGGCGGGCTTGCGCCGCCGGATGCCGACTCCGAGCATCTCGTGTCCCGGAAGCAGACCGGCGATCGCCTTCGCGCCGGGACCGTGCCCGTCACCGAGATCCGCGCGGGGGTCATCGTCGGCCCCGGCTCGGCGGCCTACGAAGTGATCCGCGACCTGGTGTACCACCTGCCGCTGATGGTGACGCCGCGCTGGGTGCGCTCGAAATCCTCGCCGATTGCACTGCCCAACCTTCTCGAATACCTGCTGCGCGTGCCCGCGCTTGCCGAGGCGGCCGGCAAGGTTTACGACGCGGCGGGGCCTGAATACCTCTCGTACGAACAACTAATGCGCCAGTTCGGCGAGATCGCCGGCAAACGGCCGCGGATACTCCCGGTGCCGGTGCTCTCGCCGGGACTCTCCTCCTATTGGCTCGCCCTCATCACCGCCGTCCCCGCCAACATCGCGCGGGCACTGATACAGGGCCTGAAGCACGACATCCCCGCCGACGACGCCGCGTTGCGCCGCCTGGTGCCGCAGCGGCTCCTGACATTCAAGGAAGCCGTCGTAGCCGCGCTGGAAGCCGAGCCGCGCCACGCCGTCGCGGCGCGATGGACCGAAGGCGCATTCATGTTTCGCCGGCTCCGCCAAGACTATGCGTTCTATGCGAAGCGCGCGTCGGGCAGCGCCGCGACGACGGCGTCCGCGGCCGCGGTTTGGCAAGTGGTGACCAGCCTCGGCGGCAAGACCCGCTATTTCTACATGAACTGGATCTGGACGCTGCGCGAGCTGATGGACTGGCTGGTGGGCGGGCCGGGCTTCACCCGCGGGCGGCGCGATGCCGATGACGTCCGTCTCGGCGACACCATCGACTATTGGACCGTCGTCGGGCTGGACCCGGGGCGCCGGCTTACGCTCGATTTCGGGATGAAGGCGCCGGGGGCGGGGATCATCGAATTCGAGATCGATCCTGCGCGTAGCGATTACACGCGGCTCGCTGTCACCGCCTACTGGCATCCGCAAGGCGTGTGGGGCCTGTTGTACTGGGCAGTGCTGGTTCCGTTCCACCTCTTCATATTCAAGGGCATGACGCGCGCCATCGCGCGCCGCGCGGAAGCACTGGACGCCGCGAAGGCCGGATTGAAACAGGCGTGATTGCCAGCACTTCGGCCTCGGCGAACGGATCACGCGCTCGCCTTCGTTGCTCGCTGCGACGGACAGCGTGACCGCAATGACATGCCGTGACACGTCACTTCGTTTCGGGTATCGCCTTCCAGGCCCGCACGCGCTTCATCGCTTCTTGCTTTTGTACTTCGTCCATCTTCGCGGCGACGTCGACGATCGCGCGTGACACGTCGCTGCGCGCACCACCGGCGGGCAGCGCAAACAGGGCGAGATCGAGCCACTTGAGCGCCTCGACGTTGTCCTGCGCCACACCGGTTCCCGATGCGTAGAGAAGACCGAGATTGAACTGCGCGTACACCATGCCCTGATTCGCTGCGCGCAGGAACCATTTGGCGGCTTCCGACTCGTTCTTGCTGACGCCGAGGCCCTCGATGTAGCTCGCGCCGACGCCGTATTGCGCGTCAGCGTTGCCCTGCGTGGCGGCGCGCTGTATCCACAAGAATGCGGTCGCGTCATTCTGCTCGACGCCCTTGCCCTCGGCGTAGAGCGTCCCGAGTCGGTACTGCGCGACCGGGTTACCCTGTTCCGCCAGCGGAGTCCAAAGTTCCGCGGCCTTCGCGTACTCCTTTGTCCGGTAGGCGTCCACGCCTTCCTCGAGCGGCCCCGCCGCCGCGGAAACGGCCAGTGCCGCCACTAGCGCCAGGGCGCCGACCAAGCTGCATATTCGCACAATTCGCCTCTATCTGAATGGCTGAGCGTCCGACAGCCGGAACGCCAGCTGCACCGCCAAATCCGGTGCAATGCTCGCATGCTAACGCAAGGTCGCGTCGTCGGATACGCGCAATCCCCGGCTCGAGCATCGTCGAGCGCTCAACGTCGGCCGAGGGCGTGACATTTCTGCAATAGGGTACCGATGTTCGCCCGCGGCCTCGCATAGAATCCACTCATGTCGACGTTACTGGCGCCGCATCATAGGCCTGCGTGCCGTGGGCACGAAGGTCGGATCCGATGACGCTCCTCCGCCTAATCGAAAGCGCGGTAGCTGCGAACAACGGGCGCGCCTGGTTCGTGCTGTGCGCAGCGCTCCTCGCCATTGCGCCTTCGCTGCTCGTGTTCGGCGTGCTCGTCGCGCTGGGTATCGAGACGTTGCGGGCTCCACCCGGCGCCCTCGATCCGGCATTCGTCGCCTACAGCGTGCTGCTGGCACCCGCGTTCGAGACAGCAGTCATGCTCGCGCTCGCCGCGGTGCTGGCACGTCTGCTGCCGAAACACACGGCATTGCAGATCTTGCTGGTCGCTATCGTCGCCGCGCTCGCCCACAGAATCGGAGGCGACTGGCGCCAGGTCGTGCACACGACGTGGCCGATGCTGGTGTATGCAACGAGTATTGTTCTTTGGCTGCGGCGGTCCGCGAACGACGCGTTCATCGTCACGGCCATCGTACACGCGCTGTACAACCTGGCGTTCTTCGCCGTCGCTATCCTGGGACCGCTGGCGATGGGCGATAGCTGACAGTGGGCGCCGATGCACTGGCCTGCCACGCTCGGCGACCGACGAGGTCCTCGCCCGCTAGTTCTGAGGCGGCGTGCCCGATGGCGGCGGCGCGGCAGGGGCCGGCTGAGTGGGCACGATGATGCCCGGCGCGAGCGGAATTTCGTCGACCGCCTTGAGGCCGTCCACCCAGTAGCGCGTGTCGCCGAAGCAGCTGCCCGGCAGGCCGACCTTCTCGTTGTAATGCAGCGACACACGCTTGCCCATCGCGTTATTGATCTTTTGCGCGACGCTTTCGTCCCATACCGTGAACAGGAACTTCTCCTGCGCCGTGCCCGGCATCGTGACAAGCGCAAGTTCGCCCTCCCAGGTCTTGCAGATCCAGCCTTTCCTCGAGAACTTCTGCACCCAGCCGGCGCGTTCGCCGGAAGAATAACTCCAGGACACCATCGCCCAGGTCCAGAGGGCGACGAGCGCGATGAGGGCAAGCGACACGAGCCAGATCCAGCTTGAGCTGCGTCGAGAAGAGGTCGGAACGGATCGAGGAGTATCGGCAGCCATGGTCGATGAACTTGTTTCGGGGTCAGCAACTATGCGTGGGTATGCGTGCGTCCGGCATCCCGCCGAAGGCGGTCGTGGTCCGTAGTCCGGGATGGTAGCCGAAAACCGATCGGGACGTGCAGGCACGCGCCCATTCAACTGGGCGCGACACCAAGTGCAGACAGAGGTTGAACGCCCCGCGTCCGCAACGTCTGCAATGCAGCGCGCGACTCGACCGGCCGCGTCGGGCCAGCTCCGTTCCCGGAAATCGACGCAAAGCCGCAGAGCAGGCGGCGCGTTGGATATCGCCGGCTGGGATCGACGAGAAAACGCTTCAATGATCTGGCCCGTCTTTGCGCTCGGAACCCGGCTCGGCTGCGCCAGGATGCATCGCCATCAGGTTCCCCAAGACCTGATCCATCAATGCCAGTTGGGTGTTGCTGTCGGCATGCTGGCGCTTGATATCCACGAGATAGGCCGTAACGGCAGCCAGCCGCCGGGCTAGCAGCCGCGCAATGGCGTAGGTGAGCTCGGGCTGCGTCCGTACCGCCGCGGACGCGTCATCCGCTACATGTACCGCACTGTCCTGCGTGGCCACGACGCTTGCCGTTGGCACGGACGCCAGCACCGCGGAAATCTCGCCCAGGAACGCGCCCGGCTCCTTGATGAGAACGACGCGGACGCCGTCGCGGACCACCTCGAAGGCACCGTATTTGAGCATGTAGAGCCGATCGGCGCGGACGCCCTCCTCGATCAAGGTTTCGCCCTTGGCAACGCGCACCTCCCGCAGGTGACTGCATATCGCGAGCACATCGTTCATGGAATCAGGCCTCGTGGTCACCGTGATGGATTCCTCGACGCTTCCGGTCGCCGCGCGCGCAATCAGATTCAATAATAAATGTGGCGCCGATAGTCAAGCGGCAATGCTACCCAGGGTTCCTCGTACGCGATGCCGCTCATGAGCCCTATAATGCGTGACCGCGTTCATTTAGCGAATCAATGCGATTTCGGGGGCGGCGTGTCCGGACTCTACCCATCGACCAACCATGCGGCACCGCGCCGGCTCATGCCGGTGCTGTTCATCGGAGTCTTCATGGCCGCGCTCGACACGGCCGTGATCGGGCCAGCGATTCCCGCCCTGCGCGCTGCCTTCGGCGTCGACAATCGCGAAATCGGCCTGGTAATGATCGTCTTCATCCTGTTGTCGCTCTCCAGCACTGCGCTGATGGCGAACCTGGGCGATCGCTACGGACGCCGACCGGTCTATCTGGGAAGCGTGGCCTGCTTCGCCCTGGGTTCATTGGTTATCGCGCTGTCGCCGCGATTTTGGATGATTCTTGCGGGTCGCGCCATTCAGGGAGTGGGCGCGGGCGGCATCATTCCGACGGCGAGCGCGGTGATTGGCGATGTCGTCCCGATCGAACGCAGGGGCCAGGCGCTGGGCATGATCGGCGCCATCTACGGAATGGCGTTTGTCCTGGGGCCACCAATGGCGGCACTCCTCATGGTTGCGTTGAGCTGGCACTGGATATTCCTCGCCAATCTGCCCATTGCGGCCATTGTGCTGGTTCTTGGTGCGCGCGTGCTTCCCATCCGTCGGCCGGCGGGCGCACTGCCGCCGCTCGATGTGTCGGGCATCGTGGTGGTGTTCTTGCTGCTGAGCGCGCTCGTGTTCGGGATCACCCGCTTCGCAGACACGTTCACGGGCTTGCTGCTCTGGCCGTGGTTTCTCGGCGCCGTCGTCGTGATGCTCGCCGTTCTCCTCAACGTCGAAAGACGCGCTGCGCAACCCATGATTCCGCTGTCGCTGTTTGCCAATCGGCAGCTCGCCACGGCTTACGTGCTGACGGCTGGTGCCGGTTTCGGAATGGGAAGCGTGGCCTTCTTGACATCGATCGCGACCTCGGCCTACGGCGTCGCACCGCAACGCGCCGGCTTCGTGCTGCTGCCGCTGGTCGTGTGTTCGATGGCGGGGTCCATGGGGGCGGGTCGGATGCTCAACCGGATGGGTGCCCGCGCGCTGATCCTGATCGGGTTCGCGCTGCTGGCCGCGGGTTATGGTGCGTCGGCAGTGACGAGCTACGGATTGGCTGGCTTCCTCGCCGCATCCATGCCGGTAGGTCTCGGCGTCGGTGTCGTCGTCGGCGGGGCGCTACGCTCGATCGCCATCGACGAGGCTCCTGCGAATTTACGCGGAACGGCACAGGGGCTGATCAACATCTGCACGAGCATCGGCACGCTGCTGTCGGCGGCGGCGATCGGTGCGGTCGCGGATTTCTACGGTGGTGGTCCGGCCGGCTTTGGCGTCGCCTACCTCGTCGTCGCCACGCTGATGATAGTGATGCTGGTCACGGCAATGTGGCTGCGCAAGGATGGCGCCATGCGCACGGAAAGGCGCGCGGCGGCGGATTGACCGCGAATGCTGCAGCTTCCCGGATACCCTCGTTCCTGCCTGCCGAAGGCAGCACCGTCGAATCACAGCCGACAGCGGACGTCAGCGCGCGATGGCCCCTTGCACCGGGATCTGGATCTCGTTGCGGCGCAGGAACCACGGCATGAACGGCGGATCGTAGCGCGCGAACACCGGCTCGCCGACCGCCGTCAACCCGCGCTTGTCGATGAAGCCCCGGAGCGCCGCGAGCTGTTCGTCATAACGCGACTCGCTCCATGTTCCGCGGTAGCGGACGACGGCCACACGGCGTGGCGCAACCTCGGCGACCACGATCCGGTCGTCGGTCGGCCGCGGTGCGTTTGCAAGCGTGTACGACGCGGGCAGCACGAAGGCGACGCGCCACCGCCCACCGGCCCGCTGCTGCTCCACTGGCGCCGTCATGGCGATCTTCGTGGGCGCCGCCTCCTGCTCGACCGGTGCCGTCATCGTGATCTTTTCCGCACCGCGGTTGTCGCCCGAGATGTAGCGGAACAATCGCTGGAAGCCCTCGTTGCCAACGCTGTCGAACGCGCCGTCGACGAAGGTCTCGGCGACGACATAGCTCTGGTAATCGCGGACCTCGAACGGGTCGTCGCGCTCGATCACAGTGTGGGCAGGCTCCTCGATCGCCATCGCAGGGGAACTCCAGAGCACAGCCGCCAGCAGCAACACTACAGGACCGATGCAGTGGCGCAGCATTGCGAACGCGCGAACGGCGCGGCTGGCACGCCAAGCTGACATTGCGGCCGGCGCGGCGCCCGCGGGTCCGCCTGCCGCACCGGTCTGTCCGCCGCTCGCCGCCCGTCGAGGGGCATGAGCGTAGGCAGCGGCGGGGGCGATCGTCGTCATCGGCACCATCTTGCCACAGGCTGCGGCAGCGGACAGGCGCATTCGCTGGCTGCTTGGGCTCGCCTGCCCTTCCAGGCCACCTGCCCTGCTAAGGGACGGCGACTCCCGTCAACCCGGCATAGACGCCGAACACCGTAGTTGCGAAGATGATCGCCGCGACGACGACTGCGTACGGGCCGCGCAGCCGATGCGCCATCGGCAGCTTGCGCGCGAGCAGATACAAAAACCCGAGCACGATGGGCAGCAGCAGCGCATTCATCACCTGCACGCCGACACTCAATGCAACAAGATTCGCGTGCGAGGCGACGACCAACGCGCCGCCGGCGAGCGCAACCGTGTAGATGCCATAGAACCACGGTGCCTCGCGTGGCGAATGTTCAAGCGAGTGCTTGACGCCGAGTATTTCGCCCAAGGTGCGCGCCATCGTCAGTGTGACCACGATGGTCGCGACCAGCGCCGACCCGGTCATTCCCAGCGCGAACAGTAGCTTGCCGGTGGTCTCGCCGAGAAACGGCGTGATGGCGTGCGCGATGCCCTCCACGGTCTCGAGCGGTGCGCCGTCGCTGCTCGCGCCCAGCGTTGCCGCGGTCGCGATCAGCACGGCGGCCATGATGACTTGTGTCAGCACGGCGCCAATGGCCGTATCCCAGCGGGCAGCGCGAAGGTCTTCCACGCCGAGCTTCTTTTCGACCACCGCCGATTGCTGGTAGAACACCATCCACGGCATGATCACGGCGCCGATGTTGGCGGCGACCAGATACAGGTATTGCGGGTCGCGCCACGGAATCCGGGCGGCATTCTCGAGCATCGCCACGGGATCCGGGTTGGCCTTCCAGGCGACGACGAGAAAGACCAGCTCGAACGCACCGATCGCCATCGCAACGCGTTCCACCGAAAGATACGAGCCGGTGTAGGTCATGAGTGTCAGCCCGCCGACGACCGCGGCCATCGTTACCCAGGCAGGAATCCCGAAAAGCAGTCCTACGCCGGCCAACCCGCTGAGTTCGCTCAGCAATGCGCCTACGCAGGCCACCGCCAGCGTCCCAACCGATATCCAGGCCCACAGCGGACCGTACTGGTCGCGAATGAGCACGCCATGGCCCTTTCCCGTGACGATGCCGAGCCGCACCGTCAACTCCTGCACGATAAACAGGATCGGCACGAGCACCAACTGCAGCAACAGCAGTCGGTAGCCCCATTCCGCGCCGCTTCGTGCCGCCGTAATGACGCTTCCGGCGTCGGTGTCGGCCAGCATGACGACGAAGCCGGGTCCCGCGACTGCCACGAAGCGCTTCCATCGGGAAATGCGCGCCACCGCGGTTGGGTTCATGCGCGGGGTTGGATTTCAAGCATAATGAGACGCATTCTCATATTTGTGCGCTGCGATGTCAACGCTGTGATCACCGGCAATGACCTATCGCCCGCAATGGCGCAAAGGAATCTGCGGCCGTCGGATGCATTCCGACAGCGGCGAAGCTGCCGCTCGGGTCACCGTGTCATGGGAAGTGCGCGGGCCGCGGCGCCCCATTCGACGACGGCGAGCGCTTTGCGGCGCAGATCGGTGCAGGCCCACGAGGTGCTAGTTGGCTGCGCCCGTACCGGCATTGAACATGTAGACAATCGCGCTGCGGATCTCGACGTCGGTGAGGTCCGCCATTCCGCCGCGCGGCGGCATCGCTCCGTGGCCGCGGATCGCCGACGCGACGACCGGGTCGAGCCCCTGCTTGATGCGTGGAATCCAGGCCGCACGGTCGCCGATCTTCGGTGCGCCGCCCACGCCGGTGGCGTGGCATTTCACGCACTGCGCCTCGACAATTTCTTGTCCGCGGCGGGGCGGGGTCGACGCCGTACGGCTCACCGGCTCGGCCCAGTGTCCGCCCGACTGATTGACCATGTAGGTGATTGCGCGCTCGATTTCGACGTCCGTGAGCTTCAAGTTGCCGCCATGCGGCGGCATCTGTTTGATGCCTGCTATCGCGTTCTTGGACAAACTGCTCAGACCCTTCGCTGCGCGGTCCGCCCATGCTTTGTTGTCGCCGATCTTCGGCGCGCCGCCGGCGCCTGTCCCGTGACACGAGATGCACAACGAGTCGACGACCTGCTTGCCGGTTTTCTCAGTCGCCTGCGCGCGCGCCGGGACCGCCACGACTGCACCAACGAGCGCGGCAATTATCGCTGCGGATGGCCAACCTAGCGTCTTCACGGCGCGAGTCATCCTGCGCATAGTTTTCCTCCCTGGATTGCGAATATATGCATCGGCGCCCGCGGTCCGACGGCTGTACCCATGCCATGCACTTAGACATATCTGGCGGCGTGGTGCATTGACGTGCGTCAAGTGAGGCACCGGTCCGCACGGGGAACGCGCTCTACAGATCGCCGAGCGCGTGGCCGAAGGCTTCAACGCGCTTCCAGTCCGTGAATTCCACGACCGCGGTGGGATCGGTGGGACCGTGCGTGACCAGCATGATGAAGCGGATCATGTGCCGGTCCCAGAAGGTGTAGCGGGGATAGTCGAGCTTGCCAGCGAAGACGTCGAGCAACGCCGGCCGCCAGCCGATCAGGCTGACGAATTTCTTCACGTAGGTGTTGGTATCGGGCGTGTTCCGGTTTGCCTTGCGCGCCACCACGTTGACCGAGAAGAAGGCGCAGCGCCTGGCTTGCAGTTCCGGGCGCCGGGCGCGCATGAAGGCGATCACATTTGGACGGTGCTTGCCGTAGCGGATGCTCGCGCCGACGACGATCTTGTCGTACGGCGCGAGGTCGATTCCGGTGTTGTCATTCAGATCGAGCAGCGTCACCTCGTGGCCGGCCCGCACGGCGCCGTCGCGCAGCTGCTCGCAGATGCGCCGGGTATGGCCATCGACGGTGGAATAGAGGATCAGGATTCTGCTCATCGCGGCTGGCGCGGCAGAGCCGCGATCGGACCAGCGGGCGGAAGCAGGCGCCGCAACAAGCGAGCCGGAGGAAAGCTCAGATGACGCGCGAATAACGAGCGCGTTCGTGCGCTTCGCGCAGACGGCGGTCGAACACCATCGCGATGCTGCGCACCAGCAACCGCCCGGACGCTGTAACCTTGATCGCGTTTGCCGACACCTCTACGAGGCCATCGGCCGCCAACGGCGCCAGCGCCCCGAGCTCGGTGCTGAAGTAGTCGCCGAACCGAATTCCGTACTTTGCGCCGACCGCCCCGAAATCGAGATCAAAGTCGCACATCAGTTTCTGGATCACTTCGCGACGCAGGACATCGTCAGCCTCGAGCTCGATGCCACGCAGCACCGGCAGCACGTTCGCGTCAAGCCGGTCGTAGTACTGTTCGAGCGTCTTCACGTTCTGGACGTAGACGGTCCCCACCTTGCCGATCGCCGAAATGCCAAACGCCAATAGGTCGCAATCCGGTAGGGTTGAATAGCCCTGGAAATTGCGGTGGAGCTTGCGCTCGCGCTGCGCGAGCGCCAATTCGTCGCCCGGTTTGGCAAAATGGTCCATGCCGATGTAGACGTAACCGGCCGCGCCGAGTTTGTCGATTGCCAGTGCCAGGATCGCAAGCTTGGTCTCGGGCGACGGCAATTGCGCTTCGTTGATGCGGCGCTGGGGTTTGAACAGGTGCGGGACATGGGCGTAGCTGTAAAGTGCGATCCGGTCCGGGGCGGCATCGATCACCTTGTCCAGCGTCACCGCGAACCCGGCCGTCGTCTGCAGAGGCAGGCCGTAAATCAGGTCCGCGTTGACCGAGGTAAAACCGTTGGCTCGCGCAGCGTCGATGACGGTGCGCGTTTCCGTCTCGCTCTGCACCCGGTTGACCGCCACCTGGACGGCCGGATCGAAGTCCTGGATCCCCACCGAAATGCGGTTGAAGCCCAGCTTGCCCAGGAAGCCGATGGTCTTGACATCGACCTTGCGCGGATCGACTTCGATTGAAACTTCGGCGCGACCGTCGAACGCAAACGCGTCGTGCAACGCGCCCATCAGTGTCGCCATTTCCTCGGGCGCGAGGAACGTTGGCGTCCCGCCACCCCAGTGCAGCTGCTGCACCAGCGGCGCGCCCTCGAGCATGCCTCCGACGATGCCGATCTCGCTGGCGACGTAGCGAACGTACTTGGCCGAGGGACCGTGGTCCTTGGTCACGACCTTGTTGCACGCGCAGTAATAGCAGATGGTGTTGCAGAACGGCAGGTGGACGTAGAGGGACAGCGGCTGATCCGAGCGGGACTGGTTCCGCTCGTGCAGCGCGTTGACATAATTCGCGGCGGTGAAGGCGTCGGTAAAGCGGTCGGCCGTCGGATAGGACGTGTACCGCGGTCCGAGACCGTCGTACTTCCGGATGAGCCCAGGGTCGAAACGGGGCGGGGCCGGAGGTTGCGCCAGCGCGATGGATGCTTCTTCCATGTTGTCACCCTGCCATGACCGACGTTGCAAAGGCTTGAGGCACATCAAATCAAGTGTGCGGCCCGACGGTCTCGCGCAGCCGCCCCTCGCATCCTACCTTCCGGCCACGGTCGCCGCAAATGCCAGCGCCTCGCATCGGTCCGCCATAGCGCGTCGGTCCGGCGTTCGATTTCCGCGCTTGATGACAATCCAAGCGCCAGCCGCCAGAATCCACGTAGGCGGCGCCCGCTGACGCGGGTGCGTAACCATTCTATCGATTTGACTGGTCCGACCAATTCAAGTGCAAATCAACGCGGATGGTCAGGAAGCGTGCGTGGGCATCGGCAGAATCGCAATCATCCTTTCGAGTCTCGCCGCTGGCGTCGCACTGGTGAGCTGCACCGCAACGCCACCCTTTTCACAAGCGAGCCAGGCGCAGGTTGCGCGCGCTGACGGCGAGGCAAGCCTTGAGGCCGTCTATTCCAGGCTGGCGCAGGCGGGCGGAAGAGTGATCAGGCTGGATGCGCGAAGCTCGGCGGTTCGTATCTACGCTTTCCCTGCCGGCAGCGGGGCCAAGTTCGGACACAGTCATGTACTCTCGGCGCCGCAATTCACGGGATACATTTACCTGCCCACCGGGGCAGTGGCGAGCACCCGATTCGACCTGGAGTTTCGTCTCGACCAACTCGAGTTCGATGACCCGGACCAGCGGTCGGCGCTAGGGGGCGCCTTTGCGTCCGCGCTGTCCCCCGACGCCGTGGAGGACACGCGCACCCACATGCTCGGCCAAGGCAACATGCAGGCCGACCGATTTCCGTATGTCCGCGTGCATTCACTGCAAATTTCCGGGGAGTCCCCCAAGTTTGCGGCCAGGGTACAACTGGAGATGCATGGCCAGACGCGGGAAATGTGGGTGCCTCTGAGCGTCGAAGAATTGCCTGATCGCGCTTCCGTCACCGGTTCATTCGTCCTTCGCCAAACCGATTTTGGTGCCAAGCCATACTCCGTGCTGGGCGGGCTGCTCGCGGTTCAGGATGAATTGGTGATCGAGTTCAAGTTGGTAGGCAATTGAGGCTTTTTGCTGGAACGAATGTCGATGGACTGGCCAGTATCAGGCTGAAGGTTCCGCCGGATGCGGTTAGGCCACCCAGCGCCCGGCCTGGGCAATCGTGCCGGTAGTCAATTCCAATACAGGTATGAGCCTGGACGACCCGGGTTCAGAGTGAGTCTCAAGCGGCGTTCCTGGATCGTT
>Ga0209048_10002530_pt1 | contig 18150 bp, 15 predicted proteins | sample FrelakmetCRP12CR_FD_187146 | JGI IMG/M metagenome (GOLD analysis project Ga0209048, IMG submission 187146) | Freshwater lake sediment microbial communities from the University of Notre Dame, USA, for methane emissions studies - CRP12 CR (SPAdes)... | ecosystem: Environmental > Aquatic >... | reverse complement strand
CTCAAGACCACTCATCCCCAGAATAGAGGGCCTGGAAGAAACCGGTTATTTGACCAATGAGGATGTATTTAATCTCATGTCTCTACCCTCATCCTTGCTAATTGTAGGTGGTGGTCCAATTGGAGTGGAATTAGGACAAGCTTTCAGACGTCTTGGTACTGACGTAACTATTATTGAAGGTCTCGATCGCATATTACCGAAAGAAGACCCTGAGGTTTCAGCCACCTTAACCGAGGTATTGAGATCCGAAGGAATCAATGTTGTTACCAAGGCCCTATTCATCAATGCAAAACGCAATGGGAATAAAAAAGTTGTGACAGCAAAGCAGGGTGAAAAATATCTGGCAATCGAGGCTGGCGAGATCCTTCTAACCATCGGACGACAACCAAACGTTGAAGGACTGAACCTGGAAGCTGCAAGAATCACGTACAGTAATAAAGGCATACAGGTGAATGAATATCTTCAGACCTCGGCACCAAATATTTTCGCCATCGGTGATGTAATTGGCGGATATCTCTTCACACATATGGCAGCATATCAAGCAGGAATTGCAATACGTAACGCGCTTGTACCTGTTGGCAAGAAGAAAGTGGATTATCGGGTAGTACCATGGTGCATATTCACCGACCCGGAAGTCGCCAGGGTTGGCTTGACCTCAGATGAAGCAGAGAATCATCATAAACAAACACGCATCGTGAAATTTCCAGTTGCCGATATAGATCGCGCACAGGCTGAAAGTGAGACGAGAGGCTTTATCAAGTTAGTTTTGGCAGGCAAGAAGGAAGAAATAGTTGGAGCGCATCTGGTTTGTGCACGCGCGGGTGAGTTGCTAGGCGAGTTGGCTCTTGCAATGCGGCACCATCTTACGATAAACGATATCCTTGATACCATTCACACCTACCCGACGATGAGTACAGGCATTCAACAGACAGCATTCGAGGCTTACCTGCATGGCACTGGTATTAAAAGCAATCGTAAAATTGTACATACCCTTCTGCGTTTGAGAAAGTAAGGAGACGAGTTTCGACACTAGAAAACTAGTACCTGGCAGGAAGCAGACGATCATGGTTCTATAAGAAAGATCGGGGGAAATGAAGAAACGTATCTTATTCCTATGTGCACAACGCTCTATCCGTTCACAGATAGCAGAAAGCATCCTGACCTTGAAAGGACATGAACACTGGGATGTATGGAGTACTCCTATCCAGGAGCAACAAGAGCGTGTACTTGCTCACAACGTCCTGGAGGATATTGGTATCCCTCTAGTCGAAAAACCCCAGACCACTGAGCCATATTTTGGACTACAATGGGATCATGGTGTCATCCTATGCAGTGGCATGACAGACACTTGACCGATTGTACCAGGTGCCGTTCGGCATCACTACTGGCCCATAGAAGACATTCCACCCCTTTGTGAAACTATGCAAGAGCAATTGGCAGTGTATAGGAGAGTACGGGATGTCCTCTACTCACGTATTGCAAGTGAACTGCTCCTCGAAACGATGCGTAAGGCTATACCACTGCGTAAATAAGCCGGCCAAAAACCGTGAATATTGATGTTAAGAATAGACAATCGATCATACTAAACCTGTCAGAACATCAGAGAAGGAGATGTAACTTGGCTGAAATACTCAAACAGACTCGTAGCATTTGTTCGACATGTGGTGAGATTATCCCAGCTTCCTACACAATAGGTGAAAATAATCACGTCTTCTTCACACGTAGCTGCCCCACTCATGGAGTCGCAGGCACAGATCTAGGAAATCATGCTGCTTTCTACCGCAAATCATTTGAGGTGGAGAAACTCATGCTCGAGCGCTACGGAGATGGTGGGGACACCGATCTTTCCAAAGGGCTTTCTCCTTTCCCCCTGCGTAAACCAGCAGGGTTAGTTACCCTGGAAGTTACCGAGCGATGTAACCTCACGTGCCCAATGTGCTATGCCTATTCCAGTCCATCCGAGCGTGACTACTCACTCGAGGAGATCGAGACCCGTCTCGACCAGTTGATCGAGGTGGAAGGAAAAGGCATTTCGCTTCAGATTTCTGGTGGGGAGCCATCTGTCCGTAAGGATCTGGAGACTATTGCCTCCATGGTCAAACGCAAAGGGTTCGCCCAGTTAGAAATGGTCACCAATGGGATCCGCCTGGCGCGAGAACCAGATTTTGCCGAGAAACTTGTCATGTGGGGTTTCACCTCGGTTTACCTACAATTCGATAGCACGCGTCCTGAAGATATCATCAAACTGCGAGGTGAAGATTTATGGAGCGTGCGTGAAAAAGCCATCGCTGCACTGGAACGTGTCAAATTGCCCTCTACTTTGGCAGTCTCGCTCTATGATGGCCTCAATACAGACCAGATCCAGCAAGTCATACATTTTGCCTGGCAACATCCAGATACTGTTTGCGCAATCGCTTTCCAGGCAGCCACACCCTTTGGCCGTTTCGAGGTGAGCAAAAGTGAAACCGTCAACAACGAACCTCCATCCTCTGAAAACCCTCCAACACCACGTAAACTGCGTATGCCCGAAATCCTCACCCTCATCGAGGAGCAGTCAGGAGTACCTGTAAATTTATTCTTCCCAGTTGGAGAAGGATCGCCGCTGTGCAATGCCTTCACATTGCTCAAGTACACGAAAGAAGGCTACAAACCAATCGCGCCCAAATTCACTTTAAAAGAGTTCATGGAAGTAGTGGGACCACACCCAAACATGACCCTGCGCATGCTCACACGCGGACGAGCTGCCATACTTCCTCAGATTGTTACCAATATTGGAGGCAGCCTTAAGCTCATGAAAACTCTCTGGCCGCATATTGGCAGTGACCCATCGTTTTGGACCAGCCGTAAAACTCTTACGCTTTTCGTCAAACCTTTTATGGATGAAAGCGACATTGATATGAGCCGCATTGAACGCTGTTGCTTCCATAATGCATCTCCGCGAGGAGTTATGTCTTTCTGTGCACTCAACGCAAAAATACGCCCGGCTCAACCACATGCGAGCGAAAGTTCATTCGTACCAATACCTGTACGCCGCACAAAACAACCAGAAATATTACCCTTATAGACAGAGGCTCAATGCTCTTTTCGATCATCATGCCGGTTTTGAATGAGGAAGCCGTCCTGGAGTATCATCTTAGTAACCTTGTCCGCCAGATCTCTCACTATGATTGCGAATTACTCATAGTCGATGGTGGGAGCACAGACCGAACCATTGAGATTGCTCAGCGCTTTGGCAAGGTCATTTCTTCACGGCGAGGTCGAGCCGCACAAATGAATAGCGGTGCCGACATAGCAAAAGGCGAAGTCCTTCTTTTCCTCCATGCTGACACACTACTTCCAGATGATGCCTTTCGTGTAATTGAGCAAGCACTGAAAGCACAAGAGGTAGTCGGAGGAGCATTCCGCATTTGTTTCAATTGCGACCAATGGGCTTATCAATTGGTTGCATTTAGCACAAACCTGCGTTCGCGCATCTACAAAATCTTTACCGGTGACCAGGCATATTTCGTGCGTTCCGTCAGCTTTAAAGCCATAGGAGGCTTTCCCGATCAGCCATTAATGGAGGATCTGGAGATTATCACACGCTTGCGCAAAATCGGCAACGTTGTTCTTTTACCCCGGTACGTTACAACATCTGCACGACGCCACGAAAAAATTGGCTTAATCCGCAGTGTCCTCTTCATGTGGTACTTGCGTACTCTCTACAAATTAGGAACTTCGCCAGTGAAACTACAACGCATGTATATTGACGTACGGTAACACAGAATAATTTCCTTGACATCACAACACAACGATGATACGCTTTTAACACACGTGAAGCGAAATGAAAACGCTGTAAAGAGGATAGAATGGCAAAGCACAAAGAACACAAAGCTAGCTATATTGACGTAACAAGCCAGAATTTTCCCGAGCAGGTGCTTAATGCACAACAAATGGTGATAGTTGATTTTTCATCAGAGCGCAGTAGCTCGTGCCAAATATTTAATTCGGAGTTTGCGGCAGTAAGTGAGGAATACCAGGGACGAGTAACGTTCGCTAAACTGGATGTTGATACAAATGAGACACTTACTAGTGAGTGGAATGTTGATGGTATTCCCACTCTGATCTTCTTCAAAAATGGGCAAGAGATCAATCGCATTAAAGGTATAGTAATGCGTGACAAACTGCGTCGCCAGGTCGAAGGCGCGCTACTCGCTACCTGATTAATCAGCAATTCCTGGAATAATGTGTATTTAATAGCCCGATGTACCCCTCGCATTGTATACTTCGTAATGAAGTATACAATGCGAGGGGTACATCGGGCTATTGTATTCTCAATTTCTGAGATTTTGTGGTAGGAGAGTTTTGTGCAGTCTTTACATCCAATTAAACTGAAGTCATCGTTACATGAGACGATTTGGGGCGGACGACGGTTAGAGCGTGATGGTTGGAAACAGCTTCCACCAGGCAATCTCGCCATCGGCGAGTCATGGGAAACAGAATTAACTACTGTAGCTCAAAATGAGCCCTATATGGGCAGAACCCTTGGCTCGCTTGTTGAAGAATTAGATTCGAGGCTACTTGGCGAGCGAGTAATTACTCGTGTTGGACATCGCTTCCCCTTGCTCGCAAAATTCCTTGACGCAAATGCCAAACTTTCTGTGCAGGTACATCCAGATGATATGTACGCACGCCTGCATGAGCAAGGCAAATTGGGCAAGACAGAATTCTGGTATGTACTGGATGCTGCACCAGATGCATCTATAATTCATGGTTTTAAGGCTACCACGTCACAAAAAGAAGTTCGTCAAGCCATCCAGAATCTCACCCTCGAGAATCTACTTTGCGAGGTGCATGTTTCAACCGGAGATATCATATTTGTTCCTCCCGGTGTAGTCCATGCGATTGGTAAAGGCGTTTTGCTCTATGAGCTTCAGGAGTACTCAGACCTGACATATCGTTTGTACGATTATGGTCGTCTTACCAGTGCAGGGATACCTCGTGAACTGCATGTAGAACGCTCACTCGATGTCTCACACTATGATCGTTCGCCCCGTATCAAAATGCAATCTCTTCTTCTCCAAAATGAAGAAGGTTTTAAAAATCGTTGCCTGGCAGCCTGCCAATATTTCGTAACCTGCGAAATGGTTTTTTACAAAAATACCATGATGATGAGTGACTATATGAAAAACGCAATTCATGGTAGTTGCAGTATCCTAACGACGTTAGATGCCGAGTTAATCGTACGATATGGTAAAACTCTTGACTATCATGAAAAGCTTGTAAAAGGACAGACAATGATTTTACCAGCAGAGCTGGGAACCTTTTGTATAGAGGGGAACGGGGCCTTGTTGTACTCCTATGTACCAGGATCTGAAGATGAGATTTGGCGTGCGTGGGAAGCAAAGAATGGATTGTGACGACTCCCTCTGGCTTCCGCGTCGAGGGCTTCTGGATTGACGCTGGTGTGTCGTCCCACACCGATCGTTCGGTTCAACCACAAGAGCGAGACCTAGCTCAAAAACAACTCATGTATCGGTTGGCACGATGTGTGAACTCGGTAGCATTTTTACCCCTAGCCCTGCGCCAGGGAACCCACGAAAGGCTATTTGGTTGCAAACGTGCAAAAGAACTACCTTTCTTTTCTTTTTGTCGAACGAAAAACGGAAATGATTCTGGATACTTATTGCTCTTGCCTGCGTTTTCTGCGTTCTTCATCCAGGTCTGTCACAGTACCTTCAACAATGCGATCATTGACATCCTGGTCTCTGAAACTATCGAAAGGGTAACTTGGAGGAAAGCCTCGCTGCATGCGATGTACTTCAGAAAAGACCTGAGTGACTCCGGTACTCACATTAAATACAAATAAAAGTAGTGCAAGCCCAGCCCATACTCCAAGGCCAACAAATAAGGTGCCAAAGAAACCGACAACGCCATTGATAATACTTTCATAGATGACTGCTGCCAGAATGAGTATATAAAAAAAGCGTACAAGCACTCTCAGAAGCCAGTGCATAAACCAGAACACAGCTTTCACTGGATCGGCAGGCATTTCCCAACGCGGTATTAGCTCGCGTTTCGGTCTCAAGTATCTCACTACGTCTCCTTTGAGTTCCCTCTTAAGAAACAGATGCACGCTCAGACATCGCGTATCAAAAGTATCTTCTTAACATATATTGTATCAGCCTTACATTACATACGCTAGGGTTATTCATGAGGTTGCAAGAGAAATGCCTGGTTTACCTTCTGTTGTTTGAAGGAACAATGGCTGTGTATTTTGATCTCTGATATTTTCTAGATGAAATGATCCGTAAGATACATTCAGTGGCATTGTCGTAAAAGATTTTGCGGTTATAGTCATTGATGATGGAGCATTAGCGCTTTTGGAAAGTGGGAAAGTCGCTATGAGTTGATCACCCGCTCGTATAGACGTTGAGATACATTGGCTAGAAATGGCTGTCTTGCCATCCAATAGCGCCGTCATGGTATATGTGTAGGTAGTACGATAATCGGCTATAGCAGAACGTATATAACTCCAACGTGTAGCCAGCCAGAATGAGTTATCGAAGCTGAACTGTTGAACCTGCTTATCAAGAAGTTGTAAATGATGCACAAAAGCTTCATGAGATGGAGCTGGCTGCGAATCAGCGATTGGCTGAACAATATAGAGTTGGAATGGCACTCCACCCAGGCGTTCCGGTCTGCTAACCAACGTTGCTCTGGCGAAGTGGCTCAGCAACGCTATCGACAATGTATCGTAAGGTCCTATAAGCAAGACAGCGGGTCCAGCAGTAGCACCCGGTAAAACAAGACAACGTGAAGCATCAAAGAGCGTTGTAGGTGTATGCATCTGTTCAGCCAGGTAGTCAAGCGAGGTTTGTGTATACTGATCTGTAGCAATATACACATGATTGAGATTATGCGACCTTGCTAGCTCATCAGCCTGATTCAGAGCACCCTCTAAAGAGTTTAGCGTATTAAAACCATATCCATGCAGATTGTTACCATTGGCTTCGTCAATCAGCGATGCAGTACTGCCAAGCAATTGCGCAACAATTACAAGACATGTACATACATACACCCCATAGTATGCGAAATTCCACACCCATCGCCGCCTTTGAAACCAGTTTGCCAGTGAGGAGAGCAATATCCCGATAATGATAAATGGGCCTGGCAAGACCATGAGCAGATAGTATGGGAATACTGGCACCGAGTGATGTGAAAGTATCAGGATTGGCACAATTTGCCATGTTAGTAGTAAAAAGTAACCGCAACGCCGGGGAGTCGCGCGAAAATCAGTCCACGAAGTATTCACTGTTCGCAAGAAACTCCATAAAGGGTGACGATAACTTCTACTTTCCTCATGTACATCGCTATTCCTGTTCTGCAATTGTGGGGAAGAGATTACTTTCATTGCAATGAATACCAGCCCGCCAAGTAGTAAGATAACCATGGACGGACGTAACCCTTCGAGCAAGGGAACAAGTTCGTACTCGAACGTGTGTATATTCGTCGGAATGTTAGCATAGGGGCTTAAAAAAAGTCCATAATAGTTGAGAGCTGTCAGATCAAAGTGAGAAGGGAGTTTTGATGATTGAAAGAGTACCTTCAGATCGCCAAATTTTATAGCAATCTCCCAGAGCAGGTAGGTTGAGAAGAGAAGCAAGAGAAATAGAAGACCCAGAGCAAGATCTCTTAAGCGTACTGTACCTGGAGAAAGCAAAAACGCCACTATCAATAGCGAAGATAAAATAATGGTAGTCTCATGTAGTTGGACGAGTATTCCTAACGATACCAGCGCGGGGATAAGCCAGCCTTTTCGACGATCGACTACACCCCAGAAAAGAGCAAAAATAAAAAGCACCACAAATGGTGCGATCATGTTTTGCTGCCAGATAAAGCGACTATAATGCAGTGGCTCCGCGGCTGTCGCATAGAGCAGTGATGCGATGATCGCCCCGATTCTTCCATAATAACGCCGCACAAATATATAGGTAAGTAGAACTGCGATGACATTAAGGAGTCCTACAAAAATTGCGCCCCATAGTGGATTGGAGCTAAAAGCAGCAGGGATCATAAGCAGGTAAATCACTGCTGGAGGATTCACTATACGAATAGAGGCAATATTGCTGGTAGCCGGAATGAGTCCATGGTTAATTGCGTCCCTGGCCATACGGAAAACCATCGCTTGATCTGCATCAAACTCAGTAGTAGTAAGTTGATAAAAACGCAAGAAAGCAGCTATGCCAAGAATTGGAACGATTTCCCATACACCCATCCAGGAGCCAATCTTCTTCAGGAAGGCACTTCTATCTGGATTGAATTCTTGTGCAGTTTGTATTGAATCGAAATACGTGTTTGACATTCCATTACCAGGAGGGCTCTCCCTCATTACAGTTATTCTTCAGTAGGAAAAAGTACAATGTGCACCTAAAAAGAAAGTTTGCTAGTTAAAGATCTTCTCACTGCTTCGAAGCTTGCCGTGATCGCATCTCCTCGCCTGAGCTGAGGGATACCTGTTTGGCTGTCCTTGAGTAGATTGCCGGTCAGAATACCAACAACCTGCTCTTCGCGCTTGATGACACCACTCTTTACAAGCTTGCGAACGCCCGCTAAAGTAGCAGCAGAAGCAGGCTCACAGCCGATGCCAGATCGGTCAATTACTGTTTTGGCTGCCAGAATTTCTTCGTCGGTGACTTCCTCAACAATCCCATTTGTCTCTTCAATGACAAGGCGCGCTCGTGAATAACTAACTGGATCACCTATCTTGATGGCAGTAGCGATGGTCTGTGCCTGAACATGCTCCCTATGACTAAAACCACTCATAAAACTACGAAAGAAAGGATTAGCTCCTGACGCTTGAATCGAGGCGATACGTGGTACACGAGCTATTAAACCAAGTCGATGTGCTTGTCGAAAAGCTTTACCAATAGCCGAGGTGTTACCCAGATTGCCCGCAGGCAATACGAGCCAGTCTGGAGCCTCCCACTCGAGTTGCTGTAACAACTCAAAACCAATAGCTTTCTGCCCTTCGATACGAAAAGGGTTGAGCGAATTAAGCAAATAAATACCCAGATCATTGCAAATTTGTTCAACTAAACGCATAGCATCATCGAAATCACCCTCGATCTGGACAGTAGTGGCACCATAAGCCAGTGATTGCGCCAACTTTCCTGCTGCAACATTCGTTGCAGGTAAGAAAACGATACCTGGCAGCCCAAGTTGTGCGGCATATGACGCTAATGAAGCTGAAGTATTTCCTGTCGAAGCACAAGCGACTGCACGTGCTCCAAGCAGATTCGCCATTGTTACTCCAACTGTCATACCGCGATCTTTAAAACTTCCTGTCGGATTTTCACCCTCGTGTTTCAGAAAGAAGTAGTCTAGCTCTGCATACTGACCAATGTGCCTGTGCCCTGCACGATGGTTGCCACAATTTTCTCTCCCAACAGGATACAGACCAGTATTTCCTTCCGGGCGACTTACAATGAATTGTTCAGGAATAGGCAGGATCAATTCGCGATACCGCCATACACCGCTGGAGTTGGGTAAGCGTTCATCGGCACTGACAGGCCATGCGATAGATTGCGAGGCACGTTCTTCAAAGAGCTTTCGCCATTGAGGTCCCGCAAAGACATTAACACCACTTTCAGAAGTTGTGAGAGTATCAAAACCTTCCTGTAAAGCAGGTTCCTGTTTCGATTGAGAATGAATTTTTGTTTCTACATCAAGGACGCCACCACAATCGCAGCGATAACGAGGTTGATCGCTTATGCCTGGGTAAAGAGAGGCACATTCAACACAACGCAGTTCAATAACAGTTGCCAGTTGTTTCAGAGCGCTACTGTTTGATTGATCAGACTGTAGCTCTATAGAAGTCTCCCCCATAATGGGTATTGAAATCCTTTCATGTTCGGAAAGAGGTGGTTTTAAGGTAGAGCATTTGAAGGAAAGTCATAATTGCTTTGCTTCCGCTTTTTACTTCTACTCGTAGATATTACTCTTGCGCCAACCTGATCTGCGCGTAAAATCATGCCTGTTCCATTTACACCTGCTGAACGCGCGGTCTCACGCATTGCTCGTAATATTGCCTGAAAATTAGAACTTGCAAGAGCAATCAGTGATGACCCACCACCTGAAAGGCTCGCTCCATACGCTCCTGCATCAAGTGCTGCTTGAATAATATCTGGCATAGCGGGAAAGAGCGCCTGGCGGTAAGGCTGGTGCAGGCGATCTTGCATAGCTTCACCAATAAGTTCATAGTGACCCGTCTGTAAGGCAGTTAAAAAAAGCGCAACGCGTCCTGTATTGAAGGTGACATCATTCCTGGAATATTCCGTGGGGAGCAACTTCCTGCCTGTAACAGTATCCATTGGAAACGAGGGTGTAAAAATGATTGCCTTCAATGCATCAGGGAAGCGTGTTTTCACAGATCGAATCTCACCATCTACCGTTGTAGTAGCAACCAGTCCACCTAGCAATGCTGGAGCAACATTATCGGGGTGGTTGCCAGCTTCAGATTCTACAGCAGGGGCAAGGAGTTCCTCTTTCGGCACTCCTTGACCTTTGATGCGCAAAAGCTCATTTGCTGCAAGCAGACCACCTACGACGGCAGTCGCGCTACTACCCAAACCACAGCCGGGAGGGATGGCTATGGTCATACGGATTTTTACGGCAGGGAGGTCTACTTGCTTGCGTTGAAAGAGCAACGCAAAAGCCTGGAAAAACAAGTTATCTGGTCCCTTTGAGAGCTTGTCTCCCAGATCACCATGAACTTCTATTTGCGGTGTCCAGGGATCACCCTCTATTATTTCAACATCGAAGCGGTTATAAAGTTGGAGCGCAAGTCCAAGGGTGTCAAATCCAGGTCCTAAATTTGCCGATGTTGCAGGTGTTAAGACAGCCACTGAGACGGGTAGCGGTACAAGTACCAATGTGAGTATCCTTTACTATGGAGCATCTATATCCAGACAGCCATCGCCAATATATCCTACTGGGAAGCGAAGCATCTCTATTTTAACAGGTTTGCCGCTAATTGTAACCCCAGGTATAGGTTATAAATCAGGGCTTCTCACAAGCAAGCTTTACTTGCTCCTACGAAAAGGAGTTAGATTTCGAGAAAGAGCATTCTTTCAAGCACGTATATTTCGCACCTGCTTGAGAGAGTTCGCTTTTCATCACGCTCAAATGTTCTGCGGAGTAGATAGGTGAAGAGACGCCAGCTTGCTTACTATAAAGCAGCCGCTGCAAGCGTTGTTGTTCGTCGGGTGTAAGAGGTTGCTTGATACGCGCAAGCGTAAGGTGAGGAGAGAATGGTCGCTTTTCAACCTCAAAACCCCGCAATTCAAGTTCTCTAGAAAGCACGCGATGCACTTGTTGAAGAGGTGATCCCTGTATTTTCCCAGACAGCAGATCTTCTACCCCCATCCAGATCACACGAGGTTGCAGTAATGAACCGAAGATACCCAGCTTTTTGAGACGATACTCAAACGGAGTAGCCTTGTGAGCCGCTACCCGAGTAGCATCTATCGCACTTTCCAACTGTTCATCCGTCAAATAACCCAGAAAGGCCAGCGTTAGATGAATCCCTGCCGGGTCGACCCAACGCAAGTCAGGTAACTGTAGTGCCGCCCTGCTTATGATATCGCCAAGGAACCGCTGCAGCGGTTCCTTCAATTCAAGTGCAATAAAAGTTCGTGTCATTCCGCAAACAACAATGCATCAAGTTCTGGGCCATCTATTGTTTCGACCTCAATCAGATGCTCTGATATAGCAATGAGTTTATCTTTTTTCTCGTTCAGAATGCTCAGTGCAGTTTCATACGCTTGTTCAACAAGCAATGAAATCTCCTTGTCAATCCTGGCAGCCATCTCAGCGCTGACGGGGGAAGTAGTATCAGAATCAGTTTTGAGCGAAATAAGGCCAAGTGGACTCATCCCAAATTCACATACCATGCGCCGGGCTATATTCGTCACATACTCGATATCCTGGCTTGCTCCAGTCGTTATATCGCCAAAGATGATCTCCTCAGAAGCGCGTCCACCCATAGCTCCCGCCATTTTGGCGAGTAACTCTGACTTGCGCATGAGATAGCGATCCTCGGCTGGCGCCTGCACTGTAATGCCAAGAGCCATGCCTCGTGATATTGCAGTTACTTTGTGAACAGGGTCGGCGCCGGGTATAGACCTCATTACAATAGCATGACCTACTTCGTGGTATGCAATAATTTTCTTTTCCGCTTCAGAAATCATACGGCTTTTACGCTCAGGCCCCGCCATTACTCGTAAAATGGCCTCTTCCAGTTCGGTTTTGCGTATATTATCCTGATGGCGCCGAGCAGCAAGTAAGGCAGCTTCGTTCAAAAGATTGGAGAGATCAGCACCAGAGAAACCAACAGTCTGACGAGCCAGTTGCAGCAAATCAACATTCTCTGCCAGCGGCTTGCCTTTTGCATGTACTTCAAGAATTGCGAGACGCCCGCGAATATCAGGTTTATCCAGCATTACCTGGCGATCAAAGCGGCCAGGGCGCAACAAGGCAGGGTCAAGAACATCAGGGCGATTGGTAGCAGCAATAACTACAATATTGGTATTTTTGTCAAAACCGTCCAACTCAACAAGTAGCTGGTTGAGCGTCTGTTCGCGTTCGTCATTGCCTCCTACCCCTGAGCTGTTACGGTGGCGGCCCACAGCATCAATCTCATCGATAAAAACAATGCATGGGGCGTGCTCTTTTGCCTCTTTAAAAAGGTCACGCGCTCGTGCAGCTCCAACACCTACAAACATCTCAACAAATTCTGATCCGCTAATGCTGAAGAAAGCTACGTTCGCCTCACCTGCGACAGCACGTGAAATGAGCGTCTTTCCAGTACCAGGAGCGCCCACTAGAAGTACACCTTTGGGGGTTCGGGCACCCATAGAGACAAAGCGTGCGGGGTATTTGAGGAACTCTACGATTTCCTGAAGTTCCATCTTCGCTTCCTCTACGCCAGCAACATCCTTGAATAGCACTGTCGGATGGGACTCATTAAAGCGTTTAGCTTTTGAGCGAGAAAAAGTGCTTGCTTGTGCTCCTATACCACCTCGTCGGAAGAAGAGATAGAGTGCGCCTATAACTATGCCAAATAATAAAAAGTCTAATATCCCCTGCATCCATTGGTTCTGCTGCCCATTATCAATGCTGACGATTACACCATCGTGCCGGAAAATTTCAGTAACAGACTGCCCATCTTCTTTGACTGCGTGATAGTGTTGCCCTTTGTTACTTATCGCAAAAATATCATTTCCACTAATGGTGACTGACTTCAGCACATGTTGATCCGCAAGATTAAGCACCTTACTGATCGGTACCTCCTGCGTGCTGACGCGACTGAAATTACTACTTACAACACGAGCGGCAATTATTCCTACGAGTAGAACTCCCATAAGCACCACAATAGCAGGCACACCATACCGAAACAATATCACTCGTGCCCTGGTTGATTTGGGGGGAGAATTTGGATCTTTTGGTTCCTGGTTATCTGGTTGAGGCATTTCCATGAGGTAACATCAGACCCTTCTAATTGTTCAATAGATAAGCGGACAACCGTTATGGCAGAAGTCCTTACGACTGTAGTAACCGTGCCCCCAGGCAAAGGTCATTCAAAGCGTAGCAAACTGTACTATGATATTTCAAAAAGGGTATGTTGGAAGTATATCCCATACTGTAAAGGTAATCAAGATTATTGTTCAGTTGCTCGGGATTTCGGAAAAGTGCTTCTTCACCTGACCAGGCTCGCAAGCGAGCCTTTTCCTTAGGAGAGAGTAAAGCCCTGTTCTTTGCTTTTGAAAAAGAAAAAGATGATACAATATCTAAGTGAGACGACTGGCAAATTGCCTGATTTTTTCCCAAAATCGAGGTGAGTATCCTATGCAAGAACAACTTTCACCTGCAGAACTTGAATTCAACATTCCCTCTATTTTAACACAGGCAATGCAGGTTGGTTCAAAGACACAGCCTTTCAGCATGGAGAGCCACGAGATGGCTCCACGTACTCGCGATGCGAAAGTTGTGCATAGTGTCTGCCCCTACTGTGCAGTCGGTTGCGGCCTGAATGTCTATGTCAAAGATGGCAGAGTAATCGACATTGAAGGCAACCCTGACAGCCCCATTAATCATGGCACTTTGTGCCCCAAGGGAGCCGCCACATTCCAATATACAGTAAATCCCAACCGATTAACACACGTGCTTCACCGGGCGCCTTTTAGCGATCATTGGGAAGTGAAGTCACTTGATTGGGCCATGGAGCAGATCGCGCAAAGGATCAAACAAACCCGCGACGAGACTTTTGTGGAGTATTTGCCCGACGGGCGCGAGGTGAATCATACCTTAGGCATAGCCTCTCTCGGTGGTGCGACCCTGGATGTTGAAGAGAATTATTTGATGAAGAAGCTCTTCAGCGGGGGTCTTGGTATTGTCTCGATTGAGAATCAGGCTCGTATATGACACAGTTCCACTGTACCCGGTCTGGGTACCTCGTTAGGACGTGGCGGCGCCACCACTTTTCCCCAGGATCTTGTGAATAGCGATGCTATTTTGATCATGGGTAGCAACATGGCAGAAGCCCACCCGGTTGCTTTCGCCAATGTTGTCAAAGCAAAAGAGCGCGGAGCCAAAGTCATACATGTCGATCCACACTATTCGCGTACTTCGGCTCTGGCGAATGTATACGTTGCCACCCGAGCTGGAAGCGATATAGTTTTCCTGGGTGCAATCATTCACCATTTGCTTGAAACCAGAAGTTATTTCCATGAGTATGTAGTACATTTTACAAACGCTGCAACGTTGATTCGCGGAGACTTTGGCGACACCGAAGACCTCGATGGGTTGTTTTCCGGGTTTGATCCGAAAACCGAAACGTACTCAGATCAAAGCACCTGGGACTACGAGCGTGATTCAGAAGGACGACCCTTGACCGATCCAACATTGCAGCATCCACGTTGCGTTTTTCAGATTATGCGCCACCATTTTGCGCGCTATACACCTGAAATGGTTGAGGAAGTCTGTGGAGTATCAAGGGAACAGTGGTTTCAGGTTACGCAAACCCTGATTGAGAACTCTGGACGTGAACGCACTTCTGCCATCTGTTACGCGGTCGGCTGGACACAGCAATCCAAAGGCGTGCAAATCATACGCGCAGCCGCGATTATCCAGCTCTTACTCGGCAACATTGGTCGTCCCGGAGGAGGCATTATGGCGTTACGCGGACACGCATCGATCCAGGGTTCGACGGATGTGCCAACATTGTATGATCTGCTGTCGGGTTACATGCCGCAGCCCAGCGCTATAACGCCACAACAAACGCTGGATGAGTACATCTCAACGTTTGGACAGAAAACAGGTTGGTGGTCAAACTTCCCTGCTTACATAAGAAGCCTGCTGCAAGCCTGGTACGGCGAAGCTGCCAACGAAGAAGAGGGCAATTGCAGTTATCGCTGGCTGCCAAAGATAATTGGCGATCACTCGCACCTCGCAACCAGCTATGAAATGCTTGACGGCAAGGTGCGCGGTTACTTACTCTTTGGTCAGAATCCTGCCGCGGGCAGCACGAACTCACGCATGCAACGCAAAGCATTGGAGCAATTGGACTGGATGGTTGTGCGCGATCTCTACGAAGTCGAATCGGCTGCATTCTGGTATAAGCAACCTGGATTTGGTCCAGATACGGAACATGTTGATTCGAGCAAGATAAAGACAGAGATATTTCTTCTTCCCGCCGCGGCTTCAACCGAAAAAGAAGGATGCTTCACGAACACACAGCGTCTCTTACAATGGAGAGACAAAGCGGTTGACCCACCTGGCGATGCACGTTCAGATCTGTGGTTTGTCTATCACCTTGGAAGACGTCTGAAAGAGCTCTATTCAGATAGCGCTGAGCCGAAAGATCGTCCACTACAAGCGTTGACCTGGGACTATGATCGCAAGGAACCAGAGCCTGACTCACGTATTCATGACGAACCTGATACCCTGCTCGTTCTAAAAGAGATCAATGGTTATTATGTCCATCAATCGATTCAGGCAGACAATGAAATGGGCATGCATCATGTCAATGCATTCCGCGATGCGCCGCATGTGCCAGGATTCGCGGCGCTCAAGAGCGATGGAAGTACAGCTTGCGGTTCCTGGATTTACAGCGGCGTCTACCCCGAACACGGCAATAACCGGGCTGCATCACGTATCTCCGATGGCTATACGTTCCTGCAGTGGGGCTTTTCCTGGCCCGCCAACCGGCGTATTCTCTATAATCGCGCATCGGCTGATCCACAGGGTCGTCCATGGTCAGATCGCAAAAAATACGTGTGGTGGGATGAAGATCAGCAAAAATGGACTGGTGTGGATGTGCCGGACTTTCCAGTAAACAAACCACCGAACTACACTCCTCCAGCGGGCGCCGTTGGCATGGATGCCCATTCCGGTGGCGACCCATTCATTATGAAACCAGATGGGAAAGGATGGCTGTTCGTACCAAAGGGGCTAAAAGACGGTCCACTGCCCGCTCATTACGAAGCTGCGGAGTCACCTGTCTATAATGCGCTCTATAAACAGCAAAGCAACCCTGCCGCGAAATATTTCCGCAGCCGCCCTGATAATCGACTCGCCGCGGTCGGTGATCCAGACTATCCTATCGTAATTACAACCTACCGCTTGACTGAACATCACGTTAGTGGACCAATGACGCGTTGGATGCCATGGCTTAACGCACTGCAGCCATCTCTTTTTGCTGAATTGAGTCCCGAACTGGCAGCAGAACGCAATATCCAGCATGGAGAATGGGTGATCATCAGTACACCCCGTGGAGAGATAGAAGCACGGGCTATGGTTACACGACGCATGCGACCGTTGCGCATTTCAGGCAAGATAGTACATCAGATCGGCCTACCTTTCCATTGGGGGTTTCAGGGAAAAAGCACTGGCAGTATTACCAATGATCTGGCACATATGGTGCTGGAACCAAACGTGAGTATTGAAGAGGCCAAGGCATTTACCTGTAACATTCGCTCGTGGCGTATGTAATCAATTAGGGTGAGCATTGTCATGCTGAGTACAACAAGGCATCTCGGCCCGGCGATTGAGATTCTTCGCTTCGCTCAGAATGACATATTAGCAGGATGACATATTAGAAATTTGCTGGAGGATACTATGGCAATAGAAACATCCAAACGCACCAATATGCGAAGTGTATCTCTAAGGTCAATAGTATCTTTGCTCATAGGAAGCAAAGAGCCTCCAATGGCACCGCAGGCAGCGATGGGTTTCTTTACCGATACGAGCGTCTGTATCGGTTGTAAAGCGTGTGAGATCGCCTGCAAACAATGGAACCAGTTACCTGCCAATGAACCGTTGTGGACAGGTTCTAGCTATGATAATACGGGACAATTGAGCGCCACAACCTGGCGTCATGTACAATTTATCGAGCATATAGAACGTCCCGCTATCCCCTTAATACAGCTGAATACGGCATTGTTGCCTGGCTCACAAAGTACGGACCTGCCATTTTTCAATAGCGATCGCTGGCTGATGCAGAGTGATGTATGTAAACACTGTGCAAATGCGCCATGCCTGGAAGCATGTCCAACAGGATCAATAATCCGCACCGAGTTTGATACGGTCTACGTACAACAAGATATTTGTAATGGCTGTGGCTATTGTATTGTTGCATGTCCATTCGGTGTCATTGCACGCGATCAATACGGAGACCGTAAAGCGCACAAATGCACGCTTTGTTATGATCGATTGAAAGAAGGCTTCGAACCCGCGTGCGCTAAAGTGTGCCCTACAGATTCGATTCAATTTGGAGAAGTGGAGCAACTTAAGGCACATGCTCGCGAGCGTCTTGGCATTTTACACGGGCGAGGCGTTCAAGAAGCTCAGCTCTATGGCGTAGATGAAAACATCCTTGATGGTGGCCTGAATTCTTTTTTTCTGCTTCTGGATCAGCCTGAGGTCTATAATTTACCTCGGAATCCCCAACGTCCATCGAATAACGTGATACCTGCATCCTTCTGGACGATTGTGGCAGCAGCAGTAATGGGCTTATTCGGGATTTTTATTTTCAAAAAATAATTTGAGAAGGAGGCTACAATGGAGGAAAGACGCCTGCCACAAGAATACATAAATGGGACTCTTCCGCTT
>Ga0209048_10002529_pt1 | contig 18150 bp, 14 predicted proteins | sample FrelakmetCRP12CR_FD_187146 | JGI IMG/M metagenome (GOLD analysis project Ga0209048, IMG submission 187146) | Freshwater lake sediment microbial communities from the University of Notre Dame, USA, for methane emissions studies - CRP12 CR (SPAdes)... | ecosystem: Environmental > Aquatic >... | reverse complement strand
GGCGGCCGCCGCCACGGTGGCGGCGGCGATCACCGCGCCTGCGTAGAGGACGCCGAACCGCCTACTCATGGGTCACTCCTGCCATGAGGAGGCCGAGCTTCTCGCGGGTAGCCTCCCGCGACGGCAGCACGGCGAGGACGCGGCCCCTGTAGATGACGGCGATCCGGTCCGAGAGGTTCATGATCTCCTCGAGCTCCTCGGAGACGAGCAGGATGCCGACCGAGTTCCTCCGCAGGGCGAGCAGCTGGTTGTGGATGAACTCCTCGGCGCCCATGTCCACGCCCCTCGTCGGGTAGACGGCCACCAGGGCCTTGGGGCCCCGAACCAGCTCCCGCGCCAGGATCACCTTCTGGATGTTGCCGCCGGAGAGGGTCCCGGCTGCGGCCGCCGTGGACGAGCAGCGGATGTCGAAGCGCTCGCGCAGCCGATCCGCGTTGCGCTGCATCTCGGCGAGGTGGAGGAGGCCGCCCCTGCTGAAGCGCGCGGTGGCGAAGTCCTTCAGGACCAGGTTCTCCTTCACCGAGAACGCGCCCACGATGCCCTCGTGGTGGCGGTCCTCCGGGATGTAGCCCATGCCGCGATCGATGATGGCGCGCGGGGATCTTCCCGTGATCTCCTCGCCGTCGAGGAGGATCGTGCCCGATTCCACGGAGCGCAGCCCCGCGAGCGCGTCGGCGAGCTCGCGCTGGCCATTGCCGGAGACCCCTGCCAGCCCCAGGATCTCGCCGGCTCTCAGCTCCAGGTCCAGTCCGTCCAGGGCGAGGTGACCGCGGTCGCCTCGGACCCTGAGCCCGCGAACCTCCAGGACCGGCCTGCCCGTCGCGCCCGACCCCTCGTTGCGGGGCAGGACGACCTCGCGACCCGTCATCAGCGCCGCGAGCTCGGAAGTGGAGTGGCTCGCCGTGCTTCCATTGAAGACAACGGCGCCGTGGCGGAGGATGGTGACCCGGTCGGACAAGGTCTTCACCTCGTTCAGCTTGTGGCTGATGAAGATGACGGAGACCTCCGAGATCATCCGCTTGAGCCTTTCCAGCAGGTCGTCGGTCTCCTGGGGCGTGAGCGCGGAAGTGGGCTCGTCGAGGATCAGCAGGCGGGCGCCCAGGCACAGGGTCTTCACGAGCTCCACCCGCTGCTGCTCCCCAACCGAGAGCTGCCAGACGCGGGCGTCGGGGTTCACGGGCAGCTCGTGGTGGCCGGACACTTCCAGGACGCGCCGTCGCGCCTCCTTGACGTCGAGCCGCAGGCCGCGGTGGAGCGACTTGATGCCGAGCGCCACGTTCTCGGCCACCGTCATGTTGGGGACCAGCATGAAGTTCTGGTGGACCATCCCGATGCCCCGGTCGTAGGCGTCGGCAGGCGAGCGGAAGTGGATCGGCTTGGCGTTCACCAGGATGCGTCCCTCGTCGGGCTGGTAGAGCCCGGCGAGGATGTTCATGAGCGTCGACTTGCCGGCGCCGTTCTCGCCGACGAGGGCCAGGACCTCGCCGCGGCGCACCTCGAGGGAGATCCGGTCGCAGGCCAGGACGCCCGGGAAGCGCTTGGTGATGGCCTCGAGCCTGAGCTCCTGCAACGGCTCGCTCATGCGCGTTCCAGTGTGCCTGACCTCGCCGGCGGGAGGACCGCTCCCGGGCCCGCTTCGCGCGGGCCCGGAGGGGACCCGACCGCTAGAACTTGACGCTCTTCCAGTCGAGCGGGAGCTTGCCGGCCGCGAGGCTCGCCTTGGCGGCGTCCACCTTGGCGCGCAGGTCCTTCGTCAGGACCGGCCCGACCGAAGGGTTGAACTCGTAGATGAAGCCGCCGTTCGCGAAGTTGAGCGGGAGGTTCTCCCCACCAATCACGCCCGCGGCGCGTCGCGACATGAGCGCCTCGATCACGGCGCCGTAGTTGTAGCTGGCGGCAGCGATGACCCGCGACGACTCGGGGATGTGGAGCTGGGCCACGTCCTGCCCGACCCACCAGATCGTCTGGTCCTTGTCCGCAGCCACTGCGCGCAGCGCGCCCAACGCCTGCTGGGAGGAGCCGGTGAGGACGTCGGCGCCCGCCTTGATTTGGGTTTGGGCGAGCTCTCCGGCCTTCACGAAGTCTCCGAAGCTCCCGGTGTGGGCCACCTTCACCTCGGCCTTGGGGTTCGCGGCTTTCACGCCAAGCACGAACCCGCGGTCGTACCGGGCCGCGTCGCCGCCATCCACGGGGCCCACCAGCCCCACGATGTTGGACTTGGTGACGGAGCCGGCGATGAGGCCGTTCAGGTAGCCGGTCTCCTCGCTCTGCGGCATGTAGGTGAAGACGTTCTTCGGGCCGACGTCAGCGCTGGTCCCGAAGGCGAAGGTGGTCTTGGGGAACTCCTCGGCCATCTCGAGAATGAGGTTCTTGTACTGGGCCCCGTGGGCGATGATGATGTCGAAGCCCTTGGCGGCGTACTGGCGGGCGGCCGAGCCGGCATCCACCGGCTTCATCTTCTCGCTGTAGCTGTACTCGACGAGCGTCGGGCCGTATTTCTTCTGCACCGACGTGATGGCGTCGTGCATGGCCTGGCACCAGCCCTTGTCGTCCACCGTCGACTCGACGATCAGTGCGATGCGCACCTTCGACTTCGGTGCCTCTGCGGTGCCGTCGAACGCGATGAAAAGAGCCAGGATGGCGAACAGCATCTTCCGCATGTGGAGCCTCCTCGTCAGATGGAATCGAACGCGCGAATCTATCGGAATTCGAACTGAGGGACCACCCGCGCCGGCAAGGCCGTGCGGACCGAGCGACGCGAGGCGCTGCCCCGCCGCCTCGCCGCGGGCCGCTGCTCTCCGGTCCAAGGTCGAGTCCCTCGGAGGCGAGGATCGCCCGCCTCCGGCCCGTGCTCTCTGCATGTCCCGCGCCACGAAGGGCCATTGCCGCGGGCCGGAAAATTCGGGCTTCCCGGAGTGCCCGGCCATCGCCCTGTCCGGGTGGCTCAACCGGATGCACGAGATCCGGGCATCCGCGCGCGCGCAAGTCCCTGCGGCGCAGTGCGGCAAGCCCGGATCGGCTGGCAGGGTGCTCGACCCCGGGATAGCGTCTCCCCGTGCCTGTCAGCGCCTTCGACCTCTTCCGAGTCGGGATCGGGCCCTCGTCCTCTCACACGGTGGGGCCCATGAAGGCCGCGCGCCGCTTCGCCGTCGGGCTTCGGGACGAGGGAGGCCTCGGGCTCGTGGACGCGCTCTGCGTCGATCTGTACGGATCGCTGGGAGCGACCGGACGCGGCCACGGCACGGACCGCGCCGTGATCCTGGGCCTCCTCGGGGACACCCCGGAAGAGGTGGACCTGGGGGAGGCGCCCGAGCGCGTCGCCCGCGTTCGCCAAGCGCGGTCGCTCGCGCTCTTGGGCGAGCGAGAGGTCCGCTTCGACCCCGAGCGAGACCTGCGCTTCGAGACCGAGGCCCTTCCTTTCCATCCGAATGCCCTTCGTTTCACGGCGTTCCGCGACGGGGCGGCCGTCTCGTCCCGGCTCTGGTACTCGGTGGGCGGCGGATTCATCGTCGACGAGGAGGAGGCGCGTGTGCCCAGGACGGGGCGGTCGCTTGCCGAGTTGCCCTTCGCCTTCAGCAGCGCGGCGGAGCTGCTCGGTCACTGCGCGCGCGCCGGCTGGCCGGTGTCGCAGGTGATGGCCGCGAACGAGCGCGCCCACAGGTCGGACGCGGAAGTGCACGAAGGCCTCCTCCGCATCTGGGACGTCATGCAGGACGCCGTCCGCCGGGGGTGCGCGGCCGAGGGCATCCTCCCCGGAGGCCTCGACCTTCCGCGCCGGGCACCGGCCATCCACCGCCGTCTCCTGGCGCGCTCGGGCGAGACCTGGGACGGGCTCGCGGCCCTCGAGTGGGTCACCTTGTGGGCGCTCGCCGTGAACGAGGAGAACGCCGCCGGTGGACGGGTGGTGACGGCGCCGACGAACGGGGCGGCCGGGATCATCCCGGCCGTGATGCACTACTACCGCGCCTTCGTCCCCGGGGCGTCCGACGCGGACATGCCCCGGTTCCTGCTCGCCGCGGCCGCCATCGGGTCGCTCTACAAGGAGAACGCCTCCATCAGCGGAGCCGAGGTGGGCTGCCAGGGGGAGGTGGGGAGCGCATGCTCGATGGCGGCGGGCGCGCTCTGCGAGCTGCTCGGCGGGACGCCGGCCCAGGTCGAGAACGCGGCCGAGATCGCGATGGAGCACAACCTCGGCCTCACCTGCGACCCGATCGCGGGTCTGGTCCAGATCCCCTGCATCGAGCGAAACGCCATCGCCGCCGTGAAGGCCATCCACGCGGCCCGCATGGCGCTCCAGGGCGACGGCTGGCACTTCGTCTCGCTCGATCAAGTCATCCGGACGATGCGCGAGACCGGAGCGGACATGAAGGAGAAGTACAAGGAGACGGCCCTTGGTGGCCTCGCCACGGCCACCGTCGCGAGCGCGACCGTCGACCTGCCCGAGTGCTAGAGCCCGCCGCTGCGGGGTCCTCGACCGGTCGCCTACACGTCGGGCTGGGTCTCGGCCGCGACGACCTCTTCCTGCTCCGGGGTGTCGATGCCGCGCGGCAGCACGAGGTTCAGGAGAATACCGACGTAGGTGGCGAGCGACATCTCGCCCAGCTCGACGGAGCCGAGGTGGATCTTCGCGCCGCCGATGCCGATCACCAGGATCACCGAGGTGATGATGAGGTTGCGCTTGCTCGCGAAGTCGACCCTGGCGTCGACGAGCATCCGCAGGCCGGCCGCGGCGATGATGCCAAACAGGAGGATGCAGATTCCGCCCATCACCTGTGTGGGGATGCTGCGGATGAGCGCGCCCACGGCCGGGAAGAAGGACATGGCGATGGCGAGCACTGCCGCCCCGCCGATCACCCAGACGCTGAACACGCGCGTGATGGCCATGACGCCGATGTTCTCGCCGTAGGTCGTGTTCGGCGGGCCGCCGATGAGCCCGGCGAAGGCGGTGGCGACGCCATCGCCGCCCAGCGAGCGGTGCAGGCCTGGGTCCTTCATGAAGTCCTTGCCCACGACGTTGCCGGTCACCACCAGGTGGCCGATGTGCTCCGTGATCACCACCAGTGAGATGGGCGCCAGCGTGAGCACCACCCCGAGGTCGAACTTGGGCAGGACGAAGTGCGGGACCGCGAACGGCCTCGCGGCGGCCACGCCGGAGAGGTCGACCTGCCCCGCGACGAGCGCCACCACGTACCCGCCGATGATCCCGATGAGGACGGGGATCACGCCCAGGAATCCCTTCAGGAAGACGGCGGCGAGGATGGCGATGACGAGCGCCGCGAGCGCCACCCGGAAAAACTCGGGGTGGTAGGTGCCCGTGCCGCCCTGCATCGCCATCACGTTCACGGCGACGCCGGCGAGGCCGAGCCCGATGACCATGACCACCGGCCCGATGACGACGGGCGGGAGGAGCTTCTCGATCCAGTCGCTGCCGAACTTGGCGATGGCGAGCGAAACGACGATGTAGACCAGGCCCACGGTGACGCAGCCGCCCATCGCCAGCGCGATGCGGTCGTCGGGCGCGATCTGCCCGGGCTTGACCGCCAGGATGGCCGACAGGGCGGCGATGAAGGCGAAGGACGAGCCGAGGTAGGCGGGGATCTTCCCCTTGGTGACTGCGATGTAGAGAAGCGTGCCGACGCCGCTCGAGAACAGGGTCACCGAGGTGTCGAGCCCGACCAGGAAGGGCACGAGCACGGTGGCCCCGAACATCGCGAACAGGTGCTGAAGCGAGAGCGGAACGGACTGGAGGAGCGGGACCCGCTCGTCCACGCCGATGGTTCGTGTGCGCATGGGCTCTCCTGGGGCAGACGGCGACTGGGAAGCAACCGCTGCGCCGGAGGGCTCGCCTCCGGCGCAGCGCGGATCAGGACCTGCCTAGTGGATGGTCCACTGCACCATGACCTGCGGAGAGGAGACCGTCTTCTGTAGGTTGTTCCCGCCGATGCCCGTGACGTTCTGGTACGAGTGGATGTACCACTCGCAGCCCACGTAGAGGCGGTCGCCCCTGCCGCCGACGAGGCCAAGAACGTCGAGCAGAAGCTCGGGCTGGGCCATGATGTCCAGGTGGCCGTTCGGGTTCTCGAAGATGTCGACGAAGCCGGTGAAGAGCCAGGGCACCGGGCCGGTCTTGAACGGGATCGTCCAGAACGGGCTGAACTGCCAGGTGTTCTGGAAGGCGCCGGGGAAGGCCGGGGTGAGCGCACTGTAGCGCCAGTAGAAGTTGAACCCGATGTTCATGTACCCGGGCATCTCGAAGTCGAAGCCGGCGCCGGCGAGGTAGGCCTGGAAGCCGGCGGCCTGGTTCACCTCGAAAGCGAGGCCGTAATTCCGGATGAACCCGAAGAGTGGAGCCTTCTCGCCGATGATCCGGTTGATGAACACGCGGGGGTGCCACTCGGCGTAGAGCAGGGCGTTCGTGCCGTTGGGAGCCGGCGCGTTGAGATGATTGCCGCTGTAGAAGTCGGCGAAGAAGAAGCTGTCGCCGTATTTCCACTCGGTGAAGTTGTTGAAGGTAAGGGTCATCATCTCCCGGCTCGGCGGATTGTAGCCGAGCAGGTTGTCGTTGAAGCCCCACCCGTAGAGAAACTGCATGTTCGTGGTGGTGAACCCGATGAACTCCTTCTCCACGTCGGTCTGCGCGGCGGCTTTCGCGGGCGAGAGGGCGATGGAGACGGCAAAGGCGGCTGCTGCCAGTAGATTGACTCGTTGTCTGTTCACTGAAGTCCCTCCAGGGTGAGAATCGAAGGGACACCTTCTACAGGGCGCGATTGACGCCGACAAGAGCTACGTGACGATTGAGCGTCGGTTGCACGCGGCGCGGGCAATTGCCCGCAGATCGCGCACGAGATTGCGCCTTGATCGCGCACAATTGCGCCGGTGGCCCCCCTTCCGTGTGACGCGCACGCCAGGATGACCGCCGCCCACGCCGGCTGGCCGATCAGCGACGACGCGCCCAGGCGTCGATGTGGAGCGCGGCGGCCTCTTCCTCGAGGAGTGGCCCCACCACCTCCACCATGCGCTGCCCGTGCTCGAGCACCGATCGGCAGGGCACGTCGAGGGTCGGGTTCTCCGGGTGGTCCCCGGTGATGCTCTTCAGCCGACGCTCGCTCAGTCCATAGACCACCCGCCCGATGCCCGCCCAGTAGGCGGCGCCGGCACACATCGCGCAGGGCTCCGCGGACGAGTACATGGTGCACGAGGCCAGGAAATCGGGGCGGTACGCCATCGACGCTCTCGTCGCGAGCAGCCGTTCCGCGTGGGCGGTCATGTCGCGTCCTGGCAGGTACCCGTTCTCCGACTCGATCAGCACCTCCCCGCCCGGTCCGGCGAGGACGGCGCCGAACGGGTGGTTGCCGTGCTCGATGGCGCGACGCGCCACGTCGAACGAATGTCGCAGCAGGGTTTCGTCGACCGAATCCGCCATCGTCGCCTCCCGAACCGCCGTCGAGCCCGCCCGCCGGGGCAGGTCACCCACCCGCGATCCGGAATCATCGCTGTCCGGCGGTCGCCCCGCCCATGTAGTATGCCGACCTCCGGCATCGGCGACGAGGGTGATGAACCCGTGACTCCTCCCAGGCTGCAGTTGGAGCACATCACCAAACGCTACGGGACCCTTGTCGCCGTCGACGACGTCTCCCTCACGGTGCAACCGGGCGAGATCCACTCCGTCCTGGGCGAGAACGGGGCGGGCAAGTCGACGCTCATGAAGGTCATCTACGGGGCGGTCCGCCCCGACGCGGGCGTCATCCGCTGGAACGGCGAGGAGGTTCACGTCCGGACGCCGCACGAGGCCCGCGCCCTCGGCATCGCCATGGTCTTCCAGCACTTCTCGCTCTTCGACACGCTGACGGTCGCCGAGAACGTCTGGCTCGGCCTTTCCCGGGATCGCTCGCTGAAGGAGGTGACCGCGGGCATGCAGCGCAAGGCCGAGGAGTACGGCCTGGAGCTCGACCCCAAGCGTCCCGTGCACACGCTCTCGGTCGGGGAGCGCCAGCGCGTGGAGATCGTCCGGGCGCTGCTGGCCGATCCCAAGCTGCTGATCCTGGACGAGCCCACCTCGGTACTCACGCCGCAGGCGGTGGACAAGCTCTTCGTCACGCTGCGTCAGCTCGCGTCCACCGGGTGCTCCATCCTCTACATCAGCCACAAGCTGGACGAGATCCGGAGCCTCTGCTCCCAGTGCACGGCGCTTCGGGCCGGCAAGGTCACGGGGACCTGCGACCCGATGCAGGCGACCACCGCCAGCCTCTCGCGCCTCATGATCGGGACCGAGCCGCCGAAGCTTCCCCACCGCGAGCCGCGCCCGGGCGCGCTCGCGTTGCAGGTCCGGAACCTCGGCCTCCCGCGCCTGGACCGCTTCGGCGTGTCGCTGGAGGACGTCTCCCTGGACGTACGCGAGGGCGAGATCGTCGGGATCGCCGGCGTCTCCGGCAACGGTCAGCAGGAGCTCCTGGCGGCGCTGTCGGGCGAGGACCCGCGCGCCGAAGCCCATGCGATCCAGCTCTTCGGCTCGGGCATCGGGCGGATGAGCGCCGGGCAGAGGCGCCGTCACGGGATCCACTTCGTCCCCGAGGAGCGCCTGGGGCGCGGGGCGGTTCCGACCCTGACCTTGGCGCTCAACCTGCTGCTCACGCGGCGGGAGTCGCTCCGGGCGCTGGGCTGGATCGATCGCGGCGCGTTGCGCAAGCAGGCCGTGGGCATCATCGACCGCTTCGGCGTCAAGGCGTCAGGCCCGGCCGCCGTCGCCAAGAGCCTTTCGGGAGGGAACCTGCAGAAGTACATCGTCGGGCGCGAGATCGACGCGGTGCCCCGGGTGCTCATCGTCGCCCAGCCGACCTGGGGCGTGGATGTCGGGGCGGCCGCGCAGATCCGCGGAGAGCTCGTCGCCCTGCGCGACACGGGCTGCGCCGTCCTCGTCGTGTCGGAGGAGCTCGAGGAGCTCTTCGAGGTCACGGACCGGCTCTACGTGATTTCCAAGGGCCGCCTGTCGCCGTCCATCCGCACCCATGCCGCGACCCGCGAGCAGATCGGCGAGTGGATGAGCGGGCTGTGGCCGGCCGAGACCGCCGCGGGGCTCGAGGAGGCCCGGTGATCGAGCTCGAAGCGCGAACCACGCCGTCGGTATGGATGGGCGTGCTGTCGCCGGTCGTCGCCCTCGCCATCACCGTGGTCGTCGCCGGTCTTCTCTTCGCCGCCCTCGGAAAGGACCCTGTCCGGGGACTCTCCGTCTTCCTCGTGGAGCCGTTTCACGGGCCGCGCGCGCTGACCGAGCTCGGCCTCAAGGCAACGCCGCTCATCCTCATCTCGCTGGGACTCGCCCTCTGCTACCGGTCGAACATCTGGAACATCGGCGCCGAGGGCCAGTACCTCATCGGAGCGATCGCAGGGGGATGGCTGGCGCTCTCGGTCACCAACGCGGGGCTCGCCATGCCGCGGTGGGCCTTCTTCCCCCTCGTCGTCGTCGCCGGCGCCGTCGGTGGCGCATTCTGGGCGGGCATCGTTGCCTTCCTGCGCGACCGGTTCCACGCCAGCGAGATCCTCGTCAGCCTCATGCTCGTCTACGTCGCCAACCTTCTCCTCAGCTACCTCGTGTTCGGGCCGTGGAAGGACCCCAACGGCTTCAACTTTCCCCAGACGGTGAACTTCTCTTCGGCCACCCAGCTCCCGCGGCTGATCCGGGGAATGCGGCTCCACGCCGGGTTCCTCCTGGCGCTCGCCGCGGCAGCGGTGATGTGGGCCTTCATGTTCCGGATGTACCGCGGCATTCAGCTCCAGGTCGGCGGCCCGGCCCCGGCGGCGGCGCGCTACGCCGGCTTCTCCTCCCGATCGGCCCTGTGGACCACGCTGCTCCTCTCCGGGGCGCTCGCCGGCGTCGCCGGCGCCTTCGAGGTGACGGGTCCGATGGGGCAGCTCACACCCTACGTGGCCTCCGGGTACGGCTTCACGGCCATCATCGTCGCCTTCGTCGGGCGCCTCCATCCCCTCGGCTGCGTGCTCGCGAGCGTGCTCCTCTCCATGTTTCTCATCGGCGGCGAGCTCGCCCAGTCGCGCGTCGGGCTCCCCTCGGCGCTCTCGGGAGTCTTCCAGGGAGTGCTCCTCTTCTCGCTGCTCGCCTGCGACACGTTGATCCTCTTTCGGCCGCGGTGGAGGAGGTCCACTTGAACGAACTGGCCTCGCTCGTTGCCGCGACACTGAGCGCCGGGACGCCGCTCGCCATCGCCGGCCTGGGCCTGCTCATCAACGAGCGCGCGGGCATCCTGAACCTGGGCGCCGAGGGCATGATGCTCATCGCCGCCTTCGCGGGGTTCGCCGTCGCCTTCCACAGCGGGAGCGACTGGGTCGGTTTTGCCGCCGGGGCGGGGGCGGGGGCGCTCGTCGCGGCCTGCTTCGGCTGGCTCGTCATCTGGCTCAACACGAACCAGTACGCGACCGGCTTGGCCGTGAGCTTGTTCGGGGGCGGCTTCTCGGCATTCGTGGGCGTCGACTACGTGGGGAAGAAGCTCACCGAGCGTCCCCACCATTCCATCCCGGCACTGCGCGACCTTCCCTTTCTCGGCATCGCGCTCTTCCGCCACCATCCGCTCGTCTACCTCACGATCGCCGGCGCGCTCGCCATCGCCTGGTTCCTATACCGGACCCGCGCCGGGCTCGTCTTGCGTGCCATCGGCGAGGCCCCCGAGTCGGCTCACGCGCTCGGCTATCCCGTGCGCAGGATCCGGCTCCTTGCGGTCGTCGCGGGGGGCGCCCTGTGCGGGCTCGCGGGTGCCTACTTCTCCGTCGTCTACGCGCCGCTGTGGGTCGAGGGCATGATCGCGGGGCGCGGCTGGATCGCGCTCGCGCTCACGGTGTTCGCCACCTGGCGGCCTGCGCGCGTGCTGCTCGGCGCGTACCTCTTCGGGGGGGTGACCATGCTGCAGCTTCACCTTCAGGGGATGGGCGTCGACATCGCGAACCAGCTCATGAGCATGCTGCCCTACCTGGCCACCATCGTGGTCCTCGTGCTCATCTCCCGGAACCCGGCCTGGATCCGCCTCAACATGCCTGCCTCGCTGGGCAAGCCATTTTTTCCGAGCCTGTGAGCATCCTCCGGCTGCATAATCCCGCCCTTCCCGCCACCCACCCCAACCGATGAGGAGAACTGTGTTCATGACAAGTCGTTCGATGACGAGGCACCTGGCGCTCGCTGCCCTCCTAGGTGCGGCGACGCTCGTGGCGTGCACGAAGCAGGAAGAATCCAAGAAGCCCGAAGCGCCCGCCACCGCGGCGCCGGCGCCGAAGCCCGAACCGCTCAAGGTGGCCTTCGTCTATGTCGGGCCCGTCGGCGACGCCGGCTGGACGTTTGCCCACGATCTGGGCCGCAAGTACGTCGAGGCGAAGTTCGGCGACAAGATCAAGACGACCTTCGTCGAGAAGGTCCCCGAGGGCCCCGACGCCGAGCGCGTGATCCGGGACCTCGTGGCCCAGGGGAACAAGGTCATCTTCGCGACTTCCTTCGGCTTCGGCGACGCGATGGAGAAGGTGGCGAAGGACTTCCCGGACGTCTACTTCGAGCACGCCACCGGCTACAAGATGGCTCCGAACCTTCGGGTCTACGAGGGGCGCTTCTACGAGGACGCCTACCTGGCGGGCATCATCGCCGGCGAGATGACGAAGACCAACATCATCGGCTTCGTGGGCTCGTTCCCAATCCCCGAGGTGCTCCGCAACATCAACGCCTTCACGCTTGGTGCCCAGAGCGTGAACCCCAAGGTGAAGACCAAGGTGGTCTGGGTGAGCAGCTGGTTCGACCCGCCCAAGGAGACCGAGGCCGCCCAGTCGCTCATCAACCAGGGCGCCGACGTCCTCCTGCAAAACACCGACTCCACTGCAGTGCTGCAGGCGGCCGAGAAGAACGGGAAGTACGCGTTTGGCTGGGACAGCGACATGAGCGCCTTCGCCCCCAAGGCGCACCTCGGCTCGTGCCGGCTGAACTGGGGCCTCTACTACGCGAAGGCCATCGGCGACGTGCTCAACAAGACCTGGAAGTCGGAGGCCACGAAGTGGGGCGTCAAGGAAGGGCTGCCGGAGTTCGTCTCCATCGCGACCTTCGTCCCCGATTCCACGAAGAAGAAGGTCGAGGACGCCCGGGAAGGCATGAAGACAGGCACCGTGGCGGTGTTCAAGGGGCCGCTCGTCGACAACACCGGCAAGGAAGTGCTCGCGAAGGGGGCGGTCGCCGACGACAAGTGGAACGGCGCCATCAACTTCTACGTGAAGGGTGTCGACGGCAAGGTTCCGTCGGGCAAGTAGCCCGCCGCATCCGATCGGGTCCGGGCTGGGGGGCCGCGCGGCCCCCCGCCTGCTTTCGGGCTAACGGACCAAGTCGAGCGCCAGCCGGTTGTGGCGCTCCACCACGGGGCCGAGTTCGAAGGAGGTGAGCTCTCCCTCGCGAACCCGCACGCGCCCGTCCACGACGGTATAGGCGGCCTGGGGTGAGGCGCAGAGGAGCAGCGCGCCCACGGGGTCGTGCGGAGCACCGCCGGCGAAGGCCAGCGTGCCGAGGTCGAAGAGCGCCAGGTCGGCGCACATCCCCGGCGCGATCTGCCCGATGTCGCCACGTCCGAGCACTCTCGCCCCGCCCCGGGTGGCCAGCTCGAGGGCGTCGCGCGCCGTCATGGCCGACGGACCGACATCGCAGCCGAACGGCTCGAGCGCGGCGCCGACGCGCTGCAGCAGCATGGCCAGCCGGGCCTCCGCCACCATCTGCGCCCCGTCGTTGCTGGCGCTCCCGTCGACGCCCAGACCCACCGGAACTCCCTCCCTCCGCATCGCCCGCACCGGCGCGATGCCGCTCGCGAGCCGCATGTTGCTCGCCGGACAGTGGGCGACGCCCGTGCCGGTGGCCGCGAAGCGAGCGATCCCCGCCTCGTCGAGCTTCACGCAGTGCGCGTGCCAGACGTCGTCTCCGAGCCAACCCAGGTCCTCTGCGTAGCCCGCCGGGGTCCGTCCGAACTTCTCGCGGGAGTAAGCGAGGTCGTGGTCGTTCTCTGCCAGGTGGGTGTGCATCCGAACCCGGTAGGCGCGTGCGAGCCGGGCCGACTCGATCATCAGGTCGCGGCTCACCGAGAACGGCGAGCACGGTGCCACGGCGATCTGCAGCATCGAGCCCTGGCCAGGGTCGTGGTAGCTCTCGATGAGGCGCCGAGTGTCGGCGAGGATGTCCTCCTCCCGCTCCACCAGCGCGTCCGGCGGCAATCCGCCGTCGCTCTCCCCAACGCTCATGGAGCCGCGCGTCGCCGTGAAGCGCATCCCCGCTGCCCGCGCGGCCTCGATGCTGTCGTCGAGGCGCACGCCGTTCGGGAACAGGTAGAGGTGGTCGCTGGTCGTGGTACAGCCAGACAGGAGCAACTCGGCCATCGCCACCCGGGTGGACACCTCGACCATCTCCGGGGTGAGGCGAGCCCACAGCGGGTAGAGCCCGCGGAGCCAGGAGAAGAGTTCCGCGTCCTGCACCGACCGGACGGCCCGCGTGAGCGACTGGTACATGTGGTGGTGAGTGTTCACCAGGCCCGGAATCACCAGGTGGCCCCGGGCGTCGATGACCTCGATGGCGCTTTGCGGCAGGCCGGCGGCCGGACCGACCGCCTCGATCCGGTTGCCCCGCACGAGGACGGACGCGTCGGGGATCTCCCGCCGCTGGTCATCGAAGGTGGCGACCAGGGAGGCGCCGCGGATGAGGAGTGTGGACCCGCCCGCTTCGCGCATGTGCACCTGCTTCTCCGTGAAATGGGCCGCTGGGAATACTAGCATCCCCGGTCGCGGCCACCGCACCTTCCGCCCCCGGCCGGAGCGTTCCGATGAACCTAGACATCCCCCGGGAGCGCCTGACCGACTTTCTCCGTGGCATGCCGAAGGCCGAACTGCATGTCCACGTCGAGGGGACTCTGGAGCCCGAGCTGGCGCTGACGCTCGCGCGGCGCGGCGGCGTCGTGCTGGGGGACGAGGATGCCGACGCGCTGCGCCACCCTCGCCCTTTCACCGACCTCCAGTCGTTCCTCGATCGCTACTACGCCGCGGCGCGCGTCCTGGTGACGGAGCAGGACTTTTGCGACCTCGCGAGCGCCTACCTGGTGCGGGCGGCAGCCGACGGGATCGTCAGGGCCGAGATCTTCTTCGACCCGCAGACCCACGGCGCGCGCGGCATCCCTGTCGCCACCGTGCTGCGCGGCCTCTCCCGGGCCTGCCGGGAGGCGCGCGCCCTGGGCGTCAGCGCCGACCTGATCCTCTGCTTTCTCCGCCACCTCAGCGAGGCCGAGGCATTCTCGACGCTCGAGGAGGCCCTCCCGTACCGCGACCTCTTCATCGGCGTCGGTCTCGACTCCAGCGAGCGCGGCCACCCGCCGGAGAAGTTCGCCCGGGTGTTCGCTCGCTGCCGGAAGCTCGGGCTCCGCGCCGTGGCCCATGCCGGCGAGGAAGGCCCCCCCGCCTACGTGGCGGGCGCCCTCGATGCCCTCGGGGCGGAGCGAATCGACCACGGCGTGCGCTGCCTCGAGGACCCCGCGCTGGTCGCGCGGCTGATACGGGAACGCGTCCCGCTGACCGTCTGTCCCCTCTCCAACGTTCGGCTGCACGTCTACGAGCGCATGGCGGACCACGGGCTCGGGCGGATGCTCGAGGCCGGGCTGCTCGCGAGCGTCCACTCTGACGACCCTGCCTACTTCGGCGGGTACCTGAACCAGAACCTGATCGAGGTCGTCGGCGCGCTCCGCCTCGGGGCGGGGGCGGCCTACCGCCTGGCCCGCAACAGCCTGGAGGCGGCGTTCGTGGAGCGCGCCGAGCGCCAGCGCCTCCTCGACCGTCTCGACGGCTTCGTGGCTGGCTTCGAGACCCGGTAGTCGGGAGGAGCGTTCAGATGAACGAAGAGGATCTCATGCGGCGCGCGATCGATCTCTCCCGCCAGGGAATGGAAGGGGGAAGGGGCGGGCCGTTCGGGGCGGTCGTGGTGTCCAACGGCCGGATCGTCGGCGAGGGTTTCAACCAGGTGACCTCCACGAACGACCCCACCGCGCACGCGGAGGTGGTCGCCATCCGCGCCGCCTGCGCGGCGCTCGGGCGCTTCGACCTCGCCGGCTGCGAGATCTACGCGAGCTGCGAACCGTGCCCCATGTGCCTCGCCGCCATCTACTGGGCGCGCATCGCGCGCGTCTACTACGGGAATGGGCGCGCGGACGCCGCTCGAATCGGCTTCGACGACGCCTCCATCTACGAGGAGGTGGCGAGGCCCATCGAGGGGCGCAGCATGCCCATGCTCAGGATCCTACCCGGCGAGGCCCGGGCAGCCTTTGACGACTGGGAGCGAAAGCCGGACAAGGTCCGCTACTGATCCGCCGGGGCCTCCCCGCGCCGCCGTCCCTGCAGCAGCTGTGCGGCCACGGAGATGGCGATCTCGGCCGGGTGCTTCCCGCCCGCGCCGGGCACGCCGATCGGGCAAGTGATCCGGGCCAGGTCCTGGGGCGAGAATCCTCGCTCGGCGAGCCTCGCCTCGAAGCGGGCCCGCTTCGTCCTGGATCCGATGAGACCGAGGTAGGGGATGTCCCGGCGCCGGAGCGCGGCCTCGACGACCTGAAGGTCGAGCTGGTGGCTGTGGGTCATCACCAGGACGTCGCACCCCGGCGGAAGGTCCGGGACCTCCTCCTCCGGGGCGTCGGTGGCGACCGAGCGCACGTTGCCCGGGAGCTCGGCCGGGAAGGCCGTGGCGCGCGAGTCGATCCAGTCCACCCTGCAGGGGAGGTCCGCGAGCAGCCTGACGAGGGCGTGCCCGACGTGGCCAGCGCCGAAGATGGCCACGCGCCACCGAGCCGGCAGGACCGCCTCGAAGAGCAGGGTGACCGCGCCGCCGCAGCACTGGCCGAGGCTAGGCCCCAGGGCGAACTCGCGGGAGAGCGGGGGCGGGCGCTCGCCGCCGGCCGAGGATGCGAGCAGGTCGCGCGCGGTCTTGAGCGCTTCCATCTCCAGATGTCCCCCGCCGATGGTGCCGTGAAAGCCTTCCTCCGAGACCACCATCTTCGCGCCCGCCTCGCGAGGCGTGGACCCGGCCGCGCGGAGCACCGTCACCAGGACGGCGGGACGCCCCGACGCCGAGAGCTCGGCGAGGGCATCGAGCCAGTCCCTCAAGGCGCTCTCCCCGCTGCTCGCCCGAGCGCGAGCCGCTCCCTCAGGTCCTCGGCGGCGAGGAGCACCCGCTCCGGCGTGGCCGGCGCGTCCAGGCGGGGGCTCAGCCTGTGCTCGCCGACCGCCGCCACCGCGTCCTTGAGGGCGTGGAACACCGAGATGGCGAGCATGAGCGGCGGCTCCCCGACTGCCTTGGACCTCCGCACGGTCGGGACGGGGTTTTGACCGGTGAGGCGAAGCGAAACCCGGAAGTCCTCGGGTACGTCGCTGCATGCCGGCACCTTGTAGGTCGAGGGAGCGTGGGTGGCGAGGCGCCCGTCGCCGTCCCACCACAGCTCCTCGGTCGTGAGCCAGCCCATGCCCTGGACGAAACCGCCCTCGACCTGTCCCCGATCGATGGCGGGGTTGATGGAGCTGCCGCAGTCGTGAAGGATGTCGACCCGGCGAACCCGGTACTCGCCGGTGAGCGTGTCGACCTCCACCTCGGAGACCGCAGCGCCCCAGGAGAAATAGTAGAAGGGGCGCCCCCGGAACCTCTCGCGGTCCCAGTGGACGAGGGGGGTGCGGTAGAAGCCGGTCGACGAGAGGGAAACGCGGCGGCGATGCGCCATGGCCGCGAGTTCGCTGAACTCCATGGCGCGGTCGCCGATGCGCACGAGTCCCCCCTCGAAGACGGCGCTCGAGGCCCTGCCCCCCAGGTGCGCCGCGGCCACCCGCGCCATTCGCCTCCTGATCGCGCGCGCGGCGGCCTCCGCTGCCTTGCCGTTCAGGTCGCTTCCCGCGGAGGCCGCGGTGGGCGACGTGTTGGGAACCTTCTCCGTGGTGGTCGCCATGATCCGGACCCGGTCGAGGCCGATCCCGAGCTCGTCCGCGACCACCTGCGCCACCTTCACGTACAGCCCCTGGCCCATCTCGATTCCACCGTGCGACAGCTGGACGCTGCCGTCGGCGTACACGTGGACGAGCGCGCCCGCCTGGTTCATCTGAGTCGCCGTGAAGGAGATGCCGAACTTCACCGGAGTCAGGGCCAGGCCGCGCTTGCTCCATGGGCTCGAGGCGTTGAACGCCGCCACCGCCCTGCGCCGGGCGGCGTACTCCGCGCTCGCCTCGAGCTCCTTGATCAGCCCGGGGAGGACGTTTCCCAGGACCTTCATTCCGTAGGGGGTCGTGTTTCGCGTCCGCGAGCCGTAGAAGTTGCGCTTGCGGACCTCGAGCGGGTCCCTGCCGAGGGCGCGGGCCACCTCGTCGACCACCCACTCGATGGCCATCATCCCTTGCGGTCCGCCGAATCCGCGGAATGCGGTGTTGGAGACGGTGTTCGTCCTGCACCGGTGCGAGGTGATGGCCACGTGCGGTAGCCAGTAGCAGTTGTCGGCGTGCATCATGGCGCGATCGTTCACCGCGCCTGACAGGTCCGGCGACATCCCGCAGCGGGAGGCGAGCACCAGCTGGAGGCCGTGGATACGGCCCGAGTCGTCGTATCCGGCTTCGTAGTCGACGACGAAGTCGTGCCGCTTTCCGGTGAGCACCATGTCGTCGTCGCGGTCGAGCCGCAGCTTCACCGGCCGCCCGCTGCGCCATGCGAGCAACGAGGCGATGCAGGCGATAAGCGCCGCCTGGGTCTCCTTCCCGCCGAATGCCCCACCGAGGCGGCGCACCTCGACGATCACGGCGCTGTCGGGCCGGCCGAGGATCTTGGCGACGAGGTGCTGCACCTCGCTGGGGTGCTGCGTCGAGCTGTAGACGAGCAGCTCGCCGCCTTCGCGCGGCACCGCCATCGCGATCTGCCCCTCGAGGTAGAAGTGGTCCTGGCCGCCGATGCGAAGGCGCCCGGCGAGCCGGTGCGGCGCCCGGGCAAGCGCCCATTCCGGCTTCCCGCGGCGGAGCACCTCGGTGGGGAGGACGAAGGAGCCGCTCGCCAGCGCCTCCTCGGCGGTGAGGACCGCCGGCAGGTCCTCGTACTCGATCTCGGCGCGGTGGGCGGCCCGGCGGGCCCGCTCC
>Ga0209048_10002528_pt1 | contig 18154 bp, 14 predicted proteins | sample FrelakmetCRP12CR_FD_187146 | JGI IMG/M metagenome (GOLD analysis project Ga0209048, IMG submission 187146) | Freshwater lake sediment microbial communities from the University of Notre Dame, USA, for methane emissions studies - CRP12 CR (SPAdes)... | ecosystem: Environmental > Aquatic >... | reverse complement strand
GGTCATCTGATCGGACAAGCAAGCGCCGAGCCCGAGACCCCGCAGACCATTCGCGGTCATCTGAACCGAGGTCGCGCCGGGGTCGCGGCAAGCGGGCCCCTCGGTTCTTGGCGCCGCACGTCCTCAATCCGGCTCGGGGGCGGCCCGTGCCATGATCCCGGCGAGGCGTCGGGCCTGGTGGGCTTGGTGTGAGCGATCTACCTGCCGGGACGGTGACGTTCTTGTTCACCGATCTCGAGGGCTCCACCCGCGCGACGGACGACCTCGCGCTTTCACCGGAGATCCTGCCGGGTGCGCGTTGCAGAAAGACAGAAGCAGCTCGCCCACCATTTCCCGTAGTCGCTGCAGGCTTCGGCGCTGTGTCGATCCGCGCGGACATCAGCAGAAGAAGAGGACGGGGGATGGAGCCCCGCAAGCTGCGGGTCTTGTTCTGCGCGGCCCGCGACGCCGCGCCAGAGGATGCGGCTTCTGTTCTCTGGAGGCATCGTCTTCCCCGACCGTAGGCGCGGGTTCGACTTCACCTAGCGTGACCAGCCAGTCGGTTCGAGCATCGGACCGGGAGGGGCAAGGGTGGGCATGAGCCACATTCGAAGGTTCGGCGCTGTCGCCGTCGCCGCCGGTCTCGTCGCGGTGGTCGCCCAGATGCCGGTCGGCGCGGCCGTCTCGGATTCGAGTCGCCCGCCCCGCAAGACCTCCCGCCCCGCGCTCATCACTCTCGATGCGACTTCGGGCACGTTCACTGCGAGGCCCGGCGCCGACCGCATCACCCTCGCTGGCTTGAGCCCCGAAGCGCGAGCGTCCCTGAGCCCTCGCGGGGCGACGTCGTCGATCCTGCCGAGCTCGCAGGCGGTCAAGATTCTCGCGGATACGCCATCGGTCGAGGCGGTGGTGCGCGTTCCCGGTGCCCCCAAGGATTCCGACGCCGTCGCCATGAAGCTCTCCGGACTCGTGTTGAGCGACCAAGGCGTCCTCAGCGCCGACGCGCGACCACGCGACCACGCCGGTGCAGCCCTCCTTGCCGGGAACGCGGCCGCGCTGGACAAGGCCCTCCCCGCGAGCTTCGGCGCCACGACCCTCGCCGCAGCTGATCCGAACGCGCCCGTGAACGCGGCTGGGGTAGTCGGCTCCGTGCAGGGCAGCGGGTACAAGCTCAAGGTGACGGTGATCTCGAGCTTCCCTGCGGGCAAGGTGTTGGACATCGAGCCCCGCTCCGACGCGGGGAACTGCGTGGACGCGTGGGGACAGGCAGCCGAGACCACGGCGCCGCCGTTCACGTTCGTCTTCGAGGTGGGTGTGATCAACGAGGGCGCTTGCGCGGCCGCGCAGACGCGCTTCCAGTACGACATCAACGTCCGCGAGAAGAGAACCAAGGGGAGCCGCAACGGGAAGTTGATCGCCTCGGCGCTCCTCGCCGTCCGGCAGAGCGGACCCCGGTTCTTCCCCGGCCCGGACTGCATCTCCACGGTGGCGCCCACCATGCACTGCGACGCCGCCGGCGGCTTCGAGCTCCGCGTGGAGATCAAGCCGTAGACGTGATCGCCGCGAGCGCCCGCCCGACGCGCGTCACACGGTGACACGAGATCCGGATCTGTCAGTTCTTTGTGTAGCTGATCGTGATGGTCACTAGTTGATCGCTGTGATTCGGTCGCCGTAGTGGATGGTGATCGCGTTCAGGATTTGCTTCCAGCCGTTGAGCTTGTCGCTGAGGTTCTCACGGTTCCGTTGGCGGGATGTGGCAACAAGGTAGAGCACCTTCAACGCGGCGTGCTCGTTGGCGAAATGCCTGCGATGTCGGACGGCTCTTCGGAACCGCGCGTTCAAGCTCTCGATCGCGTTGGTCGTGTAGACGATCTTTCGGAAGTTTGACGCGAAGCTCGAGGAACGGCACAAGCTCGGCCCCGGCTGTCTCCCACGACTTGATCATCGCCGGGCTGCTGAACAACGCACCAGCATTCCGTCGCGAAATCGTCAGGGCGATCGCATCGACACGATCCAGGCTTTGACTGCCCGAACTGGACCTGTCGAGCTGAATCGGCAGACAACTCGCGGAAGGGCCGCGAATCAGACTCGTGCCAGCGATCCCAAGTTTCATCCCAGATTCTGGGTGGACGTGGTGACACCCAGTGGACACAGTGGATGGAATCCAAGACGTAGTGGGCGTGCTGGACCCGGTGGACGGGGTTCGGAGTGTTCCTAGACCGTGCGCGCAGGTTCGAATCCTGCCGGGGGCGCGTTTGCGCTGGTCAGAGCGTCGCGGATGCGACGCGCCGGGTGCGCTCGCGACGTCATCCCTAGTTTCTTCGGTTTCTTTTCCGCCGGCCGTCCACTGCGTACACCGCATACGGCGCGGTCACCTGCATGGGTGATGTTCTTGTTCACCGATCTCGCGAACCGCGTGCGCCTTCGCGTCTAGCGAGCTGGCCGCTCGATGGAACGGCGGGTGGCAGCTCCGGCAAGCTCGGCGCGGGTGGCGACGCCGAGCTTGGTGAAGACGTGTGCGAGGTGAACCTTCACGGTCCCTGAAGCGACGAACAATCGCTCCGCGATCTGGGCGTTGGTGAGCCCTTCGGCTGCGAGAGCGACGACCCTCTCTTCGGTGGGTGTGAGGCTGGCCCATCCCGCCGAAGGACGCTTACGCTCACCGCGCGCGCGCGATGCATAGGCGACGGCATCGTCGACACTCAGCGCCGCACCCGCGTCCCACGCCGTCTGGAAGACGTCGGCCCCGAGATTGTCCCGAGCGCGAGCCAGGTCCGCGTCGTAGGCGGGCTCATCCGTCGGCCAGCGCACGGTGCCTATGGCGGAGCGGTACGTTGCCGCGGCACCGAACAGGCGAGTGGCCTCCGCCGCGCTCTCGTGTTCGAGCGCGAGCGCTGCAAGTGCCTCGAGTGCGATCACGACTTGGGGGAGCAGGCCGGCGCGGTGGCATCGGGCCAACGCTGCGTGTTGAAGGTCTTCCGAGTCGCCAGCCTCACCTTCGTCCCGGGCGAGCGTTGCGAGCCGGTGCTCGTTCACCGCCAGTAGCCATGGGTTCTCGGTGCTGAGCGCCAGCTCGTGGGCCTCATCGAAGGCCGCGCGCGCGGCGGTCGTGTCGCCGGTTGCGAGCAACGCTGCACCTTGCACCGAGAGAGCCGCGGCGAGGAACAACGGGATGCCGTCGGCGCGCAGGCTATCGACGAGTGGATCGATCAGGCTGCGGGCACCGGCAACGTCGCCACACCCGAGCACGAGGGTCGCGAGCGGGATGATCGCGAACGGGACACCCACACCGCCTCCGCTTGCGCCTGCGTGCGCGAGAAAGGTCTCGAGGCGCTCAGCAGCGGCGGCGTACATTCCGGTGCTCGCCTCGAGCTCGCCGAGATAGGCGATGGCGATGCTGGCCGTCACGGGTTCGCCGGCGTCGCGACAGTCGGACAGCGATGTCTCCAACTCCCCGCGGGCCGTGTCGAGTTCGCCTCGGCGTAGCGCGCTGTACCCGCGCCCGCAGTGATACCAGGCCGTGAAAAACTTGTTGTCAAGGCGGGTAGCGACCTCGGCCAGGTCGTCGAGCGCCCCACTCAGACCCGCGTGGTCGTCCTGGACCAACCAAGCGACGGTGATCATCTTCAAGCCATCCGCGACGGCCCAGTCATCGTCGATCGCACGGCCGAGCTCGACGCTCGTCGCGAGCGTCTGACGTGCACCGGACGCATCGAACCAGAGCTGCGCGTACCCGCTGGTGTTCAGCGCTCGGGCGCAGGTCCATTCGTCCCCGAGGTCCTCGGCCATGGCCAGCGCCTCGGGTGCACACCGCATTGCGGTCTCGAAGTCGTCGAGGTAGAGCGCCACGTGCGCGGCACCCCAGAGCGCCCGGGCCCGCACGACCGAGGGACCGTCGTCCGACGCGAGCGCTCGCGCGAACCAACGCGCACCAGCCGCGAGATGGCCGCGCAACTCCCAGAACAGTGTGAGCGCAGTGACAAGGCGCAGGAACCGCTGACCTTCGTCGGAGGTATCGGCCCACTCCAGGGCAACTCGGAAGTTGTCGTGATCGGCTTCGAGGCGAGCGAGCCAGGTCGGGCCGCCGGGTCCGAACAGCTGAGGTTCAGCCTGCTCCGCGAGGGCAAGGAAGTAGGCGAGATGACGCTCGCGGGTTGCGTCCGTCTCGCCGCATTCGACGAGTCGCTCCCGCGCGTACTGGCGGATCGTCTCCAGAAGGCGATAACGGGTCTCGGCCGACTCATCCTCATCGAGTTGGACGAGTGACTTGTCGACCAGGCGTGCGAGGAGATCGAGTACCTCGTACTGGTCCACGCGCTCGTCGGCCGCGACCGCCTCGGCGGCCTCGAGGGTGAAGCTCCCGAGGAACACGGCGAACCGCCGCAACACCGCACGTTCGCGTTCGTCGAGAAGGTCGTGACTCCACGCGACGGAGGCCTCGAGCGTCTGCTGGCGCGCCATCACCGAGCGGCTCCCACCGGTGAGGAGGCGGAACCGGTCGTCGAGTCCATCGGCGATGCGGCTCGGGTGCATCAGCCGGACACGTGCAGCCGCGAGTTCGAGTGCGAGCGGCAGGCCATCGAGCCGGCGACAGATCCGCGCGACGGCTTCAAGCTGCTCGCCATCGGGTGCGAACCCGGGCCGGGCCTGGCTCGCTCGCTCGACAAACAGCGCGACTGCGGCCGCCTCGTCGAGCGAAGGAACCCGCCATCCAACCTCGCCCGGTACGCCCAGCGGCTCACGACTCGTCGCCAGCACGCGCAGGTCGGGGACGCCAATTAGGAGGACGTCGAGCAAGTGTGCGGTCCCATCGAGCACCTGCTCGCAGTTGTCCAGCACCAGGAGTACCTCGCGGTCGCGCAACTCCTGTGCAAGTGTCTCGTGCAGGGATCGGTCATGCTCCTCGCGCAGGCCGACGGCTTCAGCGACAGCGGCCGCGACAAGCTCGGGGTCCCGTACCGGGGCGAGGTCGACCCACCACACCCCGCCGGCGTGACGATGGGCGACATCCGCAGCGCTCTGGAGCGCGAGCCGCGTCTTCCCGCAACCCCCGGTTCCGGTCAAGGTGACAAGCCGGTTGTGCTCCATGAGCTCAACCAGCTCAGCGAGTTCAGCATCGCGAGCGACGAACGTGGTCAACTGCACGGGCAGGTTGTTCGGTACCGCATCAAGCGAGCGCAGGGGCGGGAACCGATCGCTGAGATCGGGGTGACACAACTGCCATACCTGCTCGGCACGACCAAGACCCTTGAACCTGTGTGCCCCCAGATCACGCAACGCCACATCGTCCGGCAAACGATCGACAACCAGATCGCGCGTGGTGCTCGACAACACCGTCTGACCACCATGAGCAGCATTCCGCAGGCGCGCGCAGCGAATGATCGTGGGCCCCTGGTAGTTCCCCGCATCGCGAAGATCGATCTCACCGGTGTGCAGCGCCATCCGGATCCGCACGATGGCAGTCTCGGGCCAGGGCTCCTCGAGAAACCCCCGCTGCACATCGAGAGCAGCCGCGACTGCCCCAGATGGCTTCGCGAACGCGGCTACGACACTGTCACCCTCACCCTGCTCGACCGGGCGAACGCCCCCGTGGAGTGTGATCGCGGCATCGAGCAACTCGTGGTGACGAGCGATCGCCACGGCCGCCACGGCCTCGCCCGTCTCCCAGAGCCGCGTCGAACCCTCGACGTCGGTCAAGAGCAACGTGACGGTCCCAGTAGGTAGAGCGCCATCGGCGGTCAAGGGCACATGATGCCCCATCTGTTCCGGACTCGGCATCGAGCGATTCGAAAGACCCATGGCCTCATACTCAGGCCAGTGACCGTCCAGAACATCTACCGAACGGCATAGATGCACGAGCCGCTGAAGCCGCTTGCGCCGCGAGCGGCCGACGGCCGGGTGGTCGTCCTACCGGTGCACCGCAAGCTTGTCCTTGAGTCGCGCCGCTCCTCCGGCAACCCGCGATGACACCCGAGGAGTTCATGGAGCACAACGCGAAACGGTCGGATCGGAATGCCCCTTCGCCGATCCCCAGTCGCATCACAAGTCTTCAGTGGACGTAGACGCGCTCAGTGGGCACAGTGGACGAAACTCAAGACCTCGTGGACGAGTTGGACCCGGTGGACGGGGTTCGCAGTGTTCCTAAACCGTGCGCGCAGGTTCGAATCCTGCCGGGGGCGCGTTTGCGCTGTTCACAGCGTCGCGGATGTGACGCGCGATTGTTGAACGGGACGGCATCCCTACTTTCCTCGGTTTCTCTTCCGCGCGCCGTCCGCTACGTCCATTGCGTCCGCTGTCAGGTGGGATTGGCGAACGCTGCGTCGAGCTCCGCGAGACGGGCCAGTTCGATGCGGGCACCTAGCGACTCGAACGCAGTCCGCGCGGCGTGCAGCTCGCCCTGAGCGCGACTCCGTTCACCTTGCTCGAGCAGGGCACGGGCGAGCAAGGCGCGCGTGCGGGCACGGTCATACGGGGCGTTGGCATCGCGCCACAGGTCCGCGGCTCGCCGAAGAGACTCGACTGCGCCCGCGCCGTCACCGTCGGCGAGCAGAGCCGCTCCTTGGCTGCTGTCCGCGGCCGCCAGGATGGCCGGGCTCGCGAACACCGCGGCAAGCGCAGCGAGCTCACTGACGGCGGACCGCGCTGTCAGGATGTCGTCGGCGGCGAGCGCGATCTCGACCTGGGCCGGCAGCAGCCGGGCGCGGGTGAGGTTGTTCCAACCGGCCTCGGCGAGCGCGCCGCCGATCGAGGCCGCCGCACCAGACGTATCGCCGCGGGCCAAGAGGAGGAGCGCGGTGCCGGGTTGGGGCGGCGCGGCGTTCTCGGTCGCCTTCGCGAAGGCTTCGGCGGCGCCCTCGAGATCCCCGAGCCGGAGCCGGACCTCGCCGATCTCAGACAGCGCCAGGCCGACGTGCGTCAACTCGATCGACTCCATCCCGGCGCACGCGTCGCGCGCACAGACCTCGGCCTCGGACCAGGCGCCGCGGCCGATGAGGATCCCGATGCGATGGGTCTCGCAGTCGCCCGGGAAGCTGGTGATGCCGGTCCGCTCGAAGCACTCGGCGACCGCATCCATCCACTCGGCGGCTCGGCGGTAGTCGCCCAGCTCGTAGCACGTGCTGATCGTTCGACAGAAGACGAGTTGGGCCGGCACGGGTGCGACCTGCCCGCCGACGGCCCAGGTCATCCCTTCGTCGATCATCGCCATGCCCTGCGCGACCTCGCCCCGGCGGACGCGCACGTAGCCGCCCAGCGTCAACCCGATCGCTTGCAGGTCGGGGATGCCGAATCGTTGCCCGATCTCGAACGTCCGTTGCGCGGACTCGCAGGCGAGCTCGTGCTCGCCGTTGGCCGTTGCGAACATGGTCGCGGCCCATGCGAGGAATCCATGGGCCGAGGATTCCGGCTCGCCCTCCAGCAGGCGTTGAGCCCGCTGGAACCAGCCGCCAGCCACCGAGAAGCGGAGTCGCGCGCCGAACCAGATGGCGAGCATGACGGCCGTCGTCGCGGCGCGCGCGACGTCGCCCGCTTCGACGAACGCATCGTGGGCACGCTGGCGCGCCGCCAGCGATTCAAGCGGACGCTGCGTCCAGAGCAGGGCTTCGGCCAGGGCGTCGAGGTCATCGCCGCACAAGGCTCCCTCCTGATCGGCCGTTGACAGCAGGTCCACGGCCTCCTGCCACCGTCGCCCGGCGATCGCCTCACGCCCCCGGGCGACGACGTCTCCGGCAGCCGCGTCGGCGGGGACGGCGACGCGCGCGGGGCGCGCCGTCTCGGCCATGGTCGGGACCCAGTCCAGGTCCGGTCGTTGTTCGAGGATCGCCTGCTCGAGGCGGGCGAGCATCGGGTTCGGTTCGATGCCCAACTGCTCGATCAGCTCCTCGCGCAGCCGGCCGTACGCGCGCAACGCGTCGGCCTGGCGGCCGCTGCGATACCAGGCGACCATGAGCTGGCCCGACAGGCGCTCCCGCAGCGGGTGCTGATCCACCAGCTGCGCGAGCTCGCCCGCGACCGTGCGGTGCTCGCCCAGCAGAAGGTCAGCGTCGATGCGGTCCTCCAGAGCCGAGAGGCGCAACTCGGTCAATCGAGTGATGTCGGCCTGCGCGAACGGCTCGAACGTGAAGTCGGTGAGGGCGTCCCCCCGCCACAGCGCGAGCGCTGACCGCAGGGTGGCGGCCGCGGTCGCGGGCGCCCCGGCCAACTCGCGCCGCCCCTGCTCCGCGAGGTGCTCGAAGCGCACCGCGTCGATCCGGTCGGGCTCAACCGAGAGCATGTAACCAGGCGGGCGGGTCACGAGCAGCCGGCCGACCTGGCGCCGGGCTCGATCGGGCTCGAGGGCGGAGCGAAGGTGCTTCACGTAGGTCTGGATCGTGTTGGCCGCGGACGCCGGCGGTTGTGCTCCCCAGAGGACCTCGAACAGGCGATCGGTCGACACCACTTCATTCGCCCGCACGACGAGGGCCGCCAGCAGCAAGCGCGCCTTGGCGCTCGGGAGCTCGACGGGCCGACCGTCGATGACGACCTCGAGCGGTCCGAGGATCAGTGCCTGCACGCCAAACCTTCGCACAGTTGACCGATTCCAGTGCGGCTCCAGTCACCCTCAAGCCCCGACGCGGAGGATCAGGCACAGGGAACCGGTCGGAGGGGGAGCAACTGATGGCTGTCATGACGGAAGCCGCCCAGCGAGTCACCGCGGAGGACGCTGCCGCACTGGTCCGTTCGGGCGATTGGCTCGACTACGGGGCTGTGCTGGCCCAGCCCGACGCGTTCGATCAGGCGCTGGCGGAGCGAGTTGGCGAGCTTCGCAACGTGAACATCCGGGGCTGCCTGAGTCTCCGGCCCCGAGCCGTGCTCGAGGCCGACCCGGAACGAGAGCACTTCAACTTCTTCAACTGGCACCTCAGTGGCTACGACCGCAAGCAGTGCGACGCGGGCCGGCAGAACCCCATCCCCTGCAACCTCGGGGAGATCCCCGACTACTACCGGCGCTTCCTCGATCCGCCCGAGATCATGGTGATCAAGACGTGTCCGGTCGACGCCAACGGCTACTTCAACCTCAGCGCGGCGAACCTCTGGCACAACGCCGTTGCAGAGCGGGCCAAGATCGTGATCGTCGAGACCGATCCGGCGCTCCCCTACGTGCACGGCATCGACAATGGCCTGCACATCAGCCAAGTCGACTACGTCATCGAAGGCGGAGGCCAGCCGGTACCGGAACTGCCGCACGCAGCGCCGACCGACGCCGACCATGCCGTCGCCCGTCTGATCGCGACAGAGATCGAAGACGGCGCATGTTTGCAGATCGGCATCGGCGCGATGCCGAACGCGGTGTGCTCCCTCCTGCTGGAGAGCGGCGTGCGCAACCTCGGCATCCACACGGAGATGCTCACCGACGGCATCATCGACCTGTACAACGCCGGCGTGGCGACAGGCTCGGCGAAGTCATCGCATCCCGGCAAGATCGTCTGCAGCTTCGGCCTCGGTTCGAAGAGCCTGTACGACGCGATCGCTGACAATCCCGACATCTCGTGCCAGCCAGTCGAGATGACCAACTTGCCGCACCTCATCATGCAGAACGATCGCCTCACGACGATCAACAACACGACCCAGATGGATCTCCAAGGCCAAGCGGCGAGCGAGTCGAGCGGCCACCGCCACATCAGTGGCTCCGGAGGTCAGCTCCAGTTCGTTCGAGCGGGCTACGCGTCGAACGGCGGGAAGTCGTTCATCTGCATGTCTTCGACCTACGAACGCGCGGGCGTGCGCCGCAGCCGCATCGTGCTGGACCTGACCCCCGGCAACGTGGTGACTGCTCCTCGTAGCGACACGATGTTCGTGGTCACGGAGTACGGACTGGTCAACCTCAAGGGGAAGTCCATCCCTGAACGCGCGAAAGCGATGATCGCGCTCGCCCACCCAGACTTCCGCGAGGACCTCGAGCGGGACGCGCGAACCAACGGCCTGATCCCCCGATCATTTGCCTGACTGACCACGGGACAAGACGACACGCATCCCTACCCGCATCCCTACTACTCCCTGGTGCTGGACGGACTCAGTGGGACCAGACGTACGATCCACGGGACAGGACAACACGTAACGGACGTAATGGAACGGCACGGACGACTGGCAGCGGCTTCCTAGACCGTGCGCCCAGTTCGAATCCTGGCGGGGGCGCGTTCGCAGAACGGCTGATCAAGACCCCGCGACGCTCTCGTGTAACGCGCCGGTCGGTCGGCATCCCTAGAAGTACTCGTGGGCACGTCGTCAACGAACACACCGCTTACCGCGCCCGTCGTTCTGACGAGTGGTGGAGAGGTTCCCTGACGCCCGCGTTACCATCGCGGCGGATGGACGGATCGGTCCTCGAGCACCTCCTCACGGATTCCGAGCGCGACCGGTTCGAGCGCGACGGGTTCCTGCTGCTCCCCCGTGCCCTCGACGCCGACACGGTGACCCGGTTGCTCGCAGCCTCTGACCACGAGGACGCTCGGTACCGCGAGGAAGACGGTGTCGGGCCGCACCACGTCCTCAATCTCCATGACCTGGTCGTGCGCGAGGACGCGTGGCTCGAACTGCTCGATTGGCCTACCACGTTCCCGAAGGTCTGGGGTGTCCTCGGTTGGCACATCCAGCTGTTCCACACTCAGCTCCTCGTCACACCGCCCGCACCCGCCGGCGCGGCGCCCGGCGCGTACGGCTGGCATCAGGACAACAACCGGATGAATCTCGACATGGAGACGAGCCCGCAGCCGCGCGTCTCGGTAAAGGTGGGCTACTTCCTCACCCATCTCCCCGAGGCGGGCATGGGCAACCTGAGCGTCGTGCCCGGGAGCCACGAGCTGGGCCGCCCATCGGTTCCGCTCGGGGAGCAGCCCGACGGCGCGATCGAGGTCACAGCCGAAGCGGGCGACGCGATCCTCTTCGACCGCCGCCTGTGGCATGCCGCGAGCACCAACTGCTCGAACCAGACCCGCGTCTTCGTGACCTACGGCTACGCGTACCGATGGCTCCGTTCGAAGTCGGCGATGCAACATGCCGAGTTGTTCGGCCGGGTCGATCCGATCCGACGCCAGCTCCTCGGGTGGTGCAGCACCGCGAACGGATACTTCGAACCCACGGACGACGACGTACCCCTCCGCACCTGGCTGCGCGAGCACCTCGGGGACGAGGCGATCGTCGCTTGACGGCCGCGGTCACCGATTGACCCGGGCCGACTCGGCTACTCTCCGCCACCTGACACTGACGTCACCTTCCGGGGGGAACACACACGACCTCTCGGTGGAGCGCCACATCAGCCAGTAGATCGCGGTGATGTACCTCGGGCGCATCGTCGAGTCCGGCCCCGCCGAGTCGGTGTACGAACAGCCGGCGCATCCCTACACCGCCGCGTTGCTCTCGGCAATCCCGATGCCCGACCCCGGGGCCTGGCGCGACCGGCTCGTGCTCGGCGGGGACATCCCCGACCCGTCCGACCCACCCCGGGACTGTCGGTTCCACCCCCGCTGCCCCTTCGCGTTCGACCCATGCCGCGAGGCCGAACCGCCCGCGTTCAGGACCCCGTCCGGTGTGACGGTGCACTGTCATCTCCACACCGAAGGCCCCCGGCTCGCTGGGGCATCGGTACGCGAGGTCGGACCCACGCGGTAGCGGTTCGGCGTCGGGAGGCTCTCAACAAACCAGCGCCGAGCGCAGCGCGTGGGGAGGCACCACGAACACCACGGATTCATCGGAGACTCGGGCGCTCTCAGCGGTCGGCGTCTCGTCCAGACGCACCATGCGCACCGACGTCGGTGGTACTGGGAACCGAAGGTTCGCCTCGAGCGTCTCGTGAGTCGGATTGAGGACGCGCACGATCACGCCGTCTCCTGCGAGTGCCGGCTTCAGCGCGCTCAACACGAGGGCGCGCGGGGCCAGCTCGAGGAGCGCGACCCCCGCTTCGACGAGCGGCGCGTCCCCGGCTGGCACGGCCCGCAGGCCGAGCTCCGCGTCGTGGGCGACCGAGGGGTCGGTGTCGCGCGCGAGCACGAGTCGGGCGACGAGCCGGCCGCGACACTGCGCGCCGGGCGCGGGCATCCCCGGCCCCGCCGGGATCGGGCGGGTGTGGAGATCCATACCGCTCAGCCAGCCAACCGCGCGCAGGACCGTCACCGCGATGGTTCCGTCGGGCGTCACTGCGGCTTCCGGCAGTCCCGGCGCGCCGACCAGCAATCCATTGGCTGCTACCCAGCCCTGGTGGGGGAAGGTCGTCGGCGCGGGATGGGCCCATCGCTCGTCGTCGGGGCCAGTGGTCGAGCGTGTTGCGACATCGAAGGTCGTCGCGGCGCGGAAATCCTCGACCGGTGCCCCGGTGGGGAACAGGAGTCGCAGCCGATGGTCGTCGACGGCGTTGTCGATGGTCACCCGGAGGTCGACACGTTCGAGACCAGGAACGACCCGCACCTCGGTCGTCACGGCGCACGTCGACGTGGACGCAGCGCGTGTGCTGCGCGAGGCGTCGAGCCCGTCGGGGATCTCGAACGTGCGCGCGACGCGTAGGGTCTGGATGCCGCTGGCGTGGCGTCGACGTTCAATCGAGATCGACGTCGGTTCACGGATCAACGGCCCGAGCGGGTCGGCGTCGTAGCTGTCACCCCGGTCGCCGAGGTCCTCCACCGCGCCGAGCCCGGCCCACTCGCGCTCACCCAGTCGAACGGTGAGCGTCCCGTCGTCGGCTACCCGAACGCGCGCGCCGGGAGCGGCGATGTCGCGACCGTCGTCGATGTCGTCGAAGGCGGGCTCGTCACTGGGCGCGACCGCGACCCGACGCCAGCCGAATGCAGGGACGTCCTCGACCACGACCTCCAGGTCGATCGGCGGAGCTTCGGGAATCACCTGGAAGCGCGTGGCATCGTCCGCGGGCACGACCCGGACGGGCGCGCCGTCAACGGTGAACCCGGGATGGGAGAGGCCGGCCAGCACCAGGGGGTGCAGGCCCTGCACGTCCCCGGCGAGCAGGAGGGGCGGAAAGCCGTCGAGCGGGATACGTACGACGTCGGTCCGGGGATGTGGGGAGGGGTTGAAGACCGCGACATCGAATCGGTCCGACCATGCCATGCGTCGTTCGGGACCGAGGCCGGCGAGTCGTTCGAGCACCCGAGCGGTCGTCGCCTCGGCCAGGCCCTCGGCGGTGTCGTAGCGACCCTGCATCTGCTCGTGGACGGCGTCGATCGAGCACCCACCGATCGAGTCGTGCGCCTGGTTGGCGATCAGTGCCCGCCACGCGTGGCGTAGCGCCGGACGCTCGTCGGGTGTGCCAAGCCGGTGGCCGAGCGCGGACCACGGCTCGGCCCATCCGAGCAACGCGGTCTCCGCCCGCCGGTTGCGGAGCTTCAGGCCCAGGCGCGACGACCAGACGCCAGGGAGCAGGTTCGCGAGCCGACCACCCATGAGCTCGCCCGTGAATCGTCCGAGGTCACGGCCGTCGAGCGCCAGCGCGACGTAGTCCTCGAGCAACCCGCGCTCCACCGACCACCCAGTTGCGGCCGCAAGGGCTTTGCACACCGCGGCGGTGTTCGAGTCGGGCAGCGCGTGGTCCACGCCGTTCATGAAGAGGACCGCATCGCCGTCGCCGAACGCGAGTTGCTCGCCCAGATCGGTGAGGCGCACGACCGCCTCGTCGATATCGGCAGGCAGTGCGGCCGCAGACCCGTATCCCTTCGGGAGAAGGCACGCGGGGATCACCGAGCCGTCGGGGGCCTCCCAGGCGTACGTCGGCGCGAGCCCGTCGATCTCAGATCCGTTACCCCGCCAGTAGACGAACGCGTCGAAACCGAACCCCGTGAAGAGCTGCGGGAACTGCGCGGGATGACCGAACGAGTCGGGCGTGTACGCAACGCTCGAAACGGCACCGAGCTCTATCGCGACGCGCCGCCCCTCCAACAAGTTGCGGACATGCGCTTCGCCGCCCGGGAGCAGCGAGTCGGGCTGGACATACCAGGGACCGATCGACAGGCGACCGCTCGCGCAGGCCTCGGCGATCTCTTCACGGCGCTCGGGTCGGACCTCCAGGTAGTCCTCGAGCACGATCGACTGCCCATCGAGGAGAAACCGCCAACCACGATCCTCGCTGAGGAGATCCAGGACGCGATCCACCGCGTCGACGAGGCGCCCGCGAAAGGTCTCGAAGGTCCGGTACCACTCGCGATCCCAGTGCGTGTGCGACACCATCACACAGCGAAGACCATTCGGCCGTTCCATCGCATGAGTCTGTCACCGGAAAGGCTCCGGCTCCCGCGCTCCGCCAACGACCGAGAACCCGCGCTCGTCCCTACCCGTATCCCTACTACTCCCCGATACTGGACGGACTCAGTGGGACCAGAACAGCGATCCACAGGACAGGACAACACGTAACGGACGTACTGGGGGCGTCGTTCATGCGCGCCATCGACTGCGCGATCGACATTTCCTGCGCCGTGCGCGACCTCGATCTGGCCGTCACCGTCGGATTGCACACGGGCGAATGTGAGCGACGGGGCAACGACATCGCCGGTCTCGCAGTTCACGTCGCCGCGCGGATCGCGGCCTCGGCGGTGCCCGACGAAGTGCTCGTCTCGCGCACCGTCGCGACCTCGTGATCGGCTCGGGTATCACCTTCGAAGACCGCGGGAAGCACACCCTCAAGGGCGTTCCCAGCACCTGGCAGCTCTATGCCGCCAATGCTCGCTAACGCCGACGCCTCCATCATCCACGAATACGGTCGACCCAGCACGCGACGCGCCCGCGCAAGCGCTGAGAGGTGCACGCGGTCCTCGACCCGAACGTCCCCATCTCGGCACTGCTCACACCCCAAGGCAAGCCGGCACAGGTCGTGCGCTCCTGGCTCGCCGGAGCCTTCGAGCTGTTCGTCTCCGAGTCACTGCTGGTCGAGCTCCAGCGAGCGCTCGGCTACCCCAAGCTCCGAGCACTCATCGAACCGACCGACGCGCAGGAGCTGCTCGACCTGCTCCGGCGCGAGGCCGAGGTGATCGACGATCCCGACGACCCGCCAGCGGTCCGGTCCTCCGACCCCGACGACGACTACCTCATCGCGCTCGCCATGTCCGCACGCGCGGTCCTCGTCTCGGGCGATGGCCATCTGCTCGGCCTGGGAGCGCGCCTCCCGGTGTACGCACCGGCAGAGTTCCTCGCGCTGCTCGCGCGGGAGCCGGGCGTGTGAGACACCAGGGCACGCGCGGTCGTTCGAGCAGCTCCTCGGCCGCCTCGCATACATGATCTCCGCTTGATCAGCGAGGTTCGCGACGCGATGCGAGGGATCGAGTCGCGGGAACCACCACGGCTGCAACGCCTGTTCGGAAGCTGAGATCGCCAGTGGTTGGGTATGCGACTCCCGATCAGCAATTGACTACATCCGAGATGTGACTACTATTCTGGTCATGTCGGATCTGGCGCTCCCACTCGCGGAGATCAAGAAGCGCCTCTCGGAGGTCGTCGACGGAGTCGAGGAACGCCACGACCGGGTGGTGCTGACCCGCAACGGCCGCCCCGCGGGGGTGATCCTCAGGCCCCCGACGACCTCGAATCCCTCGAGGAGTCCCTCGAGATCCTCTCGAATCCGAAGGCCATGCGCGAGATCCGCCGGGCCGAGAACGAGATCGACCGGGGCAAGGCCCTGACAGCAGACGAGCTGCGGGCCAAGTACCTCGCGACATGACGCAGTGCTCGCTGCAGGTGGCGGCGTCCGCCGAGCGCACCCTGTCGCGACTCCCCGAAGGCGTCGCCGCGGCCATGGTCGAGTTCCTCGTCGGCCCGCTCCTCGAATCCCCCGCACGAGTCGGCAAACCGCTCCAACGCGAGCTCGCCAGCTACCTCTCCGCCCGACGCGGGGCCTACCGCATCGTCTGCCGCGTCCTCACCGACGACCACGTCGTGCGGGTCGTCCGGATCGAACACCAGGCCGACGTCTACCGCACCCGCTGAGCATCACCGCCGTGGTTACCCCGAACCCGTCCGCGAAACAGACCACACCATTTGACGGGCGCACTTCTTGGTACGTTGGTGGTGTTCTTTGAGGAGCGCCGCCGACGCGACCGGTGTCGCTCATTGCATCGGCGCAGAGTCGGCAATCGAACTCCGGTGCGTTGAGCGCTTGGAGGAATGATGGTCGAGACAGCACCGATCCTCGTGGACATCGCTGATCGCGTCGCCACGGTGACGCTCAACCGGCCCGACGCGCGCAATGCGCTCAACCGCGAGCTCATGTACGCCTTGTGGGACACGGCCCTCGACCTCGGACGCGACCCCGATGTCGATGTGCTCGTCCTGACCGGTGCCGACCCTGCCTTCTGCGCCGGCGTCGACCTCAAGGAGGTCTCCGGCGAGTCGACGTCGAACCTTCTCCCTCGAGAACCCGGCGCCGGCCCCGAGCGCGACACGAACGGGCTCTACCGGTTCCTGCCCGTCATCCCCAAGCCCATCATCGGCGCGATCAACGGGGTGGCCGTTGCCGGCGGGCTCGAGATCGCCTTGCAGTGCACCATCCTCGTCGCCTCGGACGCCGCCCGCTTCGCCGACACCCACGCCCGTGTCGGCATCATGCCCGGAGGCGGCATCACCGTCCTCCTGGCCCAGTCGATCGGACTACGGCGCGCGATCGAGATGTCCCTCACAGGCAACTTCCTGTCTGCCGAGGATGCGTTGAGCGTGGGCCTGGTCAACCACGTGGTGCCCCACGGCGACCTGCTGTCGTTCGCCGGACAAGTCGCCGGCGACATCGTGAACAACGACCAACAGGGCGTACGCCGACTGCTTCAGCACTATCGGAGCATGGCCAACGCCGCGACCCTCGACGAGGCGCACCTGATCGAGGGCTATATGGCCGAGACCTGGAAGCCGGGAACGAGCACCGCCGGCGCTCGACGCGCCGAGGTCACCGCGCGGGGCCGGTCACAAGCACGGTCCTGAACGGCTGTTACTTCCCGACGTCGGACTGGGTCGCGGCAGCGATGAGCTCCTTGGCGTCCGCGCGTCGGTGCAGGTCGATGCCACCGACGCCGAAGGTGTGCTCTATGCGCATGGCGGTGTCGCCGACGGACACAGCCTCTACGTCAAGGACAAGAAACTGCGCTAAACGTTCAACTGGCTCGGCACGCACTTCCAGGACGTCGTCGCCGACCGCGACCTCACGCCCGGGAAGCACGCGCTCACCGTCGACTTCGCGTCCAAGGGCGCGAGCACCGACCCGGCCACGCCCGGCTTCACCGGGACCGCGAGCCTCTACGTCGACGGCGACAGGTCGGCGGGGGTGAGATCGCGACCCAACCGGGCGCGTTCTGCCTCATCGGCGACGGCATCTGCGTCGGCCGGGACAGCGCGTCACCGGTGACGCCGGAGTACACCGCGCCGTTCCGCTTCACCGGCGGCACCATCGACAAGGTCGTCGTCGACGTCTCGGGCGAGAAGTTCGTCGACCCGGAGAAGACCGTCGCGGCCTGGTTCGCCAAGGACTGAGCGCGCGTCAGCGCAACCGCGGCCCGGTCACGGCTTGTCCTGTTCCCCGGACTGGCGCCACCGGGCCGCGTTGAGGAACGCGGCGGTCACGATGAGTCGACCACCGAAGTAGGCCCACAGCAGGATCGCGATGGACGCGCCGATCGCACCGTAGGTCTCGGTCTTGTTCGCGATGTAGCGACTGAAGAAGTAGACGGTGAAGAACTGAAGCACCTCCACGCCGACACCGAAGAACACCGCCCCCGGCACCAGCGCGCGCCACGTCGTCCCTTCGGCGCGGGGAAGCAGACTCGACACGTAGACCCAGACGGCGATGAACACGGCGAGGACCAGGACACGAACCAGGAGCTCGGCCAGCGGGTCGATGAGATCCGACAGGCGACTGAGTCCGGCCTCGCCGAGGAACGCCGCGAACATGCCCGCGACGACGAACAAGGTCGGACGCCATGGCCGAGTGAGAACAGGTAGGTTCTGGAGGTCCCATGCGAGGCCGTGCACGGCTCGCGTCGCGCGAATCAACGTCCATGTTCCCCACAACAGTGCGTAGGTCGCGGCCAAGAGCGTGACGACGCGCTCGGCGGTCGACGCGTCGGTCGACGCGCTGATCGCCGAAGCGATCAGGCCCGTCATCCCCAGGTCCTTGGCCAGCGCCACGGGGTCGCTCGCGTCCACGGACTCACCCAGGAACCCG
>Ga0209048_10002527_pt1 | contig 18159 bp, 18 predicted proteins | sample FrelakmetCRP12CR_FD_187146 | JGI IMG/M metagenome (GOLD analysis project Ga0209048, IMG submission 187146) | Freshwater lake sediment microbial communities from the University of Notre Dame, USA, for methane emissions studies - CRP12 CR (SPAdes)... | ecosystem: Environmental > Aquatic >... | reverse complement strand
ACCTATGAAACCCAGCCCGTCCAAGCGGACAACCCCAGCAAACAAGCCAAAATCAGCCGCTCAACCCGCCTAAACACACCCGGAACTGTCGAACTCGGGCAAAAAGACGCCCCTGAAAAGGCAAGCTCTAAGAAACTACACTGTACAAGAGACGATACCTAGTCAAACCGCCCATTGACAACAGCCCGTCCGTACTACGTCGACGTGACCAATGCACCACAACGGCACGCCCATTCTTCTGCGCTCCCATCCGCTGCCCGCGGGCCCGTAGGAGGAGCCGTTCGGCGAGGCGCCGCTAGCGCGGAGCCACCGCGCTTGTCGCGGCCGGGTCCCGGGGTGGCGTTCAGATCTCTGAACGTCGGGATGGGCCGTAACGGCCATTGATCGCCGCCATAGCCGAATCGATACTCGACGTCGCGAAGGTGCGACTTGCGACGGTGCGACGCGCGTCGGAGCGCGTCAGCAGGCGGGCGCCAAAAGCGACCTATCAGATTCGACGGGGGACAATAGTGGCTTATTCACGCTTCGCTGAAGGCGCTGGCACGTCGGCCGGCTTTCATGCCAAGACCGTCATCGACGACTCGCCCCAGCGGCTGCGCCAGACGCGTCTGGCGGTTGCTCGCGCCAAGGAGGGCGATCGCGACGCTCACCGCTTTCTCTACGTCCAGTACTCGCACAACGTCTATGGCTACGTGCGCTCGATCGTCCGCGACGACCACGAGGCCGAGGACGTGACCCAGCACGTGTTCGCAAAGTTGATGACCTCGATCGTCAAGTACGACGATCGCGGCATTCCCTTCTTCGCCTGGCTCATTCGCCTCGCGCGCAACGTCGCGATCGATCACCTGCGGGCGCAGCGGTCCACGCCGACCGAGGTCGTCGTCGACCCCGACCGCGAGTGCCATCGCGACCTGGAGCACGTGCTCACCGTCCGGGCGGCACTCGCCGATCTGCCTGACGACCAGCGAGAGGTCGTGGTTCTCCGTCACGTCGTCGGCCTGACGCCGGGGGAGATCGCCAGCCGGATGGGTCGAACCGAGGGTTCGATCCACGGACTGCACCATCGCGGACGTCGCGCGCTCCAGCAGGAGCTGGTGAAGCTGGGCTCAGCGCCGGCGACGATGACGTAGAGCGGCGCAAGCGGCGTCGGGGGACCCGCACGAGCGTCGCCGAGGGGTTGTTTTCTGCGCGTGGTCGACCGGTCCGTCTCAATCGGAAGTTGCGTCTTTGCTGCGGCGTTGTTTCTGAAGTGATGAAGTGCCACGCCAACAACAGCGGCCCGACCTCGCGGCGCACCCCCGCCAGCGGCGGGTCCAACCGCGCGAACGACCCCATCAGCTGCTCGAGTTGGCCCGACGCCTTGAGCTCGTCCTCGCGCCCCAGCGTCTTCAGCACGCGATGGCGCACACGCCCCTGCTCATCGCGATACGCCTGCACCAAACGCAGATACACGTAGCGCTTGCGTCCCCGGCGCACAGCGTGACGCTTGACATACCTGTTGGCCGTACAGTAACGGGCCCGCCCGGACAGAACAATCTCCCAGATCCCAGCGCACGACCCGTTAACCCCCGCACCAACCGTGATCCCAGACCCGCTGGTTGGCCCTACATAACAAGCTTGTGAGACAACGCCACCAACCACCATCGCACCCCACGATGCCATTCACGCCAGCGGGCGATCTCACGGACGGACGGCACCTCTGGACCGTCGCCGCGGTTGACGGGGCGGGACTGACGGCGTCCGGAGGGAAACGAACGTTCACGGTCTCCACGGTTCGACTGCTCAAGCGATCGCGCGCGCATCCTGCAGCGCGGCTTCTCGCAGACCGTTCGATCGCGGTTGGCTCACCTCCGCTCCGCGCAGTTGCTGATCAGTGCTCGAACCCGTTCAGGTCACACCTCGAGGTCGGTTGGGCTCGTTGCGCCTTGGTGATCCGGCGCCAGCCTCCTGACGATCTGCGCGGGGTTGCCCACCACCACCACGTCATTCGGCACGTCCCTGGTGACGACCGCACCTGCACCGACCATCGCCCGCTCGCCGACGGTGATACCGGGAAGCAGCACCGCGCCGGCGCCGATGCTGGCCCCGCGGCGGACGACCGTCACGGTGCCGTCGAACGGTTGCCGGCTGCGCGGAAACGGATCGTTGGTGAACGTCGCCTGCGGGCCGATGAACACGTCGTCCTCGACGCGAAGGCCATCCCAGAGATAGACGCCGGACTTGATCGTCACCCGATCGCCGACGACCACGCCGCCTTCGACGTAGGTGTGGTCGCAGACGTTGCAGTCGGCTCCGATGACGGCCCCCGGCATCACATGGGCAAAGGCCCATATTCGAGTCCCGCGACCGATTGCGTCGCTCTCCACGAGAGCTCGCTCGTGGATGAAGACATCTCCGGGCACCGACGGCATTGTGCCGCGTTCAGTCCGGATTGCTAGCCCGGATCGTCCCGAGCGGCTACATTGCCCCGCGTGGCCGAGACGATGCCCCGCGCCATTTCCCGACAGGAGCGCGCCGCCTCGATCGGCCACAGCGGCGCAACGGTGTGGCTGACCGGGCTCCCGGCAGCGGGAAAGACCACCCTGTCGATCGCGATCGAACGCGAGCTCCTCAGCCGGGGTCGCCGCGCGTACAAGCTCGACGGAGACGAGATCCGCCGCGAGCTCTGCCGCGATCTCGGCTTTGACCGCGCCTCCCGCGCCGAGAACGTCCGCCGCGTGGCGCACATCGCGCGGATGCTCGCCGATGCCGGGGTGATCACCGTCGTTGCCCTGATCAGCCCGTACGCCGAGGACCGGCAGCGCGCCCGCGAGCTGCACGACGAGCTCTGCATCCCGTTCATCGAGGTCTTCATCGACACGCCGCTCGAAGTGTGCGAAACCCGGGACCCCAAGGGCCTCTACGCTCGCGCGCGGCGCGGCGAGGTATCGGGACTCACCGGCGTCGGAGGCGCCTACGAGCGACCGGAGCGACCCGATGTGCGACTGGTTCCCTGCCCGATCCAGATCTCGGTGGAGCGCGTTCTGACGGCCATGGCGACCGCCGGGATCATCTCCCCCTCGACGTCCTAACCTAACCGTCGACCGAAGCAATCTCGAGCGCCTCACGCAGGATCTCGAAAGCCTGGTCCAGGGTCTGCCGCGTCACGTTGAGCGCCGGCAGCAGCCGCACGACAGCGTCCTCACGCCCGCCCAGTTCGAGGATCAGTCCGCGCTCGAGTGCGGCGCGTTGGACGACGAGCGCGGCGGTCGCATTCGGCGCGCCGGTCGCCGGCTCGACGAGCTCGAGTCCCAACATCAGACCGCTGCCACGAGCCTCAGCGGCGATCTCGAAATCGTCCACCAGCGCTTGGAGAGCGGTCATCGCGACGGCGCCCATCTCGCCGACGTGCGCCAGGATGTCGTCACGCTGGATGATCCGCGTGGCCGTGGCGCCGGCGACGAAGGCAAGCTGGTTGCCGCGGAAGGTGCCGGTGTGCGCACCGGGCCCCCACTGGTCCAAGCTCTCGTCGTAGAGGATGATCGAGATCAGCATCCCCAGGCCACCGAGAGCCTTGGAAGCCACGATCACGTCGGGGATCATCCCGTGCTGCTCGAAGGCAAACCAGCTTCCCGAACGGCCGCATCCACACTGGATCTCATCCACGATCAACGGGATGCCGAGCTCGCGCGTGACGCGCCGCACCCCTTGCAGGAAGTCGGTCGGCGCCGGAATCACGCCACCCTCGCCCTGGACGACCTCGAGAATCACTGCGGCGGGCAGGGTGATTCCGCCGATCGGATCGCGCAGCGAGCGCTCGAGGTACTCGGCGCGGCGCTGCCCGACGTCTTCGCGTGGCCCGGGGAGAGAACAGCGAAGCGCATAGGGGTACGGGAAGAAGTGCACGCCGGGCATTCCGTTGGCGATCCGCTCCTTCTGCGAGACGAGCGCCGAGACCGCCATCGCGCCGTGCGAGCCGCCGTGGTAGGCACCCTGGAACGAGACGATCTCCGACCGTCCGGTCGCCGTCTTGCAGAGCTTGAGCGCCGCTTCGACCGCGTTGGCGCCCGTGGGCCCGCAGAACCCGATCTTCGTGCGCTCACGCATCTCGGCCGGGAGCATCGACAGTTGGGCGGAGACGAACTCGTCCTTGGCCTCGGTCGGGAAATCGAGCCCGTGTGTGAGCGCCGGCAGCTGGCGTTCAACCGCCTCGAGCAGCTCCGGATGGGAGTGGCCCAAGGGCAGCGCACCCGTCCCGTTCAGGAAGTCGATGAAGACGTTGCCGTCGAGATCCTGCACGTATGACCCGCTGCCCCGCTCAATCGCGATCGGCAGTCGGCGCGGATACGTCCGCGCACTCCCGAGATAGGAACCGAGCAGGAGACGCAATAGCCCCCGGCCGACGACGTAGCGATCCCGGTCGCGATCGAAGCGAAATCTGAGTGCCCGCGCTCGCTCGTCTGCGCTCAACGTCGCGCGCAGGCACTCCACGACGTCGCGGGGCCGGTCGAGCCAGGCCTCCCACACGTGGAGCTCATCCGGGCGGATAGCCGTCGCCGGCGGCTCTTCAAGTGCCATCGCGGACACGTCGCCACCCCCATCCACTGCTGTCTAGTTCGCCCGTTGGCGCGTGAACACGACCGGCACCGTCTGCAGTATCAGCTTGATGTCGGTCCACAGCGACCAGTTGGCGACGTAGAGATAGTCGATCATGATCATCTGCTCGAACGGGATCGACACGCGCCCCATCACCTGCCACATCCCGGTGATGCCCGGCGTGAGGTCGAGCCGCCCGCGGGCCCAGCCGCTGACGTTGCGATCCTCCTCCTCGATCAGCGGCCGCGGCCCGACGAGGCTCATGTCGCCGCGCAGCACGTTCCATAGCTGTGGGAGCTCGTCGAGGCTGCTTGAGCGCAGGAAGCGCCCGACGCGCGTGATCCTCGGGTCGTGCTCGAGGTCCAGCCATGCTTCCTGCCGGCTCTGCGCGAGCAGAGCGGCTCGACGATCCTCCGCGTCGATCACCATCGAGCGGAACTTGGCCAATCTGAACGGCTTGCCACCGCGGTAGCCGCCGGCTTCGCCCCAGCGCCGAGGTAGTAGAGCCCGGCTTGGTAGCTGCCCGCGTAGCTCGGAATCGGGGGTGAGTCTCGGATCTGGAGCCATAGCACGTTGCTGACACCCTGACGCCAGAGGACGTACATCGGCCTGCTCGAGCCACCGGGCCTGGGTCTGGATGGGCACGCCGTTCGGATCCGGATCATCGGCCACGAACCCTGCCGGTCGGCTTCGCGGAGCGATCTGTTGCCAGACGAGGTTCACGCGCACCATTCCGGCGCCCTCATTGACTGCTCGGGTGCTCCAGGGCGCGGTGCTCGAGGTGCTTCCGCTTGTGAGCACGGGGTCGTTTGCGAACCCTGGTCCCCAGACCGGCGGCAGCACTCGCTGCGGGCACAGCCACGAGCCCCGTCAGGAGCACAACGCCGAGCGCGGTCAGCCGGGACGCGGCCGCCGCAAGTCGCCCGCTCATGTGTCGTGGTGGCGACGGCGCCGGACGGCCGCGACAGCCACCGCTGCGATCGCGCTGGCCACGAGGCCGACCGGCAGCAAGGGGCCAAGTCCCCCCCCTGGGACGAGCCGCCCGTCAGGGCGTTGACGAGCGTGGCCACAGCCGAGGAGCTACCCGACCCGGAGCCCGCACCGCTCGCCGGAGCGGCGCCGGTCGTCGCCGAGGGCGTGCCGCCGTGCCCGGCCGGTGAGGCCGCCGTCGTCGGTGCCGTTGCCCGCGCGAGCGCCACGGCCGCAAGGCCGTCGCCGCCCTGTCTCGAGAATGCCTGCTGAGTGTTCGCGGGCACGGCCGAGGAGCTGCCGGCGCCGCCACCGCCACCGCGCGATCCACCGGATCCGGCGCCGCCGACGTGAATCGTGTTCGCGGGACGCGAGCCGCTGGCTGTCGGCACGCTCTCGAGGTACTGGGTGACGGCCGAATTGCCGGGGGGGGCCACGGTGGTGCGCGCGCGATCGCTGCACTGGGCAGTGCCGTGGCCGCGAGCGCGGCCAGAAGGAAGATCTTGTTGATTGATCCCTTATACGTGCGAGGGAGCGGTGGGCTGACATCCGGATAGGCTGCCCCGTCCGATGAGCGAACCACGACCGTCGTTCGACCTCCAGAGCCATTCGCTGCATTCCGACGGCGAGCTGTCGCCCCGCGAGGTGGTGGCCGCCGCCGCGGCGGCCGGGGTCGAGCTGCTGGCGCTGACCGACCACGACAGTGCCGAGGGGATCGAGGAGGCGCTCGCAGCCGCGGCGGCGCACGGTCTGCGCATGGTTCCCGCGGTCGAAATCTCGACCGCCGACGCCGGGCAGCCCGATCTCCACATCCTCGGATACTTGATCGACCACCGCGATCGTGGTCTCTCGGACTGGCTGCGCAGCTCCCGCGCCAGCCGCGAGCGCCGGGCGTGGGCGATGGCCGATGCGATCAGGGAGCTCGGCTACGAGCTCGACGAGCAGCCGCTGCGCGAGCGGAAACAGCAAGGCAAATCGATCGGGCGGCCGCACCTGGCCGCCGCCGCGGTCTCACATCCGGCGAACGCCGACCGCCTGGCCGCCGAGGGCCTGGACGAGCCCTCGGCGTTCCTGGTCGAGTACCTGATCGAGGGGCGCCCCGCGTTCCGCGCCAGAGAGGCGCCGAGCGTCAAGGAGGCGATCGACGTGATCCACGCCGCGGGCGGTGTCGCGGTGTGGGCGCATCCGTTCTGGGACATCGAGGCCCGCGACGAGGTGCTGGCGACGATCGACCGCTTCGTCGCGCTCGGCCTCGACGGCGTGGAGTGCTTCTACGTGACCCACGATCGCCCCCAGACCGAGCTGCTGGCCGACCGCTGCGAGCAGCTGGGACTCCTCAGCACCGGGTCCTCGGACTTCCACGGGCCCGGGCACCGGGAGTTCTCGAAGTTCCGGGCCTTCAGCACGTACGGGCGGACGCCCGCGCTGGGTCCGATCGCGCTCGGCTCGGCGCGGGGTGGCAGGCGAGCAGAACCCTGACCGCAGCTCACCCGCGCGCCGCGCGCGCGTACGCCACCACCCAGTCAACGTAGAGCCGCACCACGCGTGGCGTGCTCCCGTCGGGACAGTGCGCCCATGTGTGCGCGCAGGGCCAGGTCTGGGTCTGGATGTCCAGCACCATCGGGATCGACGGGACGTGCGCGCTGACCACGGTCGCCCAGACACGGCCGTCGATCGTGTAGACGAGCCGGCGCGGGGTCCACTCCACGCCCAGCGTGTGCCACTGGGTCAGGTTGACCGTCAGCAGCCGCGAGATCTTGGCGTCGCGCGGGCCGTAGTGCAGAGTGCTGAGGGTGCGAACGCGGTTGCTGGCGTCGTCCTCGCTGAAGTCGAACTCGGGCGGCCATTGCCCTTTGAGGGCGGAGAGCAGCAGAGCGTGTCCGACGCCGACGCCCGGATCGAGCCGGAAGCTGACCTCGTATTTCCCGTAGGTCTGGACCAGCCCCGGGCTGCTCGACACGCCGCCGGTGGCCCAGCGGCCACCGAGCGCGCGGTCGCGGTATCCGCTGATCACGAGCATGCCGTTCGCGACGCTGACGTGGCTGGGGCTGAAGAAGCCCCCGGGATCGCCGCCCGACTGGCCCCAGTACAGGCGCCACTTGGCGCGATTGAGCGTCCGGCCACCGAAGTCGTCGGCGAACACCTGGCGCCAGCCGGGGAGGTTGCCCTGCGGCATGGGCAGTCTCGGGCCGGATGCGATGGGCGGTGTCCCCGCGGAGCCCTGATGCGCGACCTGCGGCCAGCTCCCGGCCCCAGAGCGAGAGCCCGAACGCGACAGCACCCAACAGAGTCCCTTCTCGGTGTCCAGGACCGTCCACGGGCCGAGCCAGACCTCGAGCACCGGATACGCGCTCGGTCATACGTTCACCGCTCCCACGGCACTCATCTGATCCTGATCTGACCGACCGCCTCCATCACGTCGATCTCGCCGGAGGCCGGCCAGCCGACCGTGGTGCAGTTGTCGCCGACCATCCCGAACGCGGGCCACAGCCCCGCGCCGGCGAGGATCTTCATCCGGGCCTCGACCAATTCGTAGGTGAAAGGGAATGACCCTCGGTCTCGATCCGGCCCGACGTGTATGCGCGGGTCATGCACGTCCGGACCGGTGGCCGTCTCATGCCGAGCGACGATCTGCAGGTGTCCGTTTCCGTCGAGCGAGACGTTCCGGGTGGAGTCGGTGTAGGTCTGCAGCTCCCCACCGGTGTTGCCCCAGGCCCCGACCTGTGGTTCCAGCGCGAGCTGTCCGGAGGCGATCCGGCCGGCCCGTTGAACTCGTCGGACCAGACCAGCTTCAAGGCCGCGGAGCTGCGGGAGCGTTTGGTGCCACGGCGCGCACCCGCATGGGTGTGCCGGTGCGGATGCGCAACCGGCCGCACGTCCGTGGCGCCTGTGAGCGCCGGGCCGAGGAACATGAACACCGCAGCGATGCTTCCGCCACGATGACCCGGAGCGGGCGCGACATGGGGGTTGTGTTCGCGTCGATATTCCGATCGCCTTACCCACGAGGTCCGTTCTCGGACCTCCCTTTTCTCCCCTCGCCGCTCGTCCCTTCGTCCAGCGCCGGGTGTGCTCAGCGCCCCCGCGCGTGGTAAGACTTCGCCATGCGAGCGCGGCGAGCCGAGATCCTCCCCGGCGGTGTGTGGCGCCAGGTCAAGCTCGGCACGGAGGCCGTGTACACGGTGCTCGCCGTCAACGGTGACCACGTCGACGTCGAGGTGCGCAGCGCGCCGGGACTGAGACCGGGCACGACGCTTCGCCTGACGCGGAAGGCGGTGACAGCGATGACCCGGGTGGACGACGTCGACGGCCCGCAGCGCCGGCTGCATTCGGTGTAGACCGGCACGCCCCGCGTCCGGCGCGCCCTGAAACGCAGAACGCCCGCGGCCCCCCATCAGGACCGCGGGCGTGTCTGCCCGATCATCCCTCCCGAAGCGATCAGCCCCGGGCGATCACCCAAGTGTGCTGCGGGGCCTGCACGACCATCGCGCGCTGGCCGGCCTTCACGTCAGCCAGCGAGACGAGCTTCTTGTTGTCGCGAACCTTGGCGTTGGTCGGAATCGTGAGCGTGACCGTCTTGGGGGTCTGGGTCTTCGTGCCCTCGGTCAGCGTGAGCTGCTGTCCGTTGACCGACTGCACGCGCCCGCGATCGACCGTGACCGTGACGAAGCCGTGCTTGGTGGCGACGACGAACTCACCGTGGACCGTGCGGCCGAGCAGGCGGCGGGCACGGAGACCACGGTGGGCATGTGCGGCCGTCGTGCCGGTGGCGGCGTTCGAGCTCGTGGTGGCGGCACCCGCGCTCCCGATCATGCTTGCGCCGGCGCCGGCACCGATGACCATGCAACTCGCGGCCACTGCGCCGAGCTTCCAGTTCTGCCGTATCCGTCCCATTCGATCGTTACCTCTCAGTCGTTCGCATTGCTGCTGTGTGGACAGCTTGGAGGCTGTTCACAAGCGGGCGGTCAGGCGAAGGTCAGGTGCGTGTAAAGAAGTTCGGAGCGGCCCTGACCGCGACCCTAGGATGGTCGAATGGCGGCGCTGATCATGGTGGTGGAAGACGAACCGAATATCGGCGCGCTGGTGCGCACCTACTTGGCCCGCGACGGCTACGAGGTGCTGTGGGTGCGTTCGGGCGAGGATGCGCTGGCCGAGCTCCCCCGCCACGCGGTCACGCTGGTCGTGCTCGACGTCGGCCTGCCGGGGATCGACGGGTTCGAGGTCTGCCGGCGGATCGGCGGCAAGGTCCCGGTGATCATGCTCACCGCCCGCGACGAGGTCGCCGACCGTGTCGCGGGCCTCGAGCTCGGCGCCGACGATTACATCCCGAAGCCGTTCTCACCGCGGGAGCTGACGGCCCGCATCAAGGCGGTGCTGCGCCGCGCCGGTGGCGGCGTCACCGCCGACGACGTGACCACGCTCGGTCCGATCACCCTCGCCCGCGGCTCCCGCGAGGTGCGCGTCGACGGGAGCGAGGTCGAGCTCACGCAGCGCGAGTTCGACCTGCTCGAGTACCTGCTCCGCCACGCCGGCCAGGTCGTCAGCCGCGACGAGCTGCTCGAGGCCGTGTGGGGGTTCGTGTCCCCGGGACAGACCCGGACGGTGGAGGTCCACGTGGCGCAGCTGCGCAAGAAGCTCGGCGACCATGACGTGATCAAGACCGTGCGGGGGCTCGGTTACAAGGCGACCGGATGACGCTCCGCCGTCGCGTGCTCGCCTACGTGGCCGGCGCCGCGCTGGCCTCCTGTGCGCTGACCGTGCTCGTCGGGACGGCGCTCGTCAGGCACCAAATCTCGGCCCGGCGGGTGACGGCCCTCGAGCGCGTGGCCAACGTTCTGGCGACGGTCGGCGGCGTACCGGGCGCGCTCGGGCCCGGGTTCCACGTCTACACCGACGGCGCCGGAACGCCGCGGCAGCTCGGCCCCGCCCGCGCCGAGATCGTGCTGGCCGCGGTCCCCGTCACCAAGAACGCTGAGGGGACGGTGAGCATCCAGGGTCGCGACATCCTGTTCGTCGAGCGGGCGACCCCGTCGGGTCAGGTGGTAGTCGTGCGCCCAGCGGCATTCGCCTTCTCCGAGTGGCGGCCGTTCCTCGGCAGCCTGCTGCTCGCGGGACTCGGCGGTGCGCTCGTCGCGGCGCTCCTCTCCTTCCTGCTGGCGCGCCGGCTGACCCGGCCGATCGCCGAGCTGTCGGCCGCGACCGGCCGGCTGGCCGCCGGCGAGCGCGATGTGGTGGTTCCCGTCCACGGCGAGGACGAGCTCGCCGAGCTCGGCACCGCGTTCAACGCGATGTCCGGCGAGCTCGGCCGCGCGCGCGAGGCCCAACGGAGCTTCCTGGAGTCGGTCAGCCACGAGCTGAAGACGCCGCTCACGTCGATCCGCGGCTATGCCGAAGCGGTGCAGGAGGGCGCCGTCTCGCCGCCCGAGGGCACCCGCGTGATCGCCGCCGAGGCGGATCGCCTCGAGCGGCTCGTGGGCGACCTGCTCGATCTCGCCCGCTTCGGCCGGGAGGACTTCGCGGTCGAGCACGACCGGGTCGATCTGGCCGACGTCGTCGGGCGGGCGGTGGAGCGCCATCGCCCCCGCGCCGAGGAGCTCTCGGTCGCGCTCGCCACCGCCGGCGCCGAGCGCGGCGACGGCGCCTGGGCGCTCGGCGATGCGGATCGGCTGCTGCAGGCGACGTCGAACCTGATCGAGAACGCGCTCCGGATCACGCCGGCCGGCGGCAGCGTCACCGCGCGTGCGGCGCCGGGCCTGATCGCGGTCACCGACACGGGACCCGGGCTCGCCGCCGAGGACCTCCCCCACGCCTTCGAGCGCTTCTACCTGCACGACCGCTACCGCAGCGAGCGCTCGGTCGGCTCGGGCCTCGGCCTCGCGATCGTGAGCGAGCTCGTCAGCGCGATGGGCGGCACCGTCGAGGCCTCGACGTCGCCGCGGGGCGGGGCGCAGTTCACGCTGCGGCTGCCAGCGGTGGCGCCCGATGCGTGAGCGGGCGCAAGTCCTTTATGTACTGGTGAACAGTACAAAGAAGTACTGCCAGAAAGTACAGTTAGTCATCCGCCGCGTAGTCGGCCGGGGCGAACGGGCTGGTGGCGCGAAGCCATTCCTCGAAGAACGGGTCGACGATTCGCCATCCGGCATCGGTCCTCTGCAGGAGGCCACGCCGATATAGGCGCTCGCATGCGTCGGGCAGGCGTGTATGGCTGGAGAATCCGTAGAGAATGCCGCTTGCACGGCTGGTCAAGCGCTCCCCGCCGCGGTCGGCGAGCACGCTCAGGGCGCGAAGATCGTTTGCCGCCGTGTCGTCACCGCTGGCAAGACCCTGGACGATCGCTTGGAACTCCTGTGCGTCGGTGCCCGACACAACCTTGCCGAACGTGCGCTGGACGAGATCAGATCTGATCGGTAGGTCGCTCGTCTTACGGGCGGCGCCCCAGACCGCCCAGGCCAGTTGCTGGGTGCGCTTGGGATGGGAACGCGTGAGGTTGACCAGGTGCTGCAGCGCCTCCTCGTCGGCTTCCTTGCCCGTGGCCTGGAACTGGAAATCGAGAAACTCGATGAAGTCGGCCTGGGAGATCTCAGGGAGCTCGGCTTGGTGGGCCTCGCCGAACAGCGGTTCGTCGCTGTTCTCCACCATCATCCTCAGGGCGTTGCGGATGCTGCCCGTCATCAGGAGCGAGACGTGGTTGCTGCCGGCGCTCATCAGCGCCGACCGGATGATCGACAGGGGCTTGTTCGGACAGTGACGAAGCATCTGGAACTCATCGAAGATCACAACCATGTGGGAGCTCAGACGAGCGAGCGACGCCAGCTGGGCATGCAAAGCCTCGGCGTCCTGCTCGGGCGTGACCCCCGATCGCCTCACGGTGCCCTTCACTACCTTGATGTCGAACCCGATCTCCTTCTCCAGCACCTGAAGCTGGCGCCTGGCCTCGCGCCTCAACGCCCGCTCGGGATGCGAGATCAGCGCATCGTGCACGCAGGCGCAGAACGCCGGCACGCTCATCGCCCGTTGCAGGTTGATGCGGACGACTTGGTGTGGCGGGGCATCGGGGCCGTGCGAACGCCCCAGCTCATGCATCAGCTGAGTGGTGAACGTCGTCTTTCCCGTGTCGCGCGGACCGAAGATCACGAGGTTCGTCTGGGCCTTGAGCATGAGCGCCACCTCGGTCGCGAAGCCGTCCATGCCGACGATCTTCGAGGGGTCGTCGATCGGACGACTCCAGACGAAGGGATTCAGTGCTGCCATCCAATCGATGGTACCGATCGTCAGTACAGTTCTGTACCGTTGGGCAGTACCATGCGGGACGGCCAGCAACGGCCGCCTCGCGGGCTCAGGCCGGTGCCGGCACGCTCGCCCGACCGAAGATCATGCGCCTGTTTCGGCGCAGGATGCGCCGGAACCGGCGCAGCGTCATGAGCGAGAAAAGGCCAGTCCTGCTCACGCCGGCACACTCCGCTCGCTGAGATGGGCGCCGACCTTGCGCTTGACGCGCTGCAGCGCGTTGTCCACCGTCTTGGTGTCGCAGCCGATCCGGCGCCCGATCTCCTCGTAGGAGCGGCCGTCGAGGTACAGGGACAGGACCCGGGACTCGAGCTCCGAGAGCGCGGTCGAGATGCAGGCGACGAGCGCCCGCAGCTCCTCGGAGGAGATCACCTGGTTGACCGGATCGTGGACAGTCGAGCCCGGCAGCATCTCGTCGAGCGTCGGCTCGTTGTCCCCCGCGCCCCCGGCGGGTGAGCTCGAGAACGACATGTATTGGTTCAGCGGCGTGTGCTTGTTCCGGGTGGCGGTCTTCACTGCGGTGATGATCTGGCGCGTGATGCAGAGCTCGGCGAAGTTGCGGAAGCTCGATTCACGGTCGGTCCGGTAGTCCCTGACCGCCTTGTAGAGGCCGACCAGACCCTCCTGGATCAGGTCGTCGGAGTCGCCGCCGGCGAGGAAGTACGACGAGGCCTTGAGACGGACGAAGCCGTAGTAGCGCCGGACGATCCGGTCGTATGCGTCGGGCCGTCCCTGCTTGGCGAGGGCGATCAGATAACCATCATCAACCTGAGGTTGAGCCTGAGAAGAAGCGGGAAGTCGGGCCACGAGAGCAGTCCCTTCTCGGCTCCGCCGCGCAGCGACGGGCCTGTCGGAATTCGTGACGCGTCACCTCCCCTGGCGCCGCACCTATGTGATTGTTCGAGCACAGCCTTCACAGCTGCACTCCCTCATCCAACCCTCGGCCTATACCTCGAGTTGATCCTTACTCCCGGCGCGAGCTTGACATAGCACTGCACGCGTGTCAAGTGGTGGGCGAAGACGACCGAGCGGCCCCCAATGGAGGCGCCGCGAGCCGCCGCCCGAGCGCGGAGGATTTGAAGCCCGAGCGCCAGTCGTTGCGCGCTGCCGGGCGCGCTTCAGTGACGGTGGGCGGAGCTGCTACAGCCTCACAGCCATCTGGCAGCTTCAGAATCGCTGCGATAGGACGGTGGTGCGGTTACACCCTGCGTGCGACCGAACTCATCCAGGCAGATCACAACCGCCACCCCGCCGCGGCGAGTGCGTAGAGCTCAACGATCCGGTCGCGCTCGGCGTCGCAGTTCGGGTCGTCACAGCGCCCCCACGTCCTCGCCGCGTCAACGCGGACGCCCGCCTCCCGCACCAATCGCCGCAGGCCCTCGTGGGGATGTCCGTCACTACCCCTCGGCAGCCTGGTAGTCCGCCAACTTCGACAGGCTCGAGGCCGCAAACGGCTGATCGAGGTTCTGCCGGTCAGCCAACACGATCCGCCTGATCTCTTGGGGCTTGGGCAGCGTCAACGTCTGCGGCGGGCCGCCCTTGTAGCCGCGGGTAGAGCCCGTCGAATCCATCCCGGTTGAGGTTATGGATCACCCCCGGCGCGGTGTCCGCGTCGGTGAACACCACCTCGCTGATCGCCGCCGGGGTCATCGCCTGCGCGGACGGCAGCACGATCTGCGCCCCCCGCACGTCACGACCGACTCTGGCGCCCGTGGACAGGATCGCGTTCGGGATCGCCCCGCCCCCACGACCTCTTCCTCCGCCAGAAGCTCCATCTCCCCGGTCGACCACAAGTTGACCCGCGATGTCCACCCCGAACCCGTGACCCAACCTGCGCTCGAGCTTCTCCAAACGCTCATCCTGCGCGCCCAGCCGCTCGTCCTGGTCCGCGGCCCGGTCAAACAGCGTCAGCACCAGCTCTCGCGCCGGCTCCCCACCACCAGCGCCATCCGATCTACCTCCCCCCGGCCGGAGCAGCACGCTCCACAACTACGCTCCTCGTCCCTGCCGGGAACCCTGAACGCGTACGTCCAGCGCGAGCGCGAGTAGAAGCTCCGGCTTTCCGTTCCTTACATATGGACCCGAAGGGGATCATCGTCGTTGCGGACGACCCCTCACATTCTGGCTCCGCGCGGACGTGCCGCCGGCCCGAGGCGTTGGAACAGATCGCCAACAGGCCGATCGTCCACCACGTTCTAGAGGCGCTCCAGTCCACCGGAGTCGACGAGATCGTCGTCGCCACATCGGTCGAGTTCGTCGCCGACATCCGCGACTGCCTGGCGGCCCGCGAGAATCCAGGCGGCGCCAGGCTCCGATATGTCGAGCAGAGAGGTCCGCTCGATCTAGCCGGTGCTCTGCGCTTGGCGGCGCCGATCGTCGGCGCGGCACCCTGCATTGCCCATCTTGCGAGCGGCTTGCTAGGCGAGTCGCTGGCGCCGTTCGTGGTTCGTCTGCGGGGCGACTCACCTGACGCGGTCGTGATCGTGCATCAGGTGCCGGCCCCGGACGAACATCTGAGTGCAGCCACCCAAGACATGCTGCACATCGCAGAGCTCGACCCGGACCGCGCGGGGCTGGGCATGGCTGGTGTGTGGCTGTTCGGCCCCGGCGCTCTTCGCCACGTGAGCACGGCGACGTGGGGAGCTGGCGGCGACGTCGACCTGACAATGGTCGCCGAGCGGATCACGACGGCCGGAGGGAGCTTCGACGTCCGGCTCATCGACGCTTGGCGTCGCTACGCAGGCGATCCGCTTGACCTTCTGGAGCTGAACCGGATCGCCCTTGATCGGCTAGCGACGAACCGGCACCTACCAACCAACCACGGTAATCGGATCGAAGGTCGTGTCTCGATCCATGAGAGCGCCAGAGTACGTGGGAGCGTGATTGTCGGTCCAACTGTGATCGGGCCGAGTGCGTCCGTTACGGACGCATATATCGGGCCGTACACCTCGATCGGCGCAGGAGCCCGCGTAGAAGGCGCCGAGATCGAGCGGTCGATCATCTCCGCGGGCGCGAGCATCATGCACGTCGGCGGTCGACTGGTGGCGAGCGTCGTAGGTCGGGACGCGCGCATCTTCCGGGACTTCTCGCTCCCACGGGCCTTGAGGCTTCGGATTGGAGCCGGAACCGAGGTGGCGCTGTATTGAAGTACGGCGCACTCCCGAGGGTGAAGTTCTGACAGCTCAATCCGTTGGTTCGGAGTATGGAAACACTCGTAGCGGCGGGCCGCGAGCGCCTTTTCGGAGCGGTCGACGCCCACGATGAGCGCTCATATACCGGCGGATGCGGTTCATCCGTTGCTTCGAAGAGCACCTGCTCGAGCTGTTCGAGACCGGTCTACTGAACGGGGCGACGCACGCTTGCATCGGCCAGGAGGCCGACTGCGTTGCGGTATGGAGCACCTGGACGAGGACCACGCTTGCCCAGGTCGACCTCATGAAGGCGCCGACCAAGGAGCGCTTCGCGGCGAAGCTGGCGGCGTCGATCTACGAGGATGTCGCGTCGACCCTGGACAAGGTCAGGGACCGGGCGCTGGGCGTCTTCCGCGGCCTGCGCGTTGCGCCGACGATCACGCTGGACGCCGAGGGCTCGGTGGGCTTCAGCTTCCAGGCCACACCCGAGCCGGCCGACCTCGACGCCACCATCGAGCATCTCCTCGAGCTCCCGGCACAGCTGGGCGCCGAGCGCAACCGCCGCGTGGCGATCGTGTTCGACGAGTTCCAGGAGATCGTCCGGATCGACCCGAACCTGCTGCCGCTGATGCGCTCGGTGTTCCAGGAGCAGCCCGAGGTGGCGCACGTGTACCTCGGCAGCCGCCGCCACATGATGCAGCAAATATTCAACGATGAGAACGAGCCGTTCTGGCGAAGCGCGAAGCAGATGGAGCTCGGGGTGATCCCGCCGAAGCTGTTTGCCCGCTTCATCCGCGACCGGTTCAAGACGACCAACCGGATGATCGAGCCCGAGGTCCTCGACACGCTGCTCGACATCACCCACTCTCATCCCTACGGCACCCGGGAGCTCGCCTATGCGCTCTTGGAGGTCACCCCGGAGCGCGCCACCGCCGCCGGGTCGGAGCTCGAGGAGGCCCTGCGCCGGGTGCTCCGCTCGGAGAACGCCCACTTCAGCTGGATCTGGGAGCGTGCATCGAGGGCCCAGAGGGTCACGCTTGAGGCCCTGGCCCGCGATCCGGGGCGACCCGCGCTCAGCGCCGCCTATCGGCGCATGCACAACCTGCCCGCGACCCCGACCGTCCAGGGCGCGCTGGAGGCGCTGGTCGAGGATGAGATCGCCGTGCGCACCGGCGCCGGCTACCGGATCGCTGAGCCGTTCCTGGCCGAATGGATCCTGCGCAACGACGTGTGAGCGTCAGCGCGCGCAAAGCGCGCCGGTCGGAGCGGCCGCCTACCCGTCAAACGACCCGTGCCGCCCGGCGCCGCTGCGGAAGCGTTCGAGACCGGCCTGGACCTCGGTGAGCGAGCGCAGGCCGTGCTCCAGCTCGCCCGCCATCGCGGCAGCCTCCGACAGTCCGTCCTGCTCAAGCGCAGAGAGGCGGTCCTCGCGCAGGCAGGTCTGGGGGAAGTCCGCGAGCTGATGGGCGAGCGCCTCAGCCGCGCTCCGGCTCCCGCCGGCGCCGACGACCCGGTTGACGAGGCCGATCTGAAGCGCCTCGGCGGCATCGACCGGCCGCCCGGTGAGGATCAGGTCAAGCGCCCGGCTGAGACCGATGAGCCGCGGCAGCCGCACGGTCCCGCCGTCGATCAGGGGGACGCCCCAGCGGCGGCAGAACACGCCGAGGACGGCGTTCTCCTCGGCGACGCGCAGATCGCACCACAGCGCGAGCTCGAGCCCGCCGGCGACGGCGTGCCCGGCGATCGCGGCGATCACCGGCTTGCCCAGGCGCATCCGGGTCGGACCCATCGGCCCGTCGCCCTCGCGGTTGACGTGGTTACCGCTCTCGGTGCCGACCGCCTTGAGGTCGGCACTGGCGCAGAAGACCCCGCCCTCGCCGTGGAAAACGGCCACGGCCGCGTCCGGATCACGGTCGAACTCGGCGAACGCCGCGGCCAGCGCCTCGGCGGTCGGGCCGTCGACGGCGTTGCGGTGCTCCGGCCGCGAGAGCAGGACGGTGGTGACGGGCCCGTCGCGCTCGACGCGGACCGCGGCGCTCATGCCGGGGCTCCCACGGCGCGGCGCACGAAGGTGCACAGCGCCCCGAGCACCTCCTCGGCGGAAAGCCCGCGGACTTTTTCCAGCAGCGCGTCCGGGACCTTCGGCCGGCCGTCCGGAAAACGCTCATAGGGATTCTTCGAGGTGTAGTTGATCAATTGC
>Ga0209048_10002526_pt1 | contig 18161 bp, 16 predicted proteins | sample FrelakmetCRP12CR_FD_187146 | JGI IMG/M metagenome (GOLD analysis project Ga0209048, IMG submission 187146) | Freshwater lake sediment microbial communities from the University of Notre Dame, USA, for methane emissions studies - CRP12 CR (SPAdes)... | ecosystem: Environmental > Aquatic >... | reverse complement strand
ATTGCCGCTCTTGTGATGCGCTGGCATCTATCTGCCTACCCGACCCAGATAGTATCCACACCAAATATACTTCAGTCTGTGCTACGGAGTCAATGTCTTTGCACAGACCTTATCAAGTTGCCCTGTTTATCTCTTATATTCACTACCAGGGGCATCTCGCCGGGTAAGGCATGGGTGGCACAGCCAAGGCAGGGATCATAAGGCCTAAAGGCCATCTCCACCATATTGAGCATGCCCTCCTTTACCTCAGTGCCTTTAACGAAGGCTTGCGCAGCCTTCTTCACGGACAGGCAGATAGGCGCCGCGTTGTGCTGGGTGGCAACAATCAGGTTTACCTTTGTGATTATGCCGCGGTCATCAGTCTCATAATGGTGGATTAACGTGCCCCGAGCTGCTTCGACGCAACCGATCCCCCTCCTCTTCAGTCTGAGGTCCATATTGCGGATATCTCTACTGGTCAGCAAGGGATCATTAGCAATCCTCTGCATATGCTCCGCAGCCTGGAGGGCCTCAATCAACCTTGCCCAATGATAAGCCAAGGTATGGTGGCTTGGCTTACCACCCAGGGTATCAAACATGGACTCATATTCCTTTTGCGCCAGCGGCGTCAACATGCCATCAGCTACGTTCAGCCTGGCAAGAGGCCCAACTCGATACAGTGAAGTTCCCTCACCATCGTTCAAACCATTCCATCCTATTTTCTTTAGGTGCGTTAACCTTATATATGTCCAGGGTTCGACCCACTCTCCTATCTGACTGACGTAATCGCGATAGTCGAATAGCGCGTATTCGTCCCCTTTGGGATTAATCACCCTCAACTTGCCTTCGTAAAAGTTGACCCGCTTGCTATCGTCCACCAACCCCATGTAGTAGGTGTTCAGCTTATAAGCGTCACTGAGGACGAGCTTCAGGTACTCCTTGTTATCCAGGACAACCTGCTTGAATAGTTCCAGAGCAAACCTAGCAAAGTCAACGCTGAAGTCGGCTGTCTCCCTTATCCACTTCCTCTCCTCCTCGGTAATGCCTCTGGGCACCCCTCCGGGTAAGCCTCCTTCAGGATGGCAAGGCTTGCTGGCGATGAGCCTTATTATCTCCCTGCACCGCTTCCTAACATCTATCACCTTGCCGCCAATGTCCATGCCCACCTTCTTGACTACGCCGACGATATTCCTAATTGCAGGGTCTGCATCCGGACCGACTACGAAATCCGGGGCAGCCAGGAAGAAAAAGTGGACATAGTGGTCTTCCACGTAAAAGGCATTGTAATGGAGCTGTCTTATCAACTTTGCGGTAGGAGTCGGCTCAACGCTGTATAAATCATCGAGCGCTTTCGTAGACGCCATATTATGGGGAGTTGGACAGACGCCGCAGATGTTAGGCACTATCCTCGGCATTTCCTCCGCAGGCCGGCCGATACAGAACCTTTCAAAACCCCTCAACTCGACTACCTGGAAGTAGGCGTCCTCCACATTCCCTTTATCATCCAAAAAGATTTCGATTTTCCCATGTCCCTCGAGCCTGGTGACCGGATTTATTGTTACCTTCTTAGACATGTTCTCAGCTCCTCAAGTTCGTTAAAACCTTTTTCTTCTCAAAAGCGAGACAGGCAACGAAAAACGATAGAAGTAGCCCGCAGGATCGTCTATTCTACTGATAACCTTCTTCATCTCCTCATCATCCTCTGCATCAATGATAGATGCCAGAGCGGAGACAAACTTTGCGCCTGAGTCTACCACTCCCTCAACCGGGCCGAAACATCCCCGGCAGGGGATATTGATGCTGATACAGGATTCTCCGCACCCGCTGCGGGTTGCAGGTCCCAGACAGATTACTCCCTGGGCAAGGAAACAAGAGTCAGGGTCAGCCTCGACCTCATGAATCCTTTTAATATCTTTCAGGGCTATCCGGGACGGTTTAGTTTTGTTTCGGGGGCAGGTATCACATAAGGCCCGGTGGGGTGACAATGTCGAACCTTTGGGGGGCAGCTTATCCTCAAGCACCGCGCTCACGGCATTCATCACCAAATAGGCTGGAGGAGGACAGCCAGGCAGATAATAGTCAACATTTATCACCTGATTGAGGGCGAAAACCTGATCATAGAATTTCGGCAGTGTCAGCTCTTTGCCATCGACCTGGCTTTTCGGTTGAGGATAGTTCCCTTTCGGGTTAACCACCGTCGGCGCATCCCGGTAGACCCAGTTAAATATATCCTCTTTTGTGGTGAAGTTGGCCAGACCAGGTGTTCCGCCGAAACAGGCGCAGGCACCAAAGGCGAGAACCAGTTGAGACTTTTTTCTGAGCAATTTTGCGACTTCCTCTTGGTCGGAGTTCCTCACGTTCCCATTGACAATGCTCAAGGCAATCTCGCCATCGCGCATCGCTTCGATATGGTCGTATTTGAAATCAAGTGCAACCGGCCATAATACCAAGTCAGTAGCGTTTGCCACACGCAGAAGCACTTCGTTTATATCTACAACTGCCTCATCGCAGCCTCCACACCCGCCGAGCCAGCAAATAGCAACCTTCGGTTTCTCTGCCATCTTAGATTCCTTTCTACTTTAGGCCACCGCCGTCTTGGCATGCTCTCCAAGCTTTTTCACAGGGCCAAGTTTTGCGATTCTGTCGTTCATCTCTTTCACAAGCTGCGGGATTCTACTACCTTCGGGATCAATGGAAAGCTCTATCCGTAGCCTTTCCTTCTCAATCCCATATGACTCAAGTATTCTATGGAGCAGGTAGACCCTCTTCCTCGCCTCATAATTGCCATCCTGGTAATGGCAATCGCCTCCACGGCAGCCCAGTATGAGCACGCCATCAGCCCCACGCCGGAAGGCATTAAGTATGTGAGAGCTATCGACTTTGCCGCTGCAGATAATAGGCACCCAGTTCTTTATCTGCTTCGTCAACGCGGCTTCATCATTCAAATACCCCCAGCTGAACTTGCAGGAAAAGGTCATCAATTTAGGTTCATAGCTGCTCATTTCTTCTCCTCTTCGAGTATTTATTGCAGAGATGCTACAACCTTAGCAATTCTCTGCTCAGTATCATCGTCGACCAATCTTCTGGCATCCGAAGGACAGGCTACTACACACATACCACAAGACTTGCACTTAAACATATCTGTAGCCGATGAAATTCTCCCGTCAGTATCAATCAGGTGGGCTGCATTGTAGTTACAGGCAAACACACATAGGCCGCAACCGCTGCATTTTTCCCTGTCTACTTCAACCGGATACAACGACTTCTCGAAACCGATCGATATGCAGGCCTTACAGGACACACAGGGGCCGCAGGTAATACATCTCTTGGCCTCCGCCCTGGCCTCTTCCAGCGTGAGCCCTCTCTCAAACAACTGGAAGTGCATCCTTTTCTCGGGAGGTATCCAGACCACTTCGGTTTCGGGTTTGTAGGACTTCCTCAGTGGAAGGCTATATCCCTCGTAATCCCTCTTCCTGCCCTCCCTCATATCCAGGCCTCTCAGGTATCTCTCAATTGAGTCGGCGGCTACCATCCCTTCTTTCATGGCCTCCACCATGAATCCTATCCTCCTGACATCCCCGCCTATGAACACCTGTTCCTTGCGCACGCTCTGCAATGTAAAGGGGTCGACCACAAGCCTGCCCCTTTCATCCATAAGCCCTTCCCTTTGCAAGAAAGCCCTGTCGGGCACCTGCCCCACGGTGATTATGAGCAAGTCTCCATGCAAATCTATGCAGTCAGCACAATCGAACTTAGGATTAAAACCTTTTTCATCAAATACACTGGTGCACCTGGGGCAGTCAATCCCCTTGAACTTCCCATGTTCTCCGATAATCTTTTTCACACCGTGAGAATAGATTATCCTTAGCCCCTCCTCCCACGCTGCGCTTATCTCCTCCTCGTCAGCGGGGATGCCATCCTTCAAAGATTTGTCTTCACACTCCAAACAGACAACGGTTACGTCTCCGCCCAGCCTTTTTGCTGTCCGGGCAACATCGAAGGCCACATTACCGCCACCGATTACAATCAGCTTTTTGCCCTTAAAATAGTTCGGCCCGATGTTGCCGTGGCTGACTTCATAGAGAAGGGTATGCCCATACATGACGCCGGAAAGGTCCTGTCCCGCTACTACTTCACCATCGAATGTCAAAACCCGAGGATAAGGCGTTCCTTTAGCCAGGAAAACTGCCTTGTATCCCTCATTCTTCAGCCTATCAAGAGTCAGCTTGCCCTCACCCAGCTTCGCACCGAATTTGACATCTATCCCGGCAATCCTCACCATATTGTCGAGAGTTGTCTTAAGAACCTCCTCGGGCAAGCGATAAAACGGTATCAACCACAACGCGCCGCCCAACCGTTTGGAAGCTTCAAATACCGTTACCCTGTATCCTTTTTTGCTCAGGACGTAGGCACACATCAGCCCGCCGGGACCTCCGCCTATGACTGCAACATTATCCTTGTCCTTGACTACACTGAATTCCTCTTTCTGGTTCAGATAATCAGTATAGACATCGGACAGAAACCTCTTGAGAAGCCTCCTCCTGACCGAGCCCCCCCTATTCTTATAGTTGCATTCGAGTTCACATAGCCCACAGATATAGCCGCAGATGTTAAAGAAGGGGTTTTTATTATAGAGGTAATCGCTGATTTGAATTATGCCCTCCCTTGCCTTATCCAGATCTTCCGGCAGAAGGGAGATAAGCACATTTGTCCGCTGGATATCTTCGTTAATGGGACATTTTATCTGACAGGGCGGTAGAAACTGCTTTACTGCCTCCTCGGCACGGGCTATCCCTCTGCTTTCAGTCTTCCACATTTTCTGGCCTCCTTCGCGGGCTATACAAGCTATCCTTTGATTACTGAAATGGGTATGTGCTACCCTTTTTATGAGTGGGGAAAATATAAATAGATAAGCAGAAGTTCAGGCCAGAGGCCTAAACCACCTCTAATCCAAAATATTACCAGCCAGAAGGCTTAATCAAAGCCCTCAAGAGATAGTGATTATCTTTCCCTTCGTCTCTCCGCATCAGTAGCAGCCCGCTCTTCTGCTACAGATTGTGAAATAAATCACTATTCCCTATAAAATACAGTATAAGTTAAATTGACGCAAATGTCTAGTGATTTGCTGACATTTGGCTAAAATTCATTTTTAGCCCGCAAAATTGCCCGATTCATGGCTATTTTCAAGATTCGAGACGCCTCCGGTGCCCCGACAGCGAGGATACTGTACCACTTAAGGCTATCAACTGGCCATTTGGTGCGTATTTTGGCACAAAAACTGCCCTTTCACATCCAAAATTACGCAATTATGAACTTTGAATTTCCCGCCGGGGGATTTTGGGAAAGTCATATATCCGGACATTTCAGGCGATCTTTTCTTTCAACTGAGCATAGGTTGAGGCCAGAGCTTCGGGCAACACTTTGGTATCTGATAATACCGGCATGAAATTGGTGTCGCCATTCCAGCGGGGCACCACGTGGGTATGGACATGGCCTTCCACTCCGGCTCCCGCCACCCGCCCCAGGTTCATGCCGATGTTGAACCCCTCTGGCTTGTATGCCTGCTTTATCGCCCTGGCGCTCCTCCTCACCAGGTCGAAGTGTTCGAAAAGCTCCTCATCGGTCAGGTCATCGAGTGTCGCCAGATGCCTGAAGGGCGCTACCATAAGATGCCCCGGATTATAAGGATAGTTATTCAGGATTACGAAGCTCGTCTTTCCCCTGAAGAGAATGTAATTCAGGCTATCTTTGTTTTCCGCTGGCTTCTGACAAAAGATGCATCCTTTCGCCTTTTCGCTTCGTATGTATTCTACCCTCCAGGGTGCCCATATCTTCTTCATCTAGCCTCCTGTTACCCAAGACCTGATAATGGCTGTCTTGGGCATTCTATCAGAAGTCAGCACTTTTTTCGAGACCGCTCTCTGCCTTGGACAGGTGCTGGAGATATGATATACTTTAGGCCAGATTCGCCGAAACCAGAATCGGTGTTCAGACTGAGGGGTTATGATGAACGCTTTGTACCTCACTTCTATTGGTGAAGCGGCCGGTAAGAGCGCGCTGTGTGCCGCGCTGGGTAGAATATTTAAGGCACATGGCCGGAAGGTGGGGTACCTCAAGCCAGTAGCGGTTGTTGGCCAAAAAGTTGACGCCAGCGATAAGGATACCGAGTTCATAAGACTTGCGATGGCTCTGGAAGAACCGGTCGAGCTGCTTTGTCCAGTCTCCATCAGCGCCAAGGATTTACTTGCCTCTGCGAACGAAAAGGAACCCGCCTGGCTCAAAAAGGCTAAGGAGGCTTACACCCAGGTTTCCCTGGGCAAGGATGTAATTCTAATCGAGGGCGTAGGCGGCTTTAAAGCGGGCAGCGCCCAGGCGCTTGCGGGGAGCCGGGTCGTGGAAACGCTGGGAGCCAAGGCGATCATTATCGCCAGCTATGAGAGCAACCTGCAAGCGAGCCAAATCGTGGAAGCAGCCAAAGCTCTGGCGGGCCACCTGCTGGGCGTGGTTATCAATGCTGTGCCACAGCGCAGGATGGAGTCAGTTAAAGCCACCCTGGTAAAATCAATAGAGCAAATCGGCATTAGAGTCCTGGGGGTGCTGCCTGAGGACCGCGCTCTACTCACTGTCAGCGTCAGCGAACTTGCCGAGCATCTAGGTGGCAGCATAATCAACTTACCGGAACGCTCGGATAACCTGGTAGAGGCGGTGATGGTGGGAGCAATGTCGCCCGACCCTGCGATTTCCTACCTGAGTCTCAAGCCGAACAAGGCTGTCGTCACCCGTGGAGACCGACCGGATATCCAGCTAGGGGCTCTGCGGACGTTAATAAGCTGCCTTGTCCTCACCAACAACATCAATCCGCTAACCAACATCCTGAGCCTAGCCAATGCAGGTAAGGTGCCCATAGTTATAGTGAAAGATGACACCATACAAACCATGGAAGCCCTGGAAGGGGTTCTCGATAAGGCAAAGTTCTCACACGAGAAGAAAGTGGAGAGGTTAGAGCAGCTTCTGGAGCAGCACCTCGACCTGGAGTCTATCTACCAGACAGCGTAGGCTCAGCAGCACCGGTTTATTGCAGGGCTGTATGACGGTTTTGATTGAAGATAAGAGCGAGGTTTAATCGGAGGCTTTGGTACCCGACCAAGGCTATATCTTGCCAGCATCTGGCGGATTGGCGGTGAATATCTTGGCACTTCCCGCCGGAATAGCTCCCCGTTCCTCCAGTGCCAGTAACAACCTATGGGTCTTCTCTTCGGGCATGCCCAGGCCCTGAGCTAACTCAGACAGCTTTCCTCCGAGTCCGTGAGAGCGCAGATATTCAAGCAGCGTGTTCTCGTCGCCTGCGTCTTGCGCCCCTCGTCTCCTCCTGCTCAACACTGAGATTATGGTAAGGGCCAATCCTAGAACAATGACGAGCAGGATGAGTATCCAGAAAATACGCACGCTTATCAAAGGGGCTGTGCAGAAGACTGCCAATAACAATATCAGGACGACGAACCAGAGCGCATCAAGTGGCAAAACCATGACAGCTACCTTTCCCCAATAGCCAAGCGAGATTTTATGAATTTGCTGGTAATATTCTATACAAATACTACACAAACGCACCCACCCAAGTCAAATCATCAGTATTACCCGGAATGGGGGTTGCTAAACCGTGATTGCTATGTCTATCATAGTATTCTCACACTCTATAGCCCGATTGAATGTAACCATATTACTTAAGTTCAGCCACATTTACCCGAATTGTCTATGGAATTCATATAAACAATCCAAATAGAATATACCTGAATGTGTAATTTGTGGTATAGCGAGAAAAGGCTGGAAAATGACAACGAAATTGTTAGCGACAGGCAAAAAGAATAAGAGACTGTTAGTATTGGGGCTGTTATCAGGTTTTATTGCTACGCTTCTGGTGACTTCCTTCTATTTTATCGATAACCACGAATGGTACTGGGACATAGCTCCCATTATCGGCGCTCTAATTGTCATTTTTGCAGCCTCCGGCGGTCTATTAATCGGCCACAGCTTAGCTGGAACTCAAGAGAGGCGCCTGTGGCTGGTAGGTCTCGGGGGCGTTCTGGGGTTTGCCTGGATTGCCAGTGGCACAGTGGCTACAGCTGTCGGATTCCTGGGTATGAACTACCTGCCTGATGGTTATATGGGCTGGGCCAGTTATTCCAGCGGATATCTGGTAGGCTGGGTGGACCTCAGTTTACTTCAGTTCGCAACGGCGACAGGGCTTCTCGGAGGCTTCTGTATAGGATTTGGCTTCGCTCCGAAACTAGAGGGCATGCTTGAGCCTTCGACAGCTAGCCTCAAGAAAGAACCGGAGAATTAGCTCCAGAGCCTGCAAATATCACTATCTAAACGATGCCCCGCGGTACTTCATGCTGTCTCAACTCCGTATTCGCTAGCCTGATTGCTGAATTTCGCAGTTCTCTGCAAACCTCAAATTGTAACTGCATTCCGCCACGGAGAGGCGACGGCTCCAACCAGTATGAAATACGCTTACCTAATATCTCTCCAGTATTCGAGTAATAGGGCAGACAGTACAAAAGTAGGATACAATCGGGAGAGACGGTGTACTATACTTAATATTTGCAGGAATTCAAAGCTGGTAAGATGAAACAGTGTTGGAACAAGGGGACTCCGTGAACGCAGTGCTTCAGTTTATGAAGGACAGAATGAGGAAAGCGGTGGAGAGGGACCGCCGAGCCGAGCGGTATGTGGAAACAGCGTCTCGATTTCTATGGCGATGGCGGGAGTCCTGGCTGCTGGCATTCGTGGCATTCGTGGCCCTGCTGGACTATGCCAGTACCTATGCCATTCTGGCATTAAGCGGGAAAAGTTATCTCAACGAAGCTGGCTCACTCGCCAGTTGGGCACTGGAGAAAGGCGGATTTGCAGGGCTATTCCTGGCTGACCTGGCCGCTGTCTTCGCTATATCACTCGTGGCTATAACTTTACGGTTTGTTCTCTTCAGGTTCGGTTTCAGAGGTTTCGGACGGGCAGCCTTTGTGTTCCTGCTCGTGCCGTATGCGGTGGTGGCAATGGTCGCTGTGATAAACAACCTGGTATTGGCATACCTATAGCTAGCAGTACGCACTCACGTAGCACTCAGCGGCAATTCAGCAGTTATTGTCGTCCCCTGTCCTAGCTTGGACTGAACCTTCAGAGTACCGCCAAGAAGTCTGGCCCGTTCCTCCATGCCGGTGAGGCCCAGCTTGCCGAGGCTGGCGAGGTCGCTCAACCTCTCCGGCAACTCAAATCCCTTGCCATTGTCAGTAACCGTCACAATTATCTTCTGAGGCGCATACTCCAGTTTGACCACAGCCTTGGTTGCCCCAGAATGCTTCTTCACATTGTTCAGGGCCTCCTGGGCGATGCGGAAAAGCACAAGGTTCGCCTCAGGCGATAATTGGTATTCCGTCCCTCGCACTTCTATGCTGACTTTCGTCCTCTGTTCGCGGTTCAAATTCTCAGCCATCCATCCGAGCGCTGCAACCAAACCCATGTGGTCCAGGATGGCCGGCCTCAACTCCTGGGAGTAGCGCCTCAGGCCATCAAGGATCTTCACAGCCAAGCCATGCAACCGGGTAACCTTGTCTTTAGCTGGCTTAGACAGCTTGTTCGCAGGGTCAGACGTCAGCGCATCCAACCGGTGTATCAGCAGCAATAAAGATTGACCCGCATCATCATGAAGTTCGCGAGAAATGCGTTTACGTTCCTCTTCCTGGGCCTGCAGAACCTCTTTCAGGTAGAAACGAAGATTGTCCTGCATCTTGCGCTCTTCGGTAACATCACGGCCAATATTCTCAAACCCGATAGGCTTACCATCGGCAGTGATCAGCCTGGTGGCCAACTCTATAATGGCCTCGCTGCCATCCCTTCTCACCAAATGCTGTTCATACCGCTGCTCTATCCGTTCCCCACTAAGCAGTTTGCTCCGAATCCCACGGGCCAGGGTTAGAGAATATCCGCGAAGAAAGTCGGAAACCTTCTTGCCCACCAACTCTTCCACGGGATAGCCCAACAACTTCTCACAAGCCTTGTTTGCCTCGGTGATATTGCCTTCCATATCCTGAATCAAGATAGCATCACTGGCATCCTGGAACAACTCCCGATATTTTGCCTCGGATAGCTGCAATAGCTCCGTGAGCGATGACTGTTCCTGATAGAGACGAGCCTTATCTATGGCGATGCCGATTTGATTACCGATAGCTGTCAGCAGTTCCATCTCCTCGGTACGAAACTCACGCTTGTGACGTGTAGCCACACAGATTGTGCCGACGACCTGCCCCCTCGATATCATAGGGACGACGAGTTGGGCCTTGATCTTCTCGCGCCGAACCGCTTCCCTGGACAAGCGAGGGTCCTCGGCAGCATCACTCACCATCATCGGTTCACCGATCTCGGCAACCCGACCGTTGAATCCCTCGCCGAGCTTCATCTTGTCCACTCCGCGGGCGAACTCCACAGGCACACCACGGTAGGCCGACAGCTCCAGTTCCTTTCTCCTGGTATTCAACGTATATATCAGGACTACCTCGATCTCCATGACATCGGCAACTATCTCGATAGCCGTAGGAAGGATATCTTCTATGCCTTCGGCCTGCGCCAGGAGGCCGGAAAGCGTGCTCAGGATAATCAGTCTTCTGCTACGGGACATATTCAGAACCAACCTTTAGGTGAGATTTCAATCAAGGGCACCAAGCTGTCAGCAGGCTGACTAGTTGTCGATGCTGGTAGGGGCTTTTTCAAGCTCAAGCCATCCTTCTCGCACAGCCTTCAGTATAGCTTCGGTGCGTGAGGCAACATCCATTTTGGCAAATACATTGGAGATATGGGCCTTAACCGTGCGAACGGTTACAGAGAGCTTCTCTGCTATTTCCTTATTACTCATTCCCGTTGCTGCCAGCTTCAGCACCTCAATCTCCCGGTCAGTGAGGAGCTCTTTCCCTTTCGGCTTGTTCTCCTCAGCCGGCATTCCCATCGCCCGCTTAAGGAGCATGGCTATAATTGAAGGATGAAGAACCGATTCGCCTGCCCTCACAGCACGGATTGCAGCCACCACATCGCGACCGCGAGCGCTCTTGAGCAGATAGCCTGCAGCCCCGGCCTCAAGCAGGCCCATTACGTATTGAGGGTCATCGTAGGCCGTCAGAATTATGATAGCAGTCGCCGGGCTAATCTTTTTTATCTCTTTGCTTGCTTCGATACCGTTCAGCCTGGGCATCACAATGTCCATAACGGCGATATCCGGCTTTAGCTCAGTGCTTAACCTTATAGCCTCCTCCCCGTCACAGGCCTCACCGACCACTTCTATGTCCTCCTGCCGATCGAGGAGATCCCTCATTGACTCACGCAGCAATGCGTGGTCATCAGCGATAAGGACCCTGGTCTTTTGCTTCATCTAATAGGTAACGTCCTTCGGCAATTTGAGCTCCAGTCAATTCTAAAGCATAGGAGTGTACTTGGCAAATATAAACTAGATTCGAGAGAACATTCAGCCATCAAGAATTCAACACCGAAAATGCTACCAAAGTCCACATGTTATCGTTCTTAAATACAGGCATAGTATTGTACCTTTGTACATACCATAATTGCACGAAAGTCCAATGAAAGCGAAGCCCTAAATCGATATACTTTATGTAGAGGAAGAAAAGGGGGCGATATCAATGGCTACGATATTAGGCTCAAAGAAGGAGAAGGGAATGGAAGCATTGGGCAAATTGCCCAAGGGAGAAGCCAAGGCAGCACAGAGCGGCAAAGAGGCCATCCTCGAGATACTGGGCCGAGCTGCTGACGACAGCAACTTCCTGGCTCAGTTAGCCGACAACCCCGAGAAAGCCCTTTCTGAGTATTATGTCCTCAGCTGGGAGGAAAGGGCGGCACTCGCAAGCGGCGACATCAAAAAGATAGAGAGCTGGGTAGGCAAGCTGGACAAGCGTCTAGCAACCTGGCTGTGGTGTCGGCTCAGCGAAATGAAATGGTAGCCTCTGGCTAATGCTGATTGGCAGTCAACCTGAAGAGGGCTCATATATTAAGGAACAACACGAGGTGCGAAAATGAAAGTTGCTCAAGCGACCGAAGGTGCGCCTGCAGTTACGCAAGGGCCTGATAAGACCATTGACAGCCAGATCGCTGAAATCCTGGCGCACTTCAAAGGCGAAAAGGGCGAATTAATCCCGATGCTGCAACAAGTTCAGCAGCGATTAGGCTACTTGCCCGAGCAGGCGATGAAGCGGATCGCGGACTTCGTTCATGTGCCGCCGAGCACAGTCTTCGGCATAGGAACATTTTATGCCCAGTTCAAGCTCGTGCCAACCGGCCGAAACATAGTAAAGGTATGTCGCGGCACAGGTTGCTATGTACGTGGAGCGCCCCGGATAATCAGTGAGATGGAAAACAAGTTAGGCATCAAAGACGGAGACACTACGCCAGACCTGGAATATACGCTGGAAACTGTAGCCTGCTTCGGTTCCTGTGCCTTAGCGCCGGTTGTGGTAGTCAACGATAAGGTGCATGGGAGAATGACGCCAGACGCAGCGAAGAAGTTAATAGAAGCCGATAAGAAAGGCTAACACATTAAGTCTGGCATCAGCACACAGATAGGGGGCACAATGAGTTTAGAAGAGATAAAAAGGCAAGCGGCTTCTGAATGGAAGGCAATGCAGAACAGCCCGAGGCCTCGCATCTTGATCGGCACTGCCACCTGCGGTATGGCAGCAGGTGCAGAAGATATACTCCAGGCTCTTGGTAAAGAACTGGAGAAAAACAGTATTAAGGCTGATATTATGCAGGTAGGCTGCATCGGGCTCTGCTACGCCGAACCTCTGATAGAGGTAATAAAGCCTGGCAAGCCCAGCGTCTTCTACGGCAACCTTACTCCTGAACTTGTGGCTGAGATTGTGAGGGACTGGCTGGCTGGAGACAATCCCCGTCCAGATCTCGCCATGGGCACTCGCGGTGAAGGTACCCTGGAGGGAATCCCCAAGCTGTTCGAACTCCCTGTACTGAAGCCACAGATTCGTATCGTTTTACGCAACTGTGGAAATATAGACCCCGCAAACATTCATCAATATATTGCCAACGGCGGTTACGAGGGCTTTATCAAAGCGCTGAAAATGAAGCCCCAGGAAGTAATCGATGAGATGAAAAAATCGGGATTGCGCGGTCGAGGCGGAGCAGGATTCCCCACCGGAACCAAATGGCAATTCTGCCACGATGCGCCGGGCACCATCAAATATATAGTGTGCAATGCCGATGAAGGAGACCCCGGGGCTTTCATGGACAGAGCAGTGATGGAAGGAGACCCCCACGCTGTCCTGGAAGGGATGCTCATCGGCGCTTACGCCATCGGAGCATCGGAAGGCTACGTTTATATCCGCGCAGAATATCCACTGGCGATTAAACGGCTGATAGTAGCCTTAAAGCAAATGGAAGAATGCGGGTTGCTCGGCGATAATATCCTGGGTTCTGGCTTCAACTTTCATATCAAGATAAAAGAGGGCGCCGGAGCTTTCGTCTGCGGTGAGGAGACAGCACTGATGGCCTCTATCGAAGGCAACCGTGGCATGCCCCGCTCCCGCCCCCCCTTCCCCGCCCAATCCGGTTTGTGGGGCAAACCCACCAATATCAACAACGTGGAGACCTGGGCCAATGTCTCCGCCATACTTCAGAAGAGTGCAAGCTGGTTCGCCAGCTACGGCACCGAGAAAAGCAAGGGCACCAAGACCTTTTCACTGGTAGGGAAAGTAGTGCGCACGGGGCTTATCGAAGTACCTATGGGTATCAGCTTACGTGAGATTATCTACGGAATAGGTGGCGGAATCCCGGGAGGGAAGAAATACAAAGCAACGCAGACCGGCGGGCCATCAGGTGGCTGCCTGCCCACCAGCTTCCTCGATTCCCCTGTTGACTACGAGTCTTTAGCTGCCGCCGGGTCCATAGTGGGCTCCGGCGGAATGGTGGTGATGGACGAGACTACCTGCATGGTTGACGTAGCGAGATACTTCCTTAACTTCACTCAATCCGAGTCCTGCGGCAAATGCATAATGTGTCGACTGGGAACAAAACAAATGCTGGACATATTGGAGGAAATAGTACACGGAAAAGGTAGAAAAGGAGACATCGAACTGCTTCAGGAAATAGGCGATGCGGTAAAGAACGGCTCGCTCTGCGCCCTGGGAGGGACAGCTCCCAACCCAGTACTGACCACTATTCGCTACTTCAGGGATGAGTATGAAGCCCATATAAATGAGAAACGATGTCCGGCGCTGGCCTGCAGAGCGCTTGTATCCTACTCCATTATCCCCGAGAAGTGCCAGGGATGCGGTATCTGCGCCAGGGCCTGCGCATCCGAAGCAATCAAGGGCGGCAAGCGGATGGTGCATGTCATAGACCAGGCTAAATGCGTGAAATGCGGAACCTGCCTGGATGTTTGTCCTGCCAAGTTCAGTGCAGTAGCAATATCCTCCGGAGTACCTGTGAAGACCTTGGCAGAGCCTGTTCCCGTGGGCGGTAAGGCTTAAGTAAAGGGAGGAATGAGATGACTACGACTGCCCCAACTACCGCGGAAGAGAAGAAAGTGGCGACGATTACCTTGACCATTGATGGCAAGAAGGTCGAAGCGCCCAAAGGGGTTACAGTGCTGGAGGCGGCGCTGGGTGCTGGCATATATGTCCCCACCCTTTGCTATGACCCTGACCTGAAGCCTTACGGCGCCTGCCGACTTTGTGTAGTTGAGATAGACGGAATGCGCGGCATAGCCAGTTCCTGCACCACCCCGGCAGCGGACAAGATGGTAGTGCACACTGAGACGACCAAGGTAAATCAGGCACGCCGCATGGCCATAGAGCTAATCATGGCTAACCATGTCGGTGACTGCCTTACTTGCGCTAAGAATCAGCAGTGTGAGCTGCAGAAGGTGGCGAGGTATCTGGGCATTGAGCAGGAGCACTTCGATCGGCTGCGCAAGGGCACGAGAGTGCTCCCTATCGATAAGAGCCACCCCGCTTTCGACCGCGACCACAACAAGTGCATTCTCTGCGGAAGATGCGTGCGTGCCTGTCAGGAAATAGCAGGCGTGGGGGCCATTGACCTGGCATACCGCGGCTATGCAGCCAAGGTGAGTACATTCGGCGATAAGCCAATCCATGATTCAATTTGCGAATCCTGCGGCGAATGCATCGCCAGGTGCCCCACCGGAGCTTTGCTTCCCAAACGCACCAAGCAGGCAACGCGCCAGGTCAAAACTATCTGCACTTATTGCGGCGTGGGCTGCTCAATATATCTGGGCATGCGTGGCAATGAAATCGTCGAAGTTCAGGGCGATAAGGAGAGCCCCGTCAACAAGGGTGGCCTCTGCGTCAAGGGTCGCTTCGGTTTCGACTTCATCCACCATGCAAGCAGGCTTACCAAGCCCTTGATCAGGAAAGAGGGCAAGGGCAAGGATATACAAGTTAACGGCAACTTCAGAGAAATATTCCGCGAAGCTACCTGGGATGAAGCGCTTGACCTTGTGGCCAAGAGACTGACTCAGATAAAAGAGAAATACGGAGCGGATAGCATTGGAGTGTTAAGCTCGGCCAAATGCACCAATGAGGAGAATTACCTCCTGCAAAAGTTCACCAGGGCAGTAATCGGAACCAATAATATAGACCACTGTGCCCGTCTCTGACACTCCCCCACAGTGGCCGGTCTGGCCCAAGCATTCGGAAGCGGAGCGATGACCAACTCAATCGCTGACGTCGCCAAGTCTGACCTCCTCTTCATAATAGGCTCGAATACCACGGAGTGTCATCCCCTTATCGGACGGCTCGTTCGCCAGGGGGTGAAATTCAAGGGCACCAAACTTGTAGTCGCCGACCCCCGCACCACCGAGCTTGCCAAGATGGCAGCCGTCCACTTACGGCATAGGCCCGGAACAGACGTGGCTCTAGTCAATGCCATGATGCATGTAATTATCGAGGAGAATCTTCATAACAAGAAGTTCATCCAGGAACGCACCGAAGGCTTCGAGCAACTGGCTGAAACCGTCAAGAAATATACGCCTGAGATGGCCGAGAAGATCACCGGCGTTCCCAAAGCTGACATAATAAAGGCTGCTCGCCTGTTTGCCGGTGTGGCTAAGGCTTCCGTCTTATATGGCATGGGTATAACCCAGCACACCACAGGCACGGATAACGTTAAGACCCTGGCCAACCTGCTGATGCTCACTGGCAATCTCGGTCGGGAGGGCACGGGCTTGGCCCCGCTAAGAGGCCAAAACAACGTCCAGGGGGCCTGCGATATGGGAGCCCTGCCTAACGTCCTCACGGGCTATCAGGCGGTAACCGACCAGGAGAAACGGAAGGCAGCTGAGGCTGTGTGGGGCGTCAACGCTCTACCGGCGAAACCCGGGCTCACTATGGGCGAAATGATGAGCACCAAGCCGGAGGGTGGGGTTAAGGCGATGTACATTATGGGAGAAAATCCAATCATCACCGACCCTGATATGCGACACACTCGCCAAAGCTTGACCGGCCTGGAATTCCTGGTAGTACAGGATATATTCCCCACCGAGACAGCCGTCATCGCCGATGTCATTCTCCCTGCAGCGGCTTTTGCTGAAAAAGATGGCACCTTCACCAATACCGAGAGGCGGATACAGAGAGTGCGGAAGGCTGTCGAGCCGCCTGGCGAGGCTAAGCCGGATTGGGAGATTATCACCTTGCTGGCGGAAAAGATGGGCCGTCCCTTCGGCTACAAGAACCCCGAACAGGTAATGGAGGAGATCGCATCGCTGACGCCGATTTATGGCGGCATACACTACGACCGCCTGAACGAGTATGGGCTGCAATGGCCCTGCACGGATAAGAGCCATCCCGGGACCCCCGTCCTGCATCAGAACAAATTCATTCGCGGGCTGGGCAAATTCCATGCCGTGGAATACAAGGCTCCGGCGGAATCAGTCTCCCCGGGATTCCCGCTCATCCTTACCACAGGAAGAGTGTTGGAGCACTACCATACCGGCAGCATGACCCGTCGGTCTGATGTGTTGAATAAATTGAGCCCCAGCGGCACGGTTGACATCCATCCCGACGATGCGCTGAAGCTCGGCATTGTGGATGGCGATATAGTCGCCATAGCATCTGAGCGGGGTAAAATAGAAGCGCCGGTTCGCATAACGGATGAAACTGCGCCCGGGCTCGCCTTCATGGCCTTCCATTGGAGTGAGTTGCCAGTAAACATTGTGACCAACACTGCATCGGACCCATCGGCAAAGATTCCTGAGTTCAAAGTCTCCGCGGTTAAGGCGGTGCTGGCGGTGCTGGATAGAGCCTCTCAGGATAACGCCTTCTTCGCCAGGCTTGCGGAGAATCCTGCCGAGGCGTTGAAGGAATACGACCTGACTCCTGATGAGAAGGCAGCTATCGCCAGCGGCGATATCCGCAAGATAGAGTCCTGGGTAGGCAAGCTGGACGAGCGGCTGAAGAAGTGGCTCATCGCCCGGTTGCAACAAGAGAAGTGGTAATTTGGAGAGGGTAGGTTGGAGCGTCTGCTCCAACCGTGCCTGGAGCCGATGCTCCAGGCTACCCAGATAGATGAAAGGAAGTGGGCTCCGACGTTGTCGGAGCCCACTTTTCCTGTCGAATCTGAAGACTAGCTATCGAGAACCTTCATGGCCTCTTCTCTGTAAGCTTCCATCAGGTAGGGTATCCCAGTGACCTTGGTGCATTCCTCGGTCAAGGACATGAGGTCGCTCCTGCTGATAACAGGCACGCTGAAGCATCTCGCACCTGCCATCAACTGCTGTAATCCCACCCTGATCTTCTCGGCATAGCTGTAAATTCCTACCGCACCCAGAGGAATGTCCTTCATCTCGCTCTTGCCCACTATATTGGAAACAGCTTCCCAGCAGACAAAGATCTCCTCTGGAGTGGAACCAAACTCGCTAACCGTCTTGGGCAGGTTATTTTCCTTAAGCCAGATGGCGATGTTCTTGCCCACCATGCCCGGGATCATCAAAGCGCGCCCCATGCAAACCGCTTTGGCAAATGGCGCGCCAAGGGCAAGCGCCTTGAAAACACCATCCTCGCTGCTGAATCCCCCGGCAAAGGCTATATCGGGTGGGCGCTGGCCTTTATCAGCCAACCTTTTACAGAACTCGTAGGCTGCGGAATGCAGATAGAGAG
>Ga0209048_10002525_pt1 | contig 18162 bp, 21 predicted proteins | sample FrelakmetCRP12CR_FD_187146 | JGI IMG/M metagenome (GOLD analysis project Ga0209048, IMG submission 187146) | Freshwater lake sediment microbial communities from the University of Notre Dame, USA, for methane emissions studies - CRP12 CR (SPAdes)... | ecosystem: Environmental > Aquatic >... | reverse complement strand
GTCCACACCACCGCCGATGGAAGACGCATCCTGGTCATTCACGGTCACGAGCTGGACACCGTCGTGCAAAACGCGCGCTGGCTCGCCTTTGCCGGCGACCTTGGTTATCAGTTTCTGCTGTCGCTGAATCCTTTGATCAATTTCGTCCGGCGCCGAGTCGGCCTCGGCTACTGGTCACTCAGCGCGTATGCGAAGAAGCGGGTTAAAGACGCCGTTAATTTCATCGGCGAATTCGAAAACGCGATCGTGCGTTACGCGGAACGTTACGCGGTCGAGGCCGTCATCTGCGGCCACATTCACAGCCCCGGAATCCGGCAATTCGGTGCCGTGACCTACTATAACTGCGGCGATTGGGTTGAGACCTGTTCGGCGCTGGTGGAGAATTTCGACGGCACGATCGAACTGCTGAAGTTCAATCCATTCCAATCGCCGTCCGCCGTAGACACGGAAAACCCGGAGCTGGCTGAAGCCTCATTATGACAACGACCAAATATAAGCGCACTCGTGCAAAATCGAGAGAGACCTCTCCGGCGAGATTGCTGGAATCGGAATTGGAGAAACTTCGGCACGATCTGCGAACCACTGTCCGCGCTTACGCCGCCCGCCTGGAGATCGGCCTGGCCGAGAGCCGAGCGGCGCTCGAATCGAGCAAGCCGGCCGAAGAGATATCGCGCGAACGGTTACATCAGCTGCGCGAGCTGACGATCCTCGTGCGCAAACGCAAGTTGAAGCCAGAGAAAGGCCGCCGCAAAGATCTGCGCACAATCGATTCCCTGATCGAGGATCTTCAGCTCCTCATTCCGACCAAGGGCGATCATTAGAACGTGACTTTACGTAGCTTCATCGTCCGTGTTTTCGTGATCGGGCTCATTTGTTTCGGAGGCGCATCGGGAACAGCTCGCGCCAGTGGTCTTGCGCCGGAAATTGTGGTCAGCGTCGCCGACCAGGAACTCGCCTTGATCGCGAGGGGGAAAGTCGTCCAGCGATTCCCGGTTTCGACGTCGAAGTTCGGCACCGGCGACGCGGTCGGCAGTTACCGCACACCGCTGGGGGAAACGTTCGTAAGTGCAAAGGTGGGCGATGGGTTGCCCAGCGGCGCGGTGATCAAGAACAGGAATGCGACCGGCGAGATCGTCAAAGCCAATGCGCCTGGCCGCGATGCGATCGTGTCGCGTGTCATCTGGTTGCGCGGAATGGACGGAACGACAGCGAACGCCCGCGACCGCTGCATCTACATCCACGGCACCGCTGAAGAACAGCGCATCGGGCGGCGGGCCAGCTTTGGCTGCGTTCGCATGCGCTCGAAGGATGTGATCGCGTTATACAATTTGGTGCACATCGGGACGCACGTTCGGATTTCCGAAAAACCGCTCCAGGACTTTCTCCCACCCGAGGAGCCCAGTCTTCTCGCGCGAGCGGACTAGCGGTGAACAAACTCGCCGCAGAGTTTATCGGAACGTTCGCACTCGCCTTTGCGGGCACGGTTTGCCGGCCAATTTGCCTGAAGAAATGCTACGAACCGTCATCTTCCGCGCCGGATGGAAGCGAGGGAATGTGAATATGAACAAACGAAAAATCCTCTTCATCTGTGTCCACAACAGCGCGCGCAGCCAAATGGCGGAAGCGTTCCTGAACGATGTGTGTGGCCCTGAGTTCGAAGCGCAGAGCGCTGGCCTGGAGCCTGGAGCGCTGAATCCGCTCGCGGTGGAAGTGATGCGCGAAGCCGGCTTCGACATTTCCAGGAACAAGACGCAGGCCGTCTTCGATGTCTTCAAGTCGGGCCAGCTTTTCGCCTACGTCGTCACTGTTTGCAGCGAAGCCGAGGCGGGCGGATGCCCGATTTTTCCAGGACCCACCAAACGGTTGCATTGGCCTTTCCCCGACCCTTCAAAAGTAGAGGGCACGCCCGAGGAAAAGGTGGAGAAGGTCCGGCAGATCCGCGACACGATTCTGCAGAGTGTCGAGCAATTCTGCGCGGAGAATTGCACCCGGCTCAGCGAATCAGGACGAAACCTGCGCGGGCCACAATCTTCTGATCGGCGGCACTGAGGGTAAATTCAACGAATGCCGTCGCCAGCTTGCTTCCTTAGCCGAACGCCTGCTCCGCGCCGCCTTCTCCCCTAGCTAGCTAGCCGTCGTGCAGACTATTTCTCCGTCGGGAACCCTCGATTGATCCAGTCGGTTTTCAAGTTGTGTGGCAGATTCAGCAGTTTGTGATGGGTGAACTTCATTTCATTGAGTAGTTTGAAAGCGGGCCGGATATTGGGGCAATCTTTGAACGGACAGCACCCGCAGTAAATCACGAGATCGGCATTCTTGGGATACGCGCTCACGGCGGCGCGCAGTTTCTCGAGGTTTTGTGCTTCTCTTGCTGGACCGACCACGATCGAATCCTTGATTCGGCCTCCCCTGATCCAGCTCGCCGGGCCAATGTCCAGGATGACGGGTTTTTTGCTTGTGGGATCACGTGAGATCTTCGCGAGGTCAGCAGGATCCATGAGTTGCTTTCCCGTCCAAGGCTCGGGTTCGCCCAGATCGTTCGGGGAAGAGGCGACGGGATGCTCTTGCGGCGGCTCACCGGCCCCGGTCAGGATTGCGCTCCCACAATATGGAAGCATCGCCACCACTACCATGGCCAACAACCTGTGGTTCGACTCTCCGAATACGGTTCTGGATAGATTGTTCACCTTCAATTCCTTTGGTCGATGGGTTTTGTTCATTTGCCGCCGAGAAAAACCTGGCCGTTCACCCCAAGTCATTTCCCGGGAAAGTGTCTGCCTTCTCATCGCGTCAGTCTAGCGGTGTTTAGTTTGTTCATGCTTACAGCAGCTTCCTGATGGTGTTCTCAAAGTCTGATTTGGGCGCGTAGCCGACGTGCTTGGCCGCAATTTTGCCTTGGCGGTCAAGGATGAACGTGACGGGAAGGCCCTCGATCTCGCCGAAAGCTGCCACGACCTCGGGTGTGCCCATGACGACCGGGTAGTTCATGCCGAGTTTCTTGATGAAGGCTTTGACCGGCTCCGTCGCTCCTTCATCCAGGGAAATGCCCACCACCGCCAGTCCTTTGTCCCCGTATTGCTTTTGCAGTTCAATGAAGCCGGGAATTTCCTCTCGGCAGGGCCGACACCACGTGGCCCAGAAGTCGACGATCACGACTTTACCTTGAAACTCGGTGGACTTAACGAGGCGGCCCTCGACGCTCCGTAATTCCCACGCTGGAGCGGTTTGGGTTGAGGCGGAGAGGCTTGGTGTTGGCTCTGCCGCGCCCTCTTCCTTGGAAGCGGACTTTGTGCAGCCGGCCAGGGCCACAACTGAAGCGGCCAGCAGGTAGAAGAGGTGCTTCGTTGCACGCCAACTTTCTGTGAAAGCGGTCTGTCGTTGGTCCAATTGCTCTTTGTTTGCAGCTCGTTGATTGACAGGTGATCTAGGTTTCACGTTGTTCTCTTGTCGTTTGGTTTCAGTAAAAGCGCAGAATTGCTGTGATCACCAGAATGGCCACGGCGAGGCCGAAGCAAACCTTGGATGATTGCTGGCATCCCGCAATAATGAGTTGAAGGAGGGCTCGCCGGAACTCGCCGATCTCTTCGCGCGCGAGATCATCGGCGCCAATGAAACCTTGGTCGCGGTGGGTTCTGTGCCGATGGAGCTGGGACGAAAGGCAGTATTGAGTGTCGTTTTTGTCCTTCATCAACTTGAATATATTCCTGTGTAGGAATATAGATTCGAATGAAACTAAGCGAATTGCAGTCAATTCTGGAGTCGCAACCAGACAAATTCCCCCGGTTTATCCTGCCTGACGGCGACCATGTCCCTGCCCACTTCCACCTGACGGAAGTCGGGCACGTCGCTAAGAACTTCATCGATTGTGGAGGCACGATCCGAAAGACGGAGAGCAGTGTTCTCCAGCTCTGGGTGAATGACGGCGACGCGGACCACCGGTTGAATGCCGGCAAGATGGCCAGGATCCTGGCGCTCGGTGAGCGGGTCCTGCCTCATTACGATCTTGAGGTGGAGGTCGAATACGACGACTACGCGATCTCACAATTCCCGATCACCGGATTCAAAACGTCGGGAAATCACATTGATTTCACGATGACGGCGAAGCACACCGATTGTCTCGCAAAGGAAAAATGCGGCGTGGGCGACAATTCCTGTGCTTGTGAACCGTCCGCGGCGGCGTGTTGCTAGGAAAGGCCGTGATGGGATCAAGCCGAAATGAAATCCTCAACGGCTAGTATTGGAGTTCCTGCGACACCGCTCGAAAAGCTCCCCTTCCTCGACCGGTTTCTCACGCTCTGGATTTTCCTCGCCATTTTGGTGGGTGTTCTTTTCGGGGTTTTCGTCCCCGGTGTCCCTGGCACCTTGAATCGGTTGAGCGTTGGAACCACGTCGGTTCCGATTGCGATCGGGTTGATTTTGATGATGTATCCGCCGCTGGCGAAGGTGAGATACGAAGAGCTTGGGGATGTGTTTCGCGACAGCAGGGTGCTGACCCTCTCGCTGGTGCAGAACTGGCTGATCGGTCCGCTCCTCATGTTCGTCCTGGCGATCGTCTTCCTGCGGGGTCACCCCGACTACATGGTGGGCCTGATCCTGATTGGCCTGGCGCGTTGCATTGCCATGGTGATCGTTTGGAATGATCTCGCCAAGGGCAGCGCTGAATACTGCGCTGGGCTGGTGGCCTTCAATTCCATCTTCCAGGTGCTCTTCTATGCCCCCTTTGCTTACCTTTTCATCAAGGTTCTGCCTCCACTGCTGGGGATTCCGCTGGGCTCAATTGATCTCTCGAAGATCACCATGGCGAGTGTGGCGACCAGTGTCTTCGTCTACCTTGGTATTCCGTTTTTGGCCGGGCTGGCGACGCGAGTGTTGCTGCTGCGCCTCAAGGGCCGCGGGTGGTATGAGCGCGAGTTTATTCCCCGCATCAGTCCTCTTACTCTTGCGGCGCTGCTTTTCACCATCGTGGCGATGTTCAGCCTCAAAGGAATGGAGATTGTGCGCATACCTCTAGATGTGTTGCGTATAGCGATCCCGCTGCTCATCTATTTTGTTGTGATGTTTTTCCTGAGCTTCTTCATGAGCAGACGGCTCGGAAATGACTATGAGCGCTCGGCCACCCTGGCTTTCACCGCGGGGAGCAACAACTTCGAGTTGGCGATTGCAGTCGCTATTGCGGTGTTCGGGTTGAACTCGGGTGCGGCTTTTGCGGCCGTGATAGGCCCCCTGGTCGAAGTGCCTGTCATGATCGCACTGGTCAGGGTGTCTCTGCACCTGCGCGCCGGTTATTTTCCGTCCCCGCTGCGGGTCACGCGGTAGATGAATCTGAACAAAATTTGAGTCGTTTCATGGACCTGATCCAAATCTACCAGTGCTTTTGCGATCGGACGCGCTTGCGCATCCTGCATTTGCTCGTGCAAACACCGCTGTGCGTTTGCCATTTTCAGGAAATTCTGGGCGAGCCGCAGGTAAAAATCTCCAAGCACCTCGGCTACTTAAGAGAGCGAGAAATGGTAGCGGCCTCGCGACAACAGAACTGGATGATTTATTCGCTGCCGAGGAAACCCGCCCCCGAACTCGAGGCGAATTTGAAATGCCTGCAAGACTGCGCGCAGAGCGATCCAGTCTTTAAACGTGACCTCAAGGCGCTGGCGAAGCTCCGTTCGACGTGCTGCGCATCCAATGGGATCCTGGCAAAGCTGAAGCGGCGCCATCAACCGGCTTACTGAACCGGAACGAACCCAACGGCGTCCACAATTTTCTGGCCGGCCGGGCTCAGCGTGAAATCAACGAATGCTTTCGCAAGGCCCGCCGGTTCGCCGTTGGTATAAAAAAAGGTCGGCCGAGCATAGGGCCATGACTTGTCGCGCACAGATTTCTGAGTGGGAGCGCTCCCATCGACCGTGAGAACTTTGATCCCGGCTGCTTTCATATAGGCCAATCCGACATAGCCGATACCATTCGCATTCTTGCCCACCTCGGCAGCGATTTGTTCGTGCCCCGCCATCTTTTGCGCCGAAGGCGCGTAGTCGCGTTTTTTCATCGCAAGTTCTTTCCAATCGGAATAAGTGCCGGAGGCAGTATTGCGAGTGTAAATCGAAATCGGTCCAGGCTTTCCGCCGACCGCGCTCCAATCAGTAACGTCGCCGGTGAAGATTTGTTCGACCTGCTTTTTGGTTAGATTATTGATGGAATTGGCACTGTTGACGATGACCCCGAGACCATCGTACGCGACGATCGTCTCTTTCAACGTAACCCCTTTCGCCGTTCCCGCGGCGATCTCCGCTGACTTCGCTTGACGGCTGGACATTCCTATCTCGGCGGTGCCGTCGATGAGCGCGGCGAGCCCTGTCGTCGAGCCTTCGGCCGCGATGTCAAAGGTAACCTCGGGATTTTGCGCCTTGAATTGCTCGGCCAATTGCGGAACCAATTTCGCGCCCAGCGTATCCGATCCCTTGATAACGAGGCGGTCCGCGCGTGCTGCGGTGGAGGTGCAAATCAGGGCGAGGGCTGAGGCGAAGGTGAAGAATATGGTTTTCATTTTTTGAGATGAGTCCTAGGTTTTGGCCGGTGTTTCAGATCTCTGGAAACAATCTGTCACGACTTGCCGACCGTTCAGGTGACAATCTTGTGAACTCTTCCGCCGTCCCGGTACAGGCAAGGCAGCGATAGCTCCACGGAAATCGATGCCACGAAAATGTAACACGAAAGGTTTTGACGGGTCCGGGACGTGACCCGAAACAACGATTAGATGAATGGCCGCGTTAGCTTGAGGTCAGCCACGTAAGGTCCTGGAGATGTTTCTCGCATTCACGAAAATAAGACTCGCGGGAATGAGCATGGCGAAGAAGCAATCTGTGCGGGAGATCGAACGGAAATTTCTCCTGAAGAGATTTCCGAAGGGACTGAAGAAGTTTCCACACGACTCAATCACACAGGGCTATCTCGCAGTCGGCCCGGGCGGCCTCCAGGTACGCTTGCGCAAGAAAGGCTCCGTCCGCTCGCTCGCGTTCAAACGCGGCAAAGGAATCCGCGAAGAGCGGGAGATTCGGTTGAGTGTGGAGCAGTTCGAGGCGCTCTGGCCAGCTACAGCGGGTCGCCGGCTGAGCAAAGTCCGCTACGACGTGCCGTGGAAGGAGCACATCATCGAAATTGATATTTACCGCGGGCGGCATGCCGGCCTGGTCGTCGCCGAGGTAGAATTCGACAATCAAAGAAGCTGCGCCGCCTTCGAGCCGCCGGACTGGCTCGGCCGCGACGTCACCGGCAAGCCGAAATACAGCAATGTCGCGCTCGCCCTTGGCTGACGCGGCCGGGAATCATGAGCTACGAGTTGCAGCAGGATGAAACGGTCGGAGGCGGCATTCAGAGAATCGTCTGTCACCAGATCGAAAGCGCGATCCGCGCGAGCGGCGCCAAACAAAACGGACACGGTTCGCCTGTTCACGAAACCCGCAAGCACTTGAAGAAAGCGCGGGCCGCGGTGCGTCTCGCCGCCGGCGAAATAGATCCGGACGTTTGGAAACGCGAGGACCGGTGTTTTCGAAAAGTCGGGCGACTCATTTCCGAGGTGCGCGATGCCGAGGTGCGTCTGCAAACGGTGCGGCAGTTACGCGAGTTCGCGAGAGGCAAAAAGCGCAGCTTTCAAGAGACCGAAGAGCTTCTCGCCTTCGAGTTGGATAGTTTTCTGGCGGCGTTTTCGGAATGGCCCGAGGAAGCGAAACAACGGCTGACCCAGTCGCTGGATCGGATCCAAAACTGGCCGTTGGACGAGCTGAGCTGCAAGCAACTGCGCAAATGCGTGCAGAAAACCTACCAGCGGGCCCGCAACGCGCTCAGGCGTGCGATGAAAAAAACGAGCACGAAAAATCTTCATACCTTTCGAAAGCGGGCGAAGGAGCTTGCGTCGCAGCTGCGGATTTTGCGGCCCCTGGCACCTGCTGTCTTCACGGAACTGAACGACGAACTAAAAACGATCGGCCGGCATCTTGGCCAGGTCCACGACCTCGCTTTTGTGACCGAGCGCCTGTCGTCGATCGGATCCTCCCGCACCCATGGGGATCGCATTCTCCATACGCTCATCGACTCCAGGGAGAAGGAGCTCGAGCGCACGGCCATCGCGCTCGGCGAGCGATTCTATGCGGAGCGCCCACGCCGATTTGGCCGGCGGATTTCCAGATATTTTTCCGAATGGAAGCCGGCGAAGACTCGTTGTCCCTCGACGGGCGGACGCTCCGTCACGCTCTTGAAATAACGATTCAGATCTCTGTTGAATCGGAAGTGCAGCCTTCGTCGGGAGGTCAAGTTTCCTGGCGGGAGCACGTTTGCGGGTTGCCATATTCGTTAGTGCGCATGTAAGTGAATGGCTGCGCAAGACCATGTTACTCCGCCAGATCTTCGATCCGCACCTTGCGCAATACGCCTATCTCGTCGGCTGCCAAAAGACCGGGGAAGCCATCCTGATCGACCCCGAACGCGACATCGATCGCTACCGCGCCATCGCCGCAGACGTGGAGCTGCGAATCACAGCCGTCGCCGAGACGCACATCCACGCCGACTTCGTGAGCGGCGCGCAAGAGTTTGCGGCAGCCGACCCAACGTTGCAAATCTATGTCTCCAGCGAGGGCGGGCCGCAGTGGCAGAGCGAGTGGGCGAAAGGGCATGCCGGGCTCACGGCAGTGCGCGACGGCGACAAGTTTCGCGTGGGCAACATCGAGTTCACGGCCGTGCACACGCCTGGACACACGCCCGAGCACATTACGTATCTCGTCACCGACCTCGGTGGCGGCGCGGACGAACCGATGGTCGCCTTCACGGGAGATTTTCTTTTTGTCGGCGACGTGGGCCGGCCTGATTTGCTGGAACAAGCTGCGGGCGTCGCGGGAGCACAGGACCCGGCGGCGCGGCAACTCTTCGCCAGTCTGCAGAAGTTATCGATGGACGAGGAGTGGCTGCAAATTCTGCCCGCGCATGGCGCAGGTTCGGCCTGCGGCAAAGCGCTCGGTGCGGTCCCTTCATCCACACTCGGGTACGAGCGGAAATTCAATGGCTCCCTGCGGCTCGCTCTCGCGGGCAGCGAGGAGGCGTTCGTGAAATTCATCCTCTCGGGCCAGCCCGAGCCACCGCTCTACTTTGCGCGCATGAAGCAGGTGAATCGCGACGGGATTACGATCACCGGCGGCGTGCCGCAGCCGCACAAGGTCAGTCTCGCCGACGTTAAGGCGTGGACGGGACGCGTGCTCGATACGCGCAACGATCGTGCCGTTTTCGCTGCCGGGCATTTAAGGAAGGCGCTGCACGCGCCACTGCCGGGTCCGTTCTTTTCCACCGCCGCGGGTTCATATCTCGCACCGGAGGACGAAGTGCTACTCGTGCTGGAAACGGAAACTTCCTTGGACGACGCGGTGCGGCAACTCTACCGCATCGGTTTCGACCGCCTCAGCGGCTGGGCCCTGGCTGGTGAACTCGCAGCCGCCGGGCTCCTCACCGAACGCACGGAGCGCATCGAGTTTGATGCATGGGACCCAAGGGCAGGCTCGGGCGGTCTGGTGTTGGATGTGCGTAACGCCTCGGAGTTCGCTGCCGGCCATCTCGAGGGCGCGCTCAACATCGCCTACACTCGGCTCAAAGCCCGGCTCGGTGAAGTGCCGCGCAGACGGCGACTCTATGTGCACTGCGCTTCGGGCAAACGTGCGGCCCTCGCTTCATCTTTCCTTGCCGCAGAAGGCTTTGAGGCCGTTCATGTGGATGGCACCTATTCGCAACCGCGGACGGGTTGCTGAAGCCCACGTCCTAACGAACTGAGGCCGCCATGCTCGCACCGCTCTTGTATGGCCTGATCGTCGGCATCTCGCTTGGAGTAACGGGCGGGGGCGGCTCGATCTTCGCCGTGCCGCTGCTCATCTACGGGCTGGGCTTGCCGGTACCGACCGCCGCCGGATTGAGTCTCGCCGCCGTGGGTTTGACCGCCGGCTTTGGCGCGAGCCTGCGCCGACGCGACCTCGAGTGGCGCGCGGGCCTCATCTTTGCGGTAGCCGGCATGCTGCTGGCTCCGGTGGGAGCGATCCTGGCGCGGATGCTCAACCCTGCGTTGGTGCTTTCGGCATTCGCGCTGCTCATGGGATATGTTGGCTGGCGAATGTGGGCTCGGCCAAGCAGCGACGCGCCGGCCACCGGTCCGTGTATCGTGCACGGCGAAGGTAAACTGCCTCCGGATTGTTATGGACGCCTTCTGGGCGCGGGCGCGGCGGGCGGCGTGCTTTCCGGGCTCTTTGGCGTCGGGGGTGGATTCATCATCGTGCCGGCGCTGGTCTTCGTTACGGGTATGGCCATCCACCGTGCGGTGGCGACGTCGCTCCTTGTCATTTTCCTCATTGCAATTTCCGGTGTGGCGGCGCACCTCCTGCACGGCGCGCGCTTTCCGTTCTGGCTCGGCGCGCTTTTTGTTGGTGGCGGCTGCGCCGGGATGCTAGCCGGATCGAGGCTGCGTTCACGGCTCTCACCCGCGCGGTTGCGACAGGTTTTTGCCGCGGCGATGTGGATCGTCGGCGCCTATATGCTCTGGCGCAACGCGCCTGCCCTGTTCCCTTTCCCGTGATGACTCCGTTTAGACGAAGAGGTTACGGTCCACACGGTCACGGCTTCGAGGCCGTGGTTTGGATTTAGTCAATCAGTTCGCCTCGCTGCTTTCCGCCGGCAGATGCTGGTGCCGAATGTCCTCGGCCGCCGCCGCGTAGACGGCGTCTTCGGCCATGTTGGTGGCGTGATCACCCACTCGTTCGAGACAACGGGAAACAAAAATCAGGTTTAGATAGCCGCGCAACTGGGTCGGATCTTCCGCCATTCGTTCGATCAAACGCCGTCCGGCAGCCGCATTCATCTGGTCGAGGGCCTGGTCTCGCGGGACGACGGCACGCGCGAGCTGCACGTCCTCGCGCACGTAGGCGTCGATGGCGTCTTTGAACATCGCCATCGCGTGTTTGTACATCGGCATGATCAAACTCGTTTCGGGCAACATCGGATGTTGATTCAGTTTGCGCGCCCGTCGCGCGATGTTCGTTCCCTGGTCGGCCATGCGCTCCAGATTCGACGAGAGCTTCATTGCCGAAACCACGCGCCGCAGATCGGAAGCGACCGGTTGAAAGCGGAGCAGCAGCTCGATACCATCTTTGTCGACCTGTATTTCGAGTTGATCGATTTCTTCGTCATCGGCGATCGCGATGGCACAGATGTCGTCATCGCGTTGGAGGAGGCCGGTGATCGCACGGTCAAGGCTGCGTTCGGTCAGACTCGACATCATGAGAACGTTGTTGCGCAACGAAGCGAGCGCTTCGTCGAAGGTTCCAAGAATATGCCGGGGCGCGATCATGAGGACGTTACAAGCGCAAAAGAGTTACAGGTTAAAACAGTTGAAGAGCCCTTCTTATTAGATTTTTCTGCTTTTGATTCTTGGGATTTGGGATTTCGACCGCAGGGAGCACCGGATCAACCAAACCTTCCGGTGATGTATTCCTCTGTCTGGCGCTGGGCTGGATTCGAAAATATTTTCGCGGTGGCGTCGAACTCGATCAGGCGCCCGAGATAAAAGAAGGCCGTATGGTCGGAACAGCGGCCAGCCTGCTGCATGTTGTGAGTCACGATCACGATGGTGTATTGTTCCTTGAGTTGACGAATTAATTCCTCAACTTTCGCGGTCGCGATTGGATCGAGCGCGGAACAGGGTTCGTCCATGAGCACGATCTCCGGTTCGACCGCCAGGGCGCGCGCGATGCACAGGCGTTGCTGTTGGCCGCCAGACAGTCCGTAACCGCTGACGTGCAGCCGATCTTTCACTTCCTCCCAAAGCGCGGCGGAACGCAGACTCTTTTCCACCGCCTCGTCGATCAGCGTTCGTTTGGTGATCCCGGCAATGCGCAAACCGTAAGCGACATTGTCGTAAATCGATTTCGGAAACGGATTCGATTTCTGAAAGACCATGCCCACCCGGCGCCGAAGGTCGACTACGTCCACATTGGACGCGTTGATGTCGATGCCTTCGATTCGAATCGAGCCTCGCGTGATCTGTGCGATCTCGATGAGGTCGTTCATCCGATTGAGGCAGCGCAGCAGCGTGGTTTTCCCGCATCCCGAGGGCCCGATAAAAGCGGTCACCGCGCGCGCGGGAATGCTCAGGGTCACGTCGTGCAGGACCTGATGCGCGCCATACTTAAAATCGAGCTGCTCGATCTCGATCATGCCCCGCTCGATCTCGGACTGGGGCATTGATTCGGACTGGTTAACAATGATCGGTGAAGTCATTTTTTCCGGCATTTCGGCAACGCTTACCATGACAGACGGCTCCTGCTTCGTTCTCGCAAAACAATCGACGTGAGAGCAATTAGCATCACGAGGAAAAGAAAGACAAACGCGCTGCCGTATTGGACGCGCTCAGTGTACTCGTTCTGCGGAATTTTCGAACTGACCACGTAGATGTGATAGGGCAGCGCCATGACACCTTGGAAAAAGAAATCGGTCCAACGGGAAACCTGCCACGGCATTTCATCTTTCATGGCGTAGGCGGCGGTGAACATGATCGGCGCGGTTTCACCCGCGACTCGCGCGATGCCGAGGATGGATGAAGTGAGAATGCCGGGCAGGGCGTAGGGCAGCACGTTCTTGCGAATCGTCTGCCACTTGCTTGCGCCCAGGGCGAGCGATCCCTCACGCAATCCCTGGGGCACCGCCCGCAATGATTCCTCGCTCGCGGTGATAATCGCCGGCAGCACCATCAAGCCAAGCGTGAACCAACCGGCAATGAGCGAGACGTTCCAGCCGAAGAAGATCACGAACAATCCGAAGCCGAAAAGCCCGAAAACGATCGAGGGCACGCCCGCCAGATTGAGAATGGCGATGCGCACGAGCCGAATCAAGCGGCCATTCCGGCTGTACTCACTCAGGTAAATCGCGCTGCTGATCCCGATGACCAGAGCCACGGTCATCGAGCCAATGACGAGCAGCGCGGTCCCCACGATGCAGGGCCAGATGCCGCCCGCGGAATAGGCGACGCTTGACGTTTCGACTTCAACGCCGGCGTGCGCGGTTTTCCAATCCCGAAATTGGCGATCGCTCAACGTCAGCTTCTTGCCCTCGTGCTCGAAGACGTAAAGCGTTTGGGGCGGCTCGGTCAGAAAGGGGAGGTTGAGGAAGGGCGGGGTGGTCGTGAAAACGACCCGGCCTCCTTTGATGCCGATATCGAGAAAGATGTAGCTCGCACAGGCCAGGATGAAATAGGTGGCCAGGCGGAGGAGCCAGAAAATGACGCCCTCGATTCGGCGGACCCGGCGAGAGTTGGAAGCAACGGCGATCATATCATCCGATGCTCATCCGGTAACGGGCGACAAATTTTTGCGCGAGGTAATTGATCCCAAGCGTGATGGCGAAGAGCACCAGGCCGACCATGAAGAGGGCGCGGTAATGCGTGCTCCCGCGCACCACCTCGCCCATTTCCTGCGCGATAATTCCGGTCATGGTGTGGACCGGTTGAAAAATCGCACCCAGTCCCTGCGTAAAATCTGGAATCGCAATCCGGTTTCCAGCACAGAGCAAGACGACCATGGTTTCGCCGATGACGCGGCCCAGCCCGAGAAGGACCGCAGAGACGATGCCGGACAAGGAGGCCGGAACGAGAACCCGCGCGATGGTTTGGAGCCGGTTGGCGCCCAGAGCGTAGGACGCCTCCTTGAATCCGCGCGGGACGTTTTGGAGGGCGTCTTCCGAAAGGGTGAAAATCGTTGGCACCGCCATGAGGGCGAGCAGACAACCCGCGGTAAAAATGTTCAGCCGCTCGTTGATCGGAAAGAACGAGACCCACTTGAAAAACGGCGATTGCGAGGCGGCTCGCACCGCCTGCCCGACGACCACAATGCCAAAGAATCCGAGGACCACGGACGGGATGGCGGAGATGAATTCGATGTACGGCTTGATCAGCCTTTTCTCATGTGTCGAGGCGATTTCACTCACGTAGATGGCCGAGGCCACGCCGAACGGCACCGCCAATACTAACGCAACCATCGAGACCAGAATCGATCCGACCAGCAAAGGGGTGATCCCGTACCAATCCTGCCAAAAGCTCGCCGTGACCCATTCACGGCCAAAGAGAAAGGAACTGATGGCGCGATACCACGGGATCGGCGCATCGGGCGACCAGGCCCGCAGTTTCTCCGAAGCCGCGGGCAAGCCGGCGAGGTATTCGCGCGTCCGCGTCTTCCATTGTTCGAACGCTTTCTGTCCCGCGGGATCCGGCAAGGGCGGGGCCTCCGCGAGGAGACTGTAAAGCTTTGCCGTCATCTCGGCACTGACGGACTCAAAATTCGCAGAACCTCCACGCAGGCTGTCCAGAACGGCACGGCGATCAACTTCCGGAACGACGATCTTTGCTGCGGCCGCTGCCGCACCACTGCCCTCCAGTTGAGTCCGCTGAGCCAATAGTTCGGCGCGCGCGAAGAGCGCTTCCTTCAACGCGCTCGCCTGATCGGTCAGGTCGGAGACGATGCCGTGCAGGTTCTCCGCCGTATCGCTGAAAGCGGTGGCGAAGCGATCGAAAGGGACGAGCGCGGTGCCGATCTCTGCGAGCGGCGCGTTTCGCTTTTCCATGCTTCGCACCTCGTGCAGCCGGATCTCGCTCAGACTGCGCGAGAGCGCTTCATGTTCTGCCGAAACCCCGCGAATGATATCGACATATTCGAGCCCGGCCTCGCGATAGAGGCGAAGGTTGGCCAGGTTCTGACCGAAGAATCCGAAGCCTTCGCGGAAAAGGAAAATAGTGATCAACGCGAGCACGATCACCGCCACCAGCGCGTTCCCGCCAAAGAACGCCTTGATCCCTTGCTCGATCGCCGCCTGAATCCGCCGCGAGGAGGTTCGCGCCGGGATAAGAATACGAGAATCAGCCACGCTTTCCATGCGGAACGAACATTCGCGGAGGTGTCGTCCGCCCGGCAATTCCTTTTGTGTGACGTTTATGTGACGCGGGAAGCGACCGCGCACGCGCTTTGCCCCCAAAAGCAAAGCCGAGTCTTACCTAAACTTTCGTCGCCGAAATACCCTAGTATCCGCAGGGTGTCACTACGCTGACTATCTAGACCTAAATATTGCATTTTATCAAATTGATACAATAATATGTCTCAAGTGAGAAGATCATGGCAACAGCAACGTTAAAACGAACCCAGGCTCTTGCGACGGTTCATCAGCAAATCGGGCGCATTCGTGCGGGACTCAGTTTCCGGGCGGTCCAGAATTTGCAGAAGGCGCTTGATCTGCCGATGGAGAAATTGGCCAGCGTGCTCGGCATGTCGCGGGCAACGCTGCATCGACGGAAGGCCCAGGGAAAGATCGACCATCAGGAATCGGAGAAACTGATGCGCTATCAGCGGTTGCTGGACAAGGCCTGCACGGTTTTTGGCAATGTGAAAAGCGCGCGGGAATGGCTAACTCATGATCAGCCGGGATTGGGCAACGCTGTGCCGCTCGAGTTTGCCAAAACGGAGATCGGCGCGCGCGAGGTGGAGAATCTGCTCGGCCGGATCGAATACGGTGTTTATTCCTGATGGCCGAAATCGTCGGCTGGCGCATCGTCAAAGAGAAACACGCCGGGACCGCTTTCTCCGGTGAAGGAGCGCGCGTTTATGAGGGGCGCTGGAACTCGGCCGGCGTCCGCATGGTCTATTGCAGTGAGCATCTGTCGCTCGCCGCCCTGGAGATTCTGGTGCATGTCCAGCCAGTCACGATCCCGGACCGGTTTCGTGCTTTTCGAGTCAGTTGGGACGAGGCGATCATGGACTTAATTGATTTCAAGAGGCTCCCGAAAGGATGGAATCAGCAACCGCCTGGAGCGGCCTCGAAAGGCCTCGGCGACGCATGGATCAGGTCGAATCGCTCAACCGTCCTGGCGTTGCCGAGCGTTCTCGTTCCGCAGGAGCAAACGTTCCTGCTCAATCCGACTCATCGCGACTTCGCCAGGATCAAGATCAAAGATGCCGGTGAATTCGTTCTCGACCCTCGATTGCGATAAATTCTTCTCGAGTCCTCGACGGAGTCAACTCTCCCGGCTGACCGGCAAGAGCACGCTGATCGTCGTGCCCTTGCCTGGTTCACTTTGCGCCTCGGCCGTGCCGCCATGGAGTTGGGCTATGTGTTTTACAATCGAAAGGCCCAATCCCGTCCCGCCCAGTTCACGGCTCCGCGCCTTATCGGCCCGATAGAAACGCTCGAAGATGCGCGGCAGATCTTCCTCGCGAATTCCAATCCCTTCATCGGAGACGCTGATTCGAACCATCCGGTCGCCGTTCACGGCAGCCCGGAGAGAAACCAGGCTGCCGGGTTGAGAATACTTCACGGCGTTATCGAGAAGATTGTAAATGATTTCCTGAAGCCGGTTCTCATCCGCCTCCAGCTTCGGCAAATCCCGGGGAGCATCGAGCTGTGACTTGAGCTGCTTCGCCTCCAGCCGCTTTTCCCAATCGCGCAGGATCTCCCGCAGAAATTCCGCCAGACTGATCTCAGACAAATCGAGCTCGGCCGCGGGCGATTCGAGCCGCGCCAGACTCAGCACGTCTTCCACCAGCGCGTGCAGACGATCGGAGTGGCGCTCCATGACTTCGAGAATTCGCAACAACTCGCCCGGCGGCTGCTGCGGATCGTCCAGCAAAGTCTCCAGATAGCCCCGGAAGATCGACAACGGCGTGCGGAGTTCGTGCGACACGTTCGCCACAAAATCGCGCCGTATTTCTTCCATCTGCCGCAATTGGGTCACATCATGGAATAAGACCACGGCCCCTTCGGCCTCAGGCAAGTTCTCGCCGAGCGGCACCGCGCTAACTTCCATCTCGCGACCGTCACTCGGTCCGCGCGACATTTGGATTGATTCCCGGCGCGGCTCCCGCACCCGAATCGCTTCCATGACCAGACGATCAATCGATGCGTGCCGGATCGTCTCAAGCAGCGGCCCGCCCGGATCAGCCTCCTCCAATCCAAACATACGCCGGAATTCGCGATTCATCATGCGCACCCGGCGCCGATCGTCCACGACCACGAGGCCATCGAGCATCGCGCCGAAAACCGCTTGCACGCTGAATTCGCCCTCGCGAAAGCGTTCTTCGAGCTCGCGCTGACGATCAACCAGCTTCTCGAGAGCGAGACCGATGCTCCGCGACTCAGGATTGGCGCTGATCAGAAATTTTCGCGGCGGACTCTGATCAACAATGGCCTTGGACAACTCTTCCACATCCTTCCACGGAGCAATCCACCGCCGCCAAACGACCAGCGCCGCTACCAGAAAGACCGCGACGAGCAGGCAAAAAGCAAACCAGACCATGCGCGTTCAGATTTCCCGGATGCGATAGCCGAAACCGCGCACGGTCTCAATCGCCACGGCGGCCTTGCCCAGTTTCTTGCGCAGCCGGCGCACATGCGTGTCCACCGTGCGCGTGTCGATCAAACTTTCGTAACCCCAGACTTCGTTCAGCAACCGGTCGCGCGCCTGCACCCGGCCCTGCCGCTGCATCAGCATGCTCAATAGTTTGAATTCGACACTGGTGAGCCGAACGGTCTTTCCCGCCACGGCCACGTGATGCCGCGCCGGATCGACCGTGATCTGACCGATCGACAACTTTTTCTCCCCACCGACTTCGCCTTTTCCCCGCCGGAGAATCGCGTCGACCCGCAGCACCAGTTCGCGGGGGCTGAACGGCTTCGTGACGTAATCGTCCGCGCCGAATTCGAGCCCGACAATACGATCGATTTCCTCCGCCTTCGCCGTGAGCATGATGATTGGAATATGTCGCGTAGCGAGGTCGGTCTTCAGGACCCTGCAAATCTCGAGTCCCGGCATTCTTGGCAGCATCAAGTCCAGAATGATGAGACCAGGAGGCTCTTCGCGCGCCTTCCGCAATCCAGTCGCGCCGTCGTTCGCCGTGCTCAAGGCGAAGCCCGCTTTTCGCAAGTGCAGGGTGAGCAGATCGATCACGTCTTGTTCGTCCTCAATGATCAGGATCTTCGTGCTCGACATAGGCGTGGAAAGGAGACCCTTCCGCGCCGAGTGTTGCAGACCTTCGCCCCGCTTGTCAAAGAACGTCACCTGATTGTGACAATTCTCCGCCTGTGTGACGAAATGCTCTGCGCCCACTGAAC
>Ga0209048_10002524_pt1 | contig 18163 bp, 22 predicted proteins | sample FrelakmetCRP12CR_FD_187146 | JGI IMG/M metagenome (GOLD analysis project Ga0209048, IMG submission 187146) | Freshwater lake sediment microbial communities from the University of Notre Dame, USA, for methane emissions studies - CRP12 CR (SPAdes)... | ecosystem: Environmental > Aquatic >... | reverse complement strand
CCTGACCCAGACCCATACCGGTGCCGTGACGAATCCGGGCGGCGGCTCGGCCACGCACACCGACAACTTGAAGCTCACGCCCATGGGCCCGTGCTAAGTTAGGCGATCATGACACTGCAAGAGGCCGCCGCGCGTCGTGCTCGGCGCGCTGATCCTGAGCGGCTGCCTGCATTAGCGGCGCGCGCCGAAGCAGTCAGCCTTCACCGAGGCTGATCGGCGTTGGCCGTGGCGGCACGGGTGTTCTTAAAGTCGATGGCAAGGAGGTTGCAACCCGAAGATGGAGCGCACGCTGCCGCTGATCCTGCAGTGGGACGAAAACTTCAATGTCGGCGCCGACACTGGTACGATGGCTTTGATCTTAGCAACACATGTTTATGTAAAAGTTGCTTGTATTCGTCGTATACGCATATATACGTATGTACCCGAGTCGTAACGTCGACTTGCCTGTCTACAAAGACGCTATTTGCGTCGTCCTGGGCTTCGCCTCAAGTAGCGCACAAACGATCTTAAACCCTCAACGTCTGGACGCGCAGCGTTTGGCGTTTGCGCGAAAGAACCAATATGCAAAAAAATACAAAAACTAACGCCAATTTCGCAGTTGAACTATGCTTTGCATTCTTTGCTTTTGTGACCGTTTCAGCGACCTTCTTGGTTGCCGAAATTCACTTAAGTAACGGTTATATGCTTGCTGACCCTGAAATTGCGGAAGGCTGCGCGCCCTGCAGCGCCTCGGTGGCGTTAGTGAGTATAAGCGACAGAGCGCTCCGTTAATTGGATGATCGTTCAGAGAACGGTCATGGAAATGCGTCAAGTTCGCTACTGCGTCCTGATGCGGTATGCCTCTAGCGGCGCACAATTTCAAGAAATATGAACTTTTTTTGTTGAGCAGTTTTTTACACTCAGCTGAGGGATAACTATGCCAAACTTGTATTGGAGAGCCGCTAAGCGATCTGGTAGTGCTTATCTGGGCTTGTGGCTCCGCAGCGCTGTTCACGAACAGGTTGCAGACGCTTCAGGATGGATCGGAAAAATGGCTAGCAATTATGACCCTTCTGGCAACGGGATTTATTGTTTTTGAGGTGGATGCGAATAGCAGAGTTACCCACCCTGATATTGGGATAAACTTGTATATTATTGTTGCTGGCTGTGTGTCCGCAGCCTTGGTTTTCATAATTGGACAGTCGCCTCGTTACATCCTCGCTGGCAAAAAAATAGCCACGCACTAGCGGCGATTCAGTATGAGTCACCAAAGCTAAGGCTGGACGCTTAATCACTGCGACATGCGTGGTGCGGCGGGGTTGATCTGAGTCAAAGATGATTCTGCGGTTTCGTGGTTTTGTTTTTTAGCTGGATTTTACCTACCTTATGGGTCCAGCGACCTAAACTGACCTCAGCCGTGCTTCGCTCTGGGGTCTTTTTTTTCGTGGAGGGCGCCCGAAATTCCAACAACTGACCCGTCACTGCGCTACTATTTCGACGTGCAAACAGCGCCGAACAGAAGGGCACTTGGCAATGTTGCTTGAGCACGAGATTGAAAAGGCTATTCGCAGCCATGAGCAATGGAAGGCAAAGCTCAGTGCTTCGATCGAGAATGGTACTGTAAGCGCCGATGCTTTCGATGTTGGCAAGGACAACATTTGTGACTTCGGCCGTTGGCTTTATGGTTCGACCATTCCCGAAGACGCGCGTCATGATCCGAATTACATCTCCGTCAAATTTATTCACTCTAAATTTCACAAATGTGCCGAGAAGATAGTGTATTTGCTGTCAGAGGGAAGAAAAGTGGAGGCAGGCGCACTGATGGCGAGCGACGGAGAGTATACAAAAATTTCTGAACAGCTCACGGCGACGATGGTGGCGTGGAAGAAATCCGTTTATAAAATCAGGACGAAAACGCACGGTTGACGTTAGCCCTTGTCGAAATGACATCGTCTTCGAGCTTGATGACAAACAGCCATCGTCTCATGCAGTTCGGTCTTTCAGCCAAAATTAAAAATTCATTGGTGGCTGGACTGTGTGGTTCGGTCGTCCATTCGGCGCTGATGGCTGCCAGGGATTTCGTCGGCTTTATCCCTGAGTTCCAGCCATACGATGATGTTCAGCGCGTCCTACACTCAATTATTGGCAGCACAAGCATCAGCGGCGCCACGTTGATCATTCCTTTCATAACGGGCGCTCTATTCGTGGGCTTTGTGTTCGGAAAGGTCTACCTCTACCTCCCTGGCAATAATGTTATTTACAAAGGCATGTTTTTTGGAATTCTCGTATGGCTTGCGATGGGGCTAGTATTTTTTCCACTCGTCGGTCACGGCGTGTTTGCTGTTGAGTTAGGGTTGGGAATCAGGCCCGCTATGCTGATGCTCGGAATGTTGCTCACGTACAGCGTGACGATGAGTGTCGTTTATGACAGGCTCAATGCTCTCAAGTAACCGATTTATCAGGCTAACTTACCTTGCCTTGCTTAAACGAATAGCGTAGAGATGCCAAAATACGACCAGATAGTTGTTTTGGGCGAGTTCTTCGGGGTCTGCTTATTCGTGTTACTGGTCGTTGCGATGGTCTGGGGAAAACGCCCACCATCTTGATGGTCTAGGGGGTATGCCCACTATAAAAGTGTTGCCTTTATTGCCCTATCTGCGTTTTTAATTCACGCACACGCTTAACGTACGCGGGATCATAGAAGCAAAGCGCTGCTAGTGCAGGCATCTATCCGTAATCGCCTTATTGCAAAACCGTTGGAGTTCTTCCCTGAGATGCAGCATGCGGCGCTTGAGATCAGCGACCATCGGATCATCGGGTGAGCAATGCGACAAAGCTCGAGCAATCTCCTCTTCGAGCGCTTGCTGTCTCCGCTCAAGATCGAAAATGTGATCTGGTTTCGGCACGATATTCCGAAATCCGCGCTTAAGATTATTAGAAAAACGAGAGGGCGCTCTTAGGACATCAGAGGCTGCTCATTTTTTGAGGGTGATGCCTCACATACTGCCCAAGCGCGCCCATTTTTCGCATCGAAGAAGTCGAAGCTCCTTAGGCAATAAGCTTCTCCAATGCTTGCGAAAAGAGAACTGGAAGCCGCAGAAGACTCTTTGACTTGGATCAAACCGCGCCGACGATACCTAGAAACACGTTACCAAGCCTTAGTAAGCGCGTTGAGCACCCCTACGTTCGGACAATAAGTTTCCCACACTGGATTGTTAGGATCGCGCTTTAAATCCACCGCACAGGCTTCCCGAAAGCCGCAACTCGTGCAACTTCGCATAATTTGGTCGAACGTTTCGCGGTCACCACTTTCGATCACGTAGGGATCGAGACCTAGCATTGCCATCCGACAGTCTAAAAGTTCGTCGTGCCCGCCACGCGCTGTAGTTTCATGACGAAGCCGTTCGATTTCATTTCTCAGATGGAACTGGCGGCGCTTGAGTTCAGCGATTCTCAACTCATCAGTTGGCTCATGAATTAAAGCCTCATCTATCTCGTCTTCGAGCCGCTTAAGATCAGCAATATGGGCTGGTTTGGTCATGATAACCGCCAAATCCATGCATGAGAGTGCCCGAAAGAAAGGGGGGCGCCCTCGGGAGCCTGGGATGAGGAGTCATACGAGGGCGTCCGCTCGCTTTGCGAGTCGAAGAAAGCCCCGAAGCTCCTCAGCAAAAAAAGCCTCTGCAACGCGCGTTAAAAAGAAAACTTGAAACCGCTGAAATGGCTTTGACTTGGATCAAACAGCGCCGATGAAATTTGGAAATACGCGCGTAAATATACAAAAATACTCAATGGGGGCGAAAAGTCTGACCTACAAGATTTTTCGTGGCACGAATAACGCATCCTGCTTTTGGAGATGGGATGTAGTTTATACGGGTAGCCGCAGCCCCTGAAGTCAGGTGCTTTTATTCGGCACCGAGGCAGAAGCTAAGCAGTTTGCGGAGGTCTGACTCCAAATCATTTTTGGGCAGCGCGGCTTGTGTCTGCAAGTCATGAATATATGTGTCGATTTCGATGATTTATTCATGCAGAGGGGGTCAGTCGACCTGATTTGCGACCAACAGGATCTAAAGAGATCACAGATATTTAGGCGCAGCCCGTCAAGCACGACAAGCTAAACGTCATAGAGCAGGCAACGGGATGAGAAGTCGAAACTTATCTGCGCCAACACGCCAAAATGTCACACGACGTTGTCGTGGTTAGAGGCAAGTAGGGAGGGGCAGAAGCCGCCGCCCATCGCTCCACGATAAGCCCACCAAAGACGGCATCTTTCGACCCGCATTCAGCGGTTTTGAGCTACATCAAGACATTGAATGTGCGACGATATTTAATTGTTTCTGTTTCGCGGGGCGCGGGCAGTGATGCTTCACAAGATCGGGCTTATTGTTTTGTTTTGTCTGCTGTTAGGCAGTGCAATTGCATTCGCACAAGATACTCCACTGACTGATTGCGATATCTACGCAGCGAGTGATCTGGACCCTCAGCGAAAGGGCGCAGGATTACCATTTGAATTGATTGACCCTGCAAAAGCGATACCAGCGTGCGTAGAGGCTCTTGCACGCTATCCGAGCACGCCTCGTTTCCAAAATCAGTTGGGGGTTGCCTATCTAAAAAAAGGCGAAGATACCCAAGCCCTCGCTTGGTTTCGCAAAGCTGCGGAGCAGGGGTTAGCTGCGGCACAGTATAACCTTGGCTACTCGTACCAGAATAGTCGGGGCGTTTCCAGAGACGATGCCCAAGCAGTCGCTTGGTACCGCAAGGCAGTCGAGCAGGGCTTTCCTGGGGCGCAAAATAACCTTGGCGTCATGTACTCCAATGGTCAAGGCGTGCCTAAAGACGATGCGCAAGCCCTTGCCTGGTTTCGCAAGGCTGCCGAGCAGGGCATTTCGTTAGCGCAGCTTAATGTTGGCGTGATGTACGCCAATGGGCGCGGCGTACCTAAAGACGAAGCGCAAGCCGCTGCCTGGTTTCATAAGGCTGCCGAGCAGAGTTTAGCTGCGGCACAGTTTAACCTTGGCTATATGTATTTCAATGGTTTTGGCGTCACCAAAGACTATGCGCAAGCCGTCTCTTGGTATCGCAAGGCTGCGGAGCAGGGAAATATTGATGCACAGAAGAATCTTGGTGTCATGTACGCCGAGGGTCTTGGCATCACCAAAGACGATGCGCAGGCTATGACTTGGTTCCGCAAAGCTGCAGATCAGGGGAATGCAGAAGCACAATATGGGCTTGGCATCATGTACGCCCAGGGTCGCGGTGTGGTCATAGATCATGCGCAAGCCATCTTTTGGTATCGCAAGGCTGCGGAGCAGGGGTTAGCTGCGGCACAGACTAATCTTGGCTTGATGTACGGCTACGGTCGAGGCGTGCCTAAAGACTATGCGCAAGCCGTCTTTTGGTATCGCAAGGCAGCAGTGCAGGGATACACCGATGCGCAGAATAATCTTGGCGTGATGTACGACCATGGTCGAGGCGTGCCTGAAGACCGTGCGCTAGCTGCCGCTTGGTTTCGTAAGGCTTCGGAGCAAGGAAATATAGGTGCGAAAAATAATCTTAAGAAAATGTACGCGGGGCGCCGCGTACCTAAAGACTATACGCAAGCCCTCGCGCGTGTAAACGCAGCTATAGCAACTGCCGCAGAAACGCCTGTACGGCAGCAACCCCAACAATCCGCGCAACCGCCTCCAACAACAACCAGTGCGGCGCCAACGTCTCAGCCGCAGCAACCCCAACCATACGTGTCGCCGATGCCCACGATAACCAGTGCAACTGGTCGTCGTATCGCTCTTTTGATCGGCAATAGCAATTATGAATACGCTTCACCATTGAGGAATCCAGAAAATGACGTCAAGGCAGTCGCGTCATCGCTACGAACGGCAGGCTTTCAGTCCGTAACTGTGAAGACCGACCTAAAACGCGATGAGATCGTTTCTACTTTGCGCGACTTCGCGACTGCTGCCGATGCGGCAGATTGGGCAATGGTCTATTATTCGGGTCATGGTATCGAGTTTGGCGGCATCAACTATATGATACCGATAGATGCGCGACTGCGCGTGGATCGCGATATCGATCTTGAAACTGTCGATGTAGGCAAAGTCCTAAGTTCTATAGAAAGTGCCAGAAAGCTTCGACTCGTTGTCCTTGACGCATGTCGCGATAATCCGTTTACCAGTCAAATGCGGCGGACAATGGCAACTCGTTCCATGGGTCGCGGCTTGGCACGGATAGAGCCAGAGGCAGGGACGCTCGTCATTTACGCCGCGAAACATGGTGAAACCGCACTCGATGGTGAGGGCGCAACAAGCCCATTTGCTCAGGCTTTCATAAATCGCATCCCGACACCGAACCTTGAAATTCGACGTCTCTTCGATCTTGTTCGCGACGACGTGATGAATATAACGAACAAGAAGCAGCAGCCGTACAGCTACGGCTCGCTATCTGGCAGCGAAGACTACTTTTTCATAACAAGATAAATAAGACGGCGCATGACGCTCTGTTCGATTTGGAACATGGGAGCCAATATTCTACCTACCGAGGGCTATGTCCTCGAGATTGATGGAAAGTTAACACGGAATATGCGACCTCAGAAGAGGCGACGAAAGCAGGTTTGGAGCTCAAGAAGAAGTGTCCGTATATCCAGATCAAAATCTACGGCGCAAAGGAACGGACGCGGTGATCTAGCTACCTGGGTTCTGGCGCTGCCCATTACGAACGAGCACAATAAAAACGATAACCAAATACTCGCGCATCTATGAACAGGCGGAAAACAGTGGAGTTAATGTAGGTTAGGTTGGTAAAAATGCGAAGGTGGCAACAATGCGTTTCGTGACGCTATCGGCAATTATAATTTCAATGGCAACAATATCCGCAAGTGCGGAAACTGCCTTTTGGGGGGTAGGAGCTAAGACATGCGGGGTATTTGCAAATTACTACAAGATCAACCCAAAACTCGCTGACGATCTCTATTTCTCGTGGGCTCAGGGTTTTCTGAGCGGGATAAACTACAAATCAATAGTGGTAAACGGCGATAGTCGAGATTTATCATCAATAGATATTGAACAACAAATGACTCATGTACGCAAATATTGCGACGAACGTCCTCTGGCAGATTTTATCGATGCAGTTATGGATCTCTATAAAGATCTGCCTGAAATTAAAAAAATACAGAAAAAATAAGACGGATGGATTGATTTGATCACCGATACCAAAATAACCTCTTTGGTTCCGGTTGGTTCGCGTTACGGAATTGACGAAATCTCGAAAACTTCGTTCTCGCGTTCTTGCCGATTTGCCACCGCATAAATTTGGCGGTATCCATTTGTCATCTCTAATAATTGCCGAATCGAGAGCGAAATCGGATGATATCCGCGTTGTAGCCGTGGTTGACATGAGTCAAAGCTTTTCGGTTCTGGATGAGCTAGATAAACTATTTGTTCTGGACGGAGATATGCCATGTTGAAAAAAATCTCAGCATTACCACTTCTCGCAGTCATTGCGATTACTGAGCCCTTTCAAGCGATTGCGCAGCAGGCCGCCCCGCAGCCACCGCAAGATTATTTGCCACCACACGGTTATTTTGCGCATGGCCCTTGGGGGCATTACGGCTATGGGGGGCATTTTTGGATGTTCCTCCTTATGATTATGTTCTTTCTTCTTATATGCGGAGCAGTATTTTTCTTTGCGCACAGGTCAGGCTGCTGCCGTGGAATGTATCATTGGGGACCACAATCGCATTCAATAGGTGGGGATCCGACCTATTCGGCGTTGCAGATTTTGAACGAGCGCTTGGCGCGAGGCGAGATTCAGAAAGACGAGTACGCCGATAAGAAGGCGGCTATACTGTCGGTCAGATGAGCCAAAAAATGGTGTGAAGGAGTGAAAGAATTTAGCTTCGGTGATGGGGCCGCACTATGAGAATTGGAATTATCGCCTTAGTCGTATTGGGCTTAGGAATTACTGCAGGAGCGATAAACATCTCGCTCGCACAAACATCTTTGTCAAATACGTCTACTATCAGCACAACGACCAAGAGGGAAACATTATTGGAACGATTGGCCCGCGAAAGGGCAGCGAGAAAAGAGCGAAGAGCCACCTGCGAGAGGCAAGCTCTTGAACAAAATCTTCGTTATTATAAACGCTTGCGATTCATTCGGCGCTGCTCAGAAGGATTATCCTGACCAGGTTTTCCTAAGCCAAGCGTTGTAAGAAAGTGGCTTGGACGTGGGCTATCGAAGATACGAGCATTCACCAATGGTAAGAGCCGCTGCCGCCGTCTCGATGGAAGATGGCGCGGACGTTTCTCGCGTAACCCTTATAGTGAATGTGCCGCCTGGCGCAAGCTGGGAAAATGCGCATCCAAGGAAAAAATGACTATGCCAAATGCCCCGCGACACCTCATGCTTGCAGTCAAAGCGAGCCTGGCGCCGCAAACGCTTGCTCGAATCCTGCATCTGAACCACGAGAGCGGACAGCCGACGCCACAAAAAACGAATCTGTATTGTCCCCAGGGTAAGCCTCAACGCTTTGCAGAAAAATGAGGCAGGTATTTCAGCACCTGCAAACTTGCCTAGAGTTTATTCCGCCTTAGCCTGAACATGCGGCACTGGCAGCGCAGTAATTGCATGCTTCATGCGAGCGACGTTTTCGTCATCGATGTAGAAAAACGTAATCACGGCAATGATAATCGAATACAGGAGAACCATTTTGCCATCCATGATCCTGACCTCTTGCATCCACGACGTTGTGGATGCATGCTGCGTTGCAAAAAGCTTGCCAAGTGCAAAAATTAGGCAGATGGTATAAGAGGTTGCAGGGCGCGCGAAACCTCAAACTCAATCTTATGTCCCATTCCATCTTGAACATTCGTCGCGCATCGGCGCCATTGACGCTTCAACTCCCGACTGTTTCGATATCCGCCAAGGCGCGACGAATAAGGCGCCGCATGTCGGAGGCAGAGTGTTTCGTGCGTTGGAATAAAAAGTACTCTTGGCGCGTCGCAACGGTTCGATGGCAAATCGCTTAATTCTCAATCTGAAAAAACAAACGGCGTCGAGCGCAAGTCCGCGGGACGGCACACGGTTTTTAGATTGGACGATTGAGAAAGCGGCGACATCGATTTCGATTCTCGCTATAAGTACAGGGTGAAAATGATTTTAGTGGAGAAAACCCATGGGAATATTCGATAACCTCGGCGGTGCCTTAAAAGGGTTGGCTGGACAGGTCGAAACGGCTGCCCTTCCAACTCTATTGTCTGCAGCGCTTGCAAAGACCGACCTAAAAGATATGCAGGGCTTGCTGAATAAGCTTCAGCAGTCGGGGCTTGGAAAGCAAGTATCTTCGTGGCTTGGAGATGGCAAGAACTTGCCGATCACAGCTGATCAACTTCGCGCAGCGTTGGGCAATGAACAGATCCAACAGCTAGCTGAGCACTTCGGTTTGCCAATGGATAAGATATTAGCGACTGTAGCTGAACATCTTCCAGCCATTGTGGACCAATTGAGCCCGAACGGGAAGTTACAGGAAGTTAAGTAATGACAGCGCTTCCGTGTGGGCGTATGCGTTTGCATAGGCAAAACTGACCCCAGTGGCCCCCGGCCTCTGGGGTCATATCTTTCTGCGGGACGTCCGCTCTTCCCGAAATGACGTGATCTTTAGTGAAAACTCAAAAAAAGGAGAATCTGCATGAATGAGAAGAAGCCATCGCTCGGAGTGAAAGAGACAAAAACTGAGCAACCTGTGAGCAACGGTGGAACGAGACCAAAAAATCCGTCCGCCAATATTTTACCGACTGAGGGCTATGTCCTCGAGATCGATGGAAAGTTCAAAACGGAATATGCGACCTTAGAAGAGGCGACGAAAGCAGGTTTGGAGCTTAAGAAAAAGTTTCCGTATATCCAGGTTAAAATATACGACGCAAAGGCGCGAACGCGCGCAGTGGTCGAGCTACTGATACCTGATAAATCGGCTACGTGAGAATACCTTCCTTAAACGAATAGCATAGCCATGCCAAAATACGATGAGATAATTGTTTTGGGCGACTTATTCGCGGTCTGCCGCGATGGTCTGGGGCAAACGCCCGCCTTTACTGCCCTGTCTGCGATTTTAGTTCACGCGCACGCTTAGAGTAAAAAAAGTTTTCAATGATGAATTGTGGGTCTGCTTCCTTCAACGTCTTCTTCATAATGGTGCCGAAAAATCTCGTCTCTTAGATGCAACAAGCGGCACTTAAGATCAACGATCATCAAGTCATCAGTTGGAATATGAATCAAAGCCTCGGCGATCTCAGCCTCGAGAGCTTTGTACCGTCGTTCGAGAACCGCAATATGATCTGGTTTCGGCACTTGCCCAGATTCCATCCATGAGGTTTAAAAAAGAGAGCGGGCGCTCTTAGGAAAAGTGGAGGAATCTGTAAGCATTCCTCAAACTCTACCCGAAAACGTCCGCTCATCTTGCGCATTGAAGAAGCCGAAGCTCCTCACGCAACAAGCTTCTCTAATGCTTATTAACAACAGAAACGAGAATCTCTGAAATGTCTTTGACTTAGATCAGACAACGTCACTGACCCATTTTTTTATGTAGCGTGAAGAACTTAGGCGGAGTGCGATCGATCCTATCCCCATAACGAACTGAACACTTTCCTAATTTGTTGCCCTCATGGCTTCGCGGGCCCGTTGCTAGAGAATGCTGATGCCGTCATAATTGCTTGTATAAAACCTGATTTGTTCTTGACGCCTCAACAGCAACCGAACACGTAATCGCCGTCGGCAAGAGATCAATACCGTTGTACAAGAACGACCTTTCTGCTCCCATTAAGGCCTAACGAATACGGGTATCTTATGTCCTTACGTCGAATGAAGAATCAAAAGCGGACCACTTATGAAGTCGGCATTGTGTCCTGTCTGAAATGCGCGAGCCCTATTCATGTTTTTAAGCTAAAAACGCTCGCTGACGAATTTTCATTGAAGTGTAAAAAGTGTGGAAATCGTGGATTATATTTGAAACGCCAATTAAAAATTAACTCGTTGCCTGAGCGACGCAAAAAGCCGCGCGATTAGGATCATTAAGTTGGTGATCGCCGCAGTCCGTGCGGACGAGCTCGATGCCATCTTTGAGCAGCAGGGCATGGCGCGACGGGTGCCGAAGGCGAAGCGGGCGGCGTAAAAACAGAAAGGGCCGCATGCTGAAGTACCGCCCTTATTTATGATGCTCGCATGAACGCTCAGACGGGTGCTTGAGCCTTCCGCTTCCTTCGCCAGCCAAGCAGGCCCATCAGACCAGCTCCATCATTGGGATGTTCATCGATTTGATTTAGATAAATAGATCTAGGCATTTGATGTTTCAAATTTTTATACAGAGGAAAGCGCTGATGACCAATGCCGATACGAGCGATATTGCTACCCTTGTGGTCAGTCCAAAAAATCACATTAGGTGCATCAAAGGCTTGTTTGCTTTAAACGCGGGCAAACCAATACGTGACAAAAAATCTTGGTCGTTTTGGTAAGCAAGAGATCAAATCTAAAAATGTTTGTTTGTCAATGAGCGGCAGGTTGCGCATGCGCACAAACATATAAGCTGAACTTGCTATTTCTCTTGAAGGCGGTTCACGTAATCAATAAGAGCAAGAACACGGGTTCGCACGATGACTTCGGAATTGTTCGGTATACCGAAAACACTATAAGATTGGGTCAGGTTGAGTGCTTTACTCGGGTCAACTGTAAATCGGAAGCCCCAAATTGGCATGTCACGAGTACCGTGGGCTATAATCACTTTTATTCCGTAGATAGCTTGATAGACCGCGTCAAAAGGAAATGTTCCGTTATTTTTCTTGGCGAGAATAGTCAAATCGGATGGCGGCACCTTAAGTTGCTCACTGAGCGGTCCCTTACCCTTTCCATTGCTACCGTGGCATGCCGCACATGATGATTGAAATTCAGACTTGCCGATATCAAAATCTTGAGCCCAAGTTGGCGTACTTAATCCAACGGTAAGATTGGCAAATAGCAGGCATTTCAAAACAGTTTTTGTCATGTTTCGCTCTTGCCTTTAAATTATCAGGGCGCCGATTTCAAAAGCCTTGATTTACATCAAAAACTGTTGTTTGACGTCAGCGCTTAAAGGAAAAGTTGGGATTGTTTCCTAAGGGATATGTTTTACCTTCAATGCTCAAGGAGAAGCAAAGATGACAGAAACAGGAAGCCAAGCCTGGTAGCGCAGAGAAAACGGTAAGAAGTTTCGACGTTCCTCTTCAGCAACAGCTCCTTTAACGTGTATACAAAAACTGGCGCCGCGGAGCTGTCTTTGACTAGGATCAGACAGCGGTACTGACCCATTGTTCACCTAATATGAGGGACTTAGGGGGGCTGCGCAGTTACTTGAAACGCGGGCGACCGATATTATTTAGACGAAACAAACTGGACACCTTCGCCCCCATAACCCCTTGTCCAGCGAAGCGATGACCCCAGCGGGGCTGGCCTCTGGGGTCATTTTATTTCCATTTATGGTGTTCGCGCTGCCTTCAAAGCTAGCATTAGACTGCCGCGAACCCGTCGAAGTGAGCACGCTACCACAAAACCCGATAGGATATAACCTTTGATAGGAGGACTTCATGAAGGCACTCTATATTTTAGTTGCAGTCGCCGGTATACATCTTCCGACTTTCGCGATGGCGCAAGTCCCGATAGAAGTACTGCGAAGCTGTCTTGAGATTGAAGATCAAAGCAAGGAACGTCTGGACTGCTATGATGAAAAGATAGCGCCGGAACCGAAGCAGGTTTCTGCTGCAGCCAAGACAGTGCAAGATTGCCGCTTTGTAAAGGAAGAGGATGAGCGTCTTAACTGTTTTAATCGGTTTGTAAATCCTTCACCGAAAAAGAATACGGCACAGCAAAAGCGCAAAAGTCACTAGTGTCCCGATTCCGAAGCGCTTATGCAATTACTGCTTTAGTTACGAGTACTATAAGAAGGCAATGGCAATCCGAGTAGCGGTTCGGTCGAGTGTTTCAGGACCGCAAGGTCCGCACGTCGTAGGCAACGACGGGGCGATGAAAACCTTTGAGCGTGAGTTCTCCGGCCGGTTCGACATCGGCGATCGCTTCGATCGCCATCTGAACTTTGCGATCGACCAAAATCTGCCCGGCGCCCGCTTCCCCGCACAGCCGCGCGGCTAGGTTCACGACGGAACCGATAGCGGAATAATCGAACCTGCCTTCGAAACCAATACGCCCCATCGTGGCATAGCCTTGAGAGATGCCAAGGCCAAAGCCGAGTTCATGGCCGTATTTCCGCCATTTCACCGCAAGCTTTTCCACTTCATCTCGCATTTCCACCGCCATGCGAACGGCGCGAACGGCCGGCTCCGGACACGGCAGCGGATCATTAAAAAGAACCATAAGGCCGTCGCCCGCATATTTGTCGAGCGTGCCTTCGTGTTTGTGGATGAGCAGCCCAAGGCACCCATGGTATTCATTCAAGACGCTCATTACGTCTTCGGGCTCAGCACTTTCCGCGAAGGATGTAAAACCACGCAGATCGCAAAAAACAACGCTGATATCCCGGCGATGACTTGCCAAAATTCGTTCGTCGTCGCCCGCAGAAAGAATTAGCTCAGCCACTTGAGGTGCCAGAAATCGTTTTAACCGGCCGATCCGTTCGATTTCCGCTATCTGTTCGACGACACGCTGCTCAAGCGTCTTGTTCCATGATGCGAGATCCGCAGCTTGTGCAGTGACCTTATCGTGTAGTTCTTTAATGCGCAGAACCGATTTCACGCGGGCGACTAGTGACATCTGATCGACTGGCTTGGCTAAATATTCATCCGCACCTGCCTCAAGACCCTCGACAACATCCTTACTGTCCGCTTTAGCGGTCACCAGGATAATCGGCATGAAGGGCATGCGGGAATCGCTTTTGATGCGCCGAGTCACTTCAATGCCATCGATTTTCGGCATCATCACGTCGAGCAGGATGAGGTCTGGTAAATGCTGCTTGGCAGCAGCAAGCGCCTCTTCGCCGTCGGCTGCCTGAAGCATTTCATAACCGTGAGTTTCGAGACGCGTGACAAGAATATCGCGGTTTGTCTCATTGTCATCGACGACTAAGATGCGCGGCGGATTATGCATGACGCGAAGTGTCCTCACACCTATTTCAAGAATTCCTTGATCTTCGCCAACAATTGCCGAGGACTGTACGGCTTGGTGACATACGCGTCACATCCGGCTGAGCGCGCCTTTTCCTCGTCACCGCTCAGCGCATAAGACGTGACCACAATGATCGGGATTGCACGCAATTCGGGATTGGCCTTGATGCGCCGCGTCGCCTCGTAGCCGTCCATGACCGGCAGCTGAATGTCCATTAGAATCAAATCCGGCCGGTGTTTGCTTGCCTGGGCAACGGCCGCTTCGCCATCATGGGCTTCAATCACCTCATGTCCGACGCTGCCTAAGAGATCGCGCAGTATCTGGCGATTGTCTTCCTGGTCTTCGACCACAAGGATGCGCTTAGTCATGCTGGCTCAACCTGTCGCTCGACATGAATGGGAACAGTAAATGAGAATGTTGATCCGTATCCGAGCCTCGACTCGACCCACAATCGGCCTCCGTGCATCTCGACAATTCGCTTCGAAATGGCAAGGCCGAGACCGGTTCCACCTTTTTCTTTTGTAGTGGAAGAATCCGCCTGTTGAAACTCCTCGAAAATCTTGAGTTGATCCTCTTCCGCAACTCCGGGGCCGGTGTCACGCACCTCAACAGTGAGAGAGCCATTGGCAGCGGAGGCTTTGATTGCCACCTCGCCTTTATCAGTGAATTTTATCGCGTTGCCGACCAGATTAAGCAGGACTTGCGTAAGCCGACGTTCGTCGCCGTGCGCGGAAGGCAGCTTGGGTGGAAGGTCGATATTCAGCGCCAAGTTTTTCGCCTTCGCCAGAGAATCGACCGAGCTGACGACGCTGTGCACGACATCCGTGGCCGAATAGTCGGCCAGCGTCAGCGTCAACTGACCGGCCTCAATCTTCGAAAGATCGAGAACGTCATTGATCAGGCCGAGCAAATGTTTGCCATTGCTTTGGATGCGGGTCAGCACGCCGCGCATTTTTTCGGTCGGCTCCCCGTATATATTATCGAGGATGAGTTCTGTATATCCGAGGATGGCGTTCATCGGCGTACGCAGTTCGTGACTCATATTCGCGAGGAACTGCGACTTGTGTTTGCTCGCTTCTGCGAGCTGCCGGCTCTTGTCCTGGATTTCTTTGAACAAGCGGACGTTTTCCATGGCAATGACGGCTTGGTCTGTAAAAATCGTGACCAGATCAATCTGCTTTTCAGTGAACGGGTTCACCGTGTCCCGGGTGAGGCAGAAGACGCCGATCGTTATTCCTTCGCGCAGCAGCGGCACGCCGAGGTTGGTTCGATAACCGAATGCTTTCTGATACCCGCTTGCCTGGTACTCTGGATCGGCCAGCACATCGGGAATGTGAATCCTTTGCCCCTCCAAGGCGACCCGCCCCGTGACACTGCCCCGGCCAGGCCGCAAGGGATGTTCGCGCGCGTAAACCTCGGCCTCGTGCGAGAAGCCGTAATTGGCGACCAGCCGGTAGACATCCCCGTCCAATTGGAAAATAACACCCTTATCGGCCGCACAGAGCCGGGCCGCCGAGGCGACAAGGGTGTCGAGCACCGTTTGCAGATCAAACGTGGATCGGCTGATGACCTTTAGCACATCGGCGGTGGCGGTCTGCTGCTGGAGCGATTCGCTCAACTCTTGAGTACGCAATTCCACTTTCTGTTCAAGGTCGGCATAGGATTCCTGCAGTCGTCCAGCCATGTCATTGAACTGATCGGCGAGCGCCTCCAATTCGTCGCCGGTCTTGACTAAAATGCGTTGCGAGAGATCGCCGCCCCCGATCCGTGCAGCTCCGGCACGCAAAGCCTGGATCGGCACCATCATTCTGCGCGCGAGCAACATGCCGGCGAGCGCCGCGAGGCAGAGCGCTGCAAACAGCACCAGTGCCGTGCGTTGCATTGAGGAGATCAGCGGCTGATAAGCCTCATCCACCGGCAGATCGACAAACACCGTCCAGCCAAGCGGCACAACCGGCGCAAAGGCCGTTAACACCTTTTGGCCCTGGATATCGGTCGCGACCTGGATATCGTCCATCGCGGCGCCCGTGTCGTCTCGCTGCGCCGCCTGAACCTGGGCAAGGCGCGTCATATCTGTATTGCGGAGGACCAGACTGATGTCCGGATGCGCGATCAGTCGGCCCTGCGCATCCACCACATAAGCGTGGCCGCGCTCGCCAACTTTGATCTTCGACACAACGTCCCAGATCAGCTTGAGATTGACTTCCGCGATGCTCACGCCCGCATCGCGGCGCGTACCGGCGAGTGACAATGTCATGTACGGCTCAGATTCACGGCGGAAATAGACTGAGCCGTAATAAACTTTGTTCTTCACCGCATCGGTGAATTTCGGCTCCTTCGATAGGTCGGCACCGCTACCGACCACATCCATGGCCAGTCGTGACACACGTAATTGCTCCTTACCGCTCGCATCAACCTGCGCAAGCTCAGTGATCGCAGGAACCTGGCGTAACAGGCGGAGCGCATCGAATCGGCGCTGTTCGATGGTCCCGACGGACCAAAGCAACTGCGTGGTCCAACCCACCTGACTTTCGATTTCCTTTATGAACTGGCCGATCTTGGCCGCTGCCGACTCCGCTTGCTCGCGTTGGATTCGGATCAATGCGTCCTTGTGTTCTCGATAAGAAATCCAGATTTCGAAAAGACCGTTGGTCACCAGCGCGACGCAAACCACGGCAACGAACAGCGCGGCATATTTCAGGAACAGACGGCTGCGAATCATCCGCGGCACCGAGGCGTCAGATGATCCTACTTGAATCGGTGCCGTGCGATCCGTCACTCGATCACCTCGTCGGCGCGGGCGAGCAACGTCGGTGGCACGATCAGGCCGAGCGCCTTGGCGGTCTTGAGATTAATTGCCATCTCATACTTGGTCGGCGCCTGCACCGGCAGGTCGGCCGGCTTCTCGCCTCTGAGGATACGGTCGACGTAATCGGCAGCGCGCGGATATTGTTCGACCCGATCAGGCCCGTAAGAGATCAAGCCGCCTCCGGCGACGAAGTGGCGGCCGGAGTACACCGCCGGCAGCTTGTGCCTTGCCGACAGGGTGATGATCAAATCGCGATGAACAAGTGCCAACGCACTTGTCGTCACGATCAGACCGCCATAGGCGGTCCGCGCGAGCGTCGCGATGCCACGGTCGATCTCGCCCGCGTCGCGTACGTTGACCGCACTCACCTCGACACCGAACGATGGCGCGACGGACTGGACCGCGCCGAACTGACCGGTTCCGGCGGCTATGGCGGGATCGCGAATGACGGCCACGCGCGCCACGCGAGGCGCGATCTCCTTGAGCAACTCCAGCCATTTCGCGCTCATGCCGTATTCGAACGCAATAAAGCCGGTGGCATTGCCGCCCGGCCGCGACAGACTATCGACAAATCCCGCCCCTACCGGATCAGGGACGCTTGTGAACACGATGGGCACAGTTCGGGTCACCTGCTGTACCGGTCCTACGGTCGCGCTGCCGGTGGCCAGGATGATATCCGGCGCAAGCGCAACCAATTCTGTCGCGTATTTACGAATGGCTTCCGCAGCACCCCCGGACCAACGTGTGTCGATCCGAATGTTACGTCCATCGGACCAACCCAATTGCTGCAGCCTCTGCTGGAACGCCGCCAGACGGCCCTGTCCTTCCAGGTCGTTCGCAGCCGTATTCATCAGCACGCCGATGCGCCGCATACGCTCAGGCTGCTGCGCACGCGCAACGAGCGGCCATGCAGCTGCCGCTCCGCCAAGAAGCATAAAGAAATCGCGCCGTCGCATATAGCTCTCCCATACAGAGGCTCAGGACCACGCCTTCTACAATGGCGAAAGCCTAGCACTTTGTGACCGGGCGGCGAGTGAGAAATGGCATACAACCGGCCTCAAATGTTGATCAGGCCCGTTGTTCGCTTTGGGTCATTCGCGACCGAGCCATTCAGCGCCAGTGGCTGGCAATGTCCGCTATGCACCCAATAGTGGACATTCGCGGGTGCCGCTGGAAGTGGCTCAGTATCAGGTCGTTGAGCGGCCGGACGATGTCCGAGATGGATCAAAAGCAGACATGG
>Ga0209048_10002523_pt1 | contig 18166 bp, 14 predicted proteins | sample FrelakmetCRP12CR_FD_187146 | JGI IMG/M metagenome (GOLD analysis project Ga0209048, IMG submission 187146) | Freshwater lake sediment microbial communities from the University of Notre Dame, USA, for methane emissions studies - CRP12 CR (SPAdes)... | ecosystem: Environmental > Aquatic >... | reverse complement strand
GTGGCTCTATGTGTCGCCCCTGGTGCTGATCCTGGTGCCTTTCTTCATCGCGCCTATTTTCGTAGTGGTGGTGGCGAGCTTCCTCGAGAATGACGGCTTCGGCGGGATGCTGCCGCACTTCACGCTCGCCAATTACGCGTCGGTGTTTGGCGCGGAGCTGACCTTGCGGCTGTATGCCAGCACGGTCAAGTTCGCCGTTCTCACCTGGGTTGGAACCCTGATAATCGGATTTTGGGTCGCTTATTTTCTGGTTTTCCACGTTCGCAACCAGCTGCTGGCGATCGGCCTTTTCCTGTTATGCACGGTGCCCTTCTGGACCTCGAATATCATTCGGATGATTTCGTGGATTCCGTTGCTGGGTAAGAATGGACTGGTCAATTCCATTTTGATCTCCGTGGGAATCATCCATCAGCCGCTCGAATTCCTGCTTTTTTCAGATTTTGCCGTGGTGGTGGCTTACGTTCATCAGCTCACCATCTTCATGATCGTGCCGATTTTCAACGCCATGTCGAGGATCGACAAGCGTACGGTCGAGGCGGCACTCGATGCCGGAGCGAGCCGCTTCGAGATCATGCGTTACATCATCGTCCCGCTCAGCAAGAACGGCATCGCGCTGGGCTCTATTTTTGTCCTTTCGATCGTGATGGGCGACTTCTTCGTCGTCAAGGTGATGAGCGGCGGCGGCTCGGCCTCGATCGTATCTGCACTGTTCGAGGATATCGCTGTGCTTCAGTATCCACCGGCGGCGGCAAGCGCGGTGGTATTGCTCATCGTCGTCGTCATCATGATTGCGCTGATTCTGCGCACGGTCGACGTACGCAAGGAGATTGCACGATGAGTGCAACTTCGCCCGCGATAATTCCCGCAACAAAGCGCGCACGGCGTCGTGTCGTCGACGGCGCTGAACCAAGGCGTCCGTGGACTTTCTGGGTATTGGCAACCCTGTTCGCAAGCTATGTTCTCGCGCTCTACGGACCCATGCTGTGCATCTACGTGCTGTCCTTCCAGGATATCCGCGGCGGCCTGGTCTTTCCGATGAAGGGCCTGTCGGTGCACTGGTTCATCGACCTGTTCACCCAGGTGCGGACGGGGGACGTAAAAGGCGGCTTCGAGCGTTCCATTGTCCTGGCTCTGCTCGTCACCGTACTTACCGTCGTCGGCTCCTTTATGGCGGGTCTCGCTTTCCGCCAGCGCTTCAAGGGAGACGGCGTCGTGTTCTATCTGATGATCGGCAGCCTGGTGGCGCCCGGTCTGGTACTCGGCATTGGGATCGGGCTGTTGTTCCAATACTTCGGACTGGAAGCGAGCTGGTTCACCTCCGCTCTGGGTGCTCACTTGAGCTGGACGTTGCCGTTCGGGGTGCTGGTCATGTTTGCGGTCATGTCCAGATTCGATCGCGCCTGGGAGGAAGCGGCGCGTGATTTGGGTGCGACACGTTGGCAGATCATCTGGATGGTAGTCGTGCCGATCCTGGCTCCCGGTCTGCTGGCAGTAGCGTTGTTCGGGTTCACTCTTTCGTACGATGAATTCTCGCGCACCCTTCAAACGTCCGGACCACTCAACACGTTGCCGCTCGAAATCTGGGCGATGACCTTGAATGTGACCTCACCCTCCCTATACGCCTTGGGCACTGTGACGACATTGGCATCGTTTCTCATCATCGGCATTTGTCTGGGCGGGATCGTCTGGATTCAGAAGCGGCGCGCCACCCGCATTTCGGTGCATTGAGGCTTAGGATGAGTATGGCTTCCGGAAAAGGCGATATCGAGCTTGCAGGGCTTTACAAGCGGTTTGGAGATTTCACCGCGGTGGACGGTGTAAATCTCAAGGTGCAGGACGGCGCGTATTGCTGCTTCCTGGGCCCTTCGGGCTGCGGAAAGACCACGATCCTGCGCATGATAGCGGGGCACGAGGATCCGACAGGTGGAGAGATCCTGATCGGCGGCGAAAACGTGGTGGGGCTGCCGCCGGTCGCGCGGCGCACCGCCATGATGTTCCAGTCCTATGCGTTGTTTCCCCATCTGAGCGTGCGCGACAACGTGGCTTTTGCCCTGCGCGTGCGTGGCATCGACAAAGCTCAACGTTATCGGACCACCGACGCCATGTTGGAGAAAGTGCGGTTGACCGAACTCGCACACAGGCTCCCGGGTCAGTTATCGGGTGGCCAGCAGCAGCGTGTGGCGTTGGCGCGCGCAGCCATCACCGAGCCGCGCGTGCTGCTCCTCGACGAGCCGTTGTCCGCGCTGGACGAACAGCTGCGCATCCAGATGCGTACCGAGCTTCGGCGTATGCAGCGCGAGCTCGGCATCACGTTCGTCCACGTCACGCATACCCAGCTCGAGGCTATCGCGCTGGCCGACGTGGTGGTCGTGATGGAGAAGGGCAAGATCAAACAGGCGGGCCCGGCTCGCGAAGTTTACGCAGCGCCACGCGATCGCTACGTTGCGGAGTTTCTCGGTGGGCAGAACGTGCTGTCCGGGAAAGTCGAATCGGTCAATGGCGCGAGTCTCACCTTGAGTGTGCCTGACACCAAAGGCATCGTGGTGCCGCTGGATGGCGCCAGGACCGTGACAGACGGTGACCGCATCGATGTCGCCGTCCGGCGCGATGACATCCACCTGCGCCGGCCGGGCTCTTCGGGTGCGCAGGCGGGTTGGAACGCAGTGGATACGCGCATCCGTACTGTCGAATACCAGGGATCGTTCGTGAAAGTCATGCTGGACACGATGGCCGAGGGAGGGTTCATCGTGTACGTACCCGAGCGTGAGTTCTTCCAGGATCCGTTCGAATCGGGCGACATCGTGGTCGCTACGTGGCCGACAGAGCATTCGCGGCTTCTGGCTTAGTGTATCCCCGGCGCGCCACAGGGCGCTGGCCTGGACAATTGCTCGAGAGGACAAGCATATGAAGATCAATTTCACGCTGAACGCCAAGCCGGTTTCGGTGGATGTCGAGCCCAGTGATCTGGTATGCGACCTGGTTCGCGAAAGACTCGGCCTGACAGGCACGCACGTGGGCTGCGATACGAGTCAGTGTGGCGCCTGCGTCGTGCACATCGACGGCATCTCCGTGAAGAGTTGTACGGCATTCGCGGTGAGCCTGGAGGGGAAGAGTCTGACCACGATCGAGGGGCTGGCCACCGGGGCTGCCCTTCATCCCATGCAGCAGGCTTTCACCGAGAACCACGGGCTCCAATGCGGCTTCTGTACGCCGGGAATGATCATGAGCGCGGTAGATTTCGCCAAACGCAATCCCTCGCCGACCCCCGAGGGTGTACGCCGATGGTTGGAGGGAAATATGTGCCGGTGCACGGGCTACCAGAACATCGTTGCGTCGGTGATCGCGGGGACGGCCGCCATGCAAGCGCAAAAAGGAGCATGACAATGGGTAACCCGACCGGCATCGGCGTTTCGCTGCTCCGCAAAGAGGACAAACGCTTCATCACGGGCCACGGCAACTATGTCGCCGATATCAAGCGCCCCGATATGCTCATGGGTGCATTCCTGCGCTCGCCGCATGCGCACGCTGTCATTAAATCGATCGACACGACAGCAGCTTTGGCATCGCCGGGCGTGGTTGCAGTGTTCACGGGCGAGGATCTGAAGGCCGATGGAGTGGGTGGACTGCCGTGTGCGTGGCCGGTCGTGGGCAAGGGCGGGATGGCCAGCAGGGAACCGCTGCATCCGGCGCTGGCGCAAGGCAAGGTTCGATGTGTCGGCGATGCCGTGGCATTCGTCATCGCCGAGACGATCGAGGATGCTCACGCCGGCGCGGAAGCGCTTGTGGTCGACTACGAACCCTTACCCGCGGTGGTCGGCGTGCTCGATGCGCTCAAGCCGGGTGCTCCAACCCTGTTCGACGATATTCCCGACAATGTCTGCTGCGATTGGGACTTGGGAGACAAACGCGCCACCGACGCGGCCTTCAAGAAAGCGGCGCACGTGGCCAAGATCAGCCTGGTCAACAATCGCCTGGTTGGCAATCCGATGGAACCGCGTGCGGCCATCGGCGAGTACGACATGTCGCGCGGCCAGCACACGCTTTGGACCACCAGTCAGTTTCCGCACATCGTGAAGTTGCTGATGGGTAACTTCGTGCTGGGCATCCCGCAGCACAAATTGCGCGTGGTATCCCCCGACGTCGGCGGAGGCTTCGGTGTCAAGCAGTTCCACTATGCGGAAGAGGTGGCGGTCACCTGGTCCTCGAGGAAACTGGGTCGCCCGGTGAAATGGGTCTGCGAGCGCAGCGAGGGTTTCATCTCGGACGCACATGGCCGCGATCACGTGACCGAGGCGGAACTCGCATTGGACGAGAACGGCAAATTTCTCGGACTGCGCGTCAGCACGATCGCCAACATGGGCGCGTATCTTTCGACCTTCGGGCCAAACATTCCCACGAACCTGTACGGGCCTCTTCTGGCCGGCGTGTATACGACGCCCGCGATCTATTGCGAAGTCAAATCCGTCTTCACCAACACGATACCGGTGGACGCTTACCGGGGAGCGGGACGTCCCGAGGCGACCTTCGTTCTCGAGCGTTTGGTCGACGTCGCGGCGACGGAGATGGGAATCGACAAGGCGGAGATTCGTCGCCGCAACATGATCCCGATCGATGCGTACCCCTATCAGACGCCGGTCATGATGAAGTACGACAGCGGCGATCCTGGCGGTTGCCTCGATCGCGCGTTGATCGCCGCTGACTGGACTGGGTTCCCCAAGCGCAAAGCCGAATCGGCGCAACGCGGAAAATTGCGCGGGATCGGTCTTTGCACCTACATCGAAGCCTGCGGACTGGCTCCGTCCCGTATCGCGATCAGTCTGGGCGTGCGTGGCGGCCTGTTCGAGAGCGCGACGGTTCGTGTGCATCCCACCGGACATGTGACCGTGCTCATGGGTACGCACAATCACGGTCAAGGCCATGAGACGACATTCGCCCAGGTGCTATCGCATCAGCTCGGCGTCCCGGCGGAAAACGTCGAGATCGTATTCGGCGACACCGACAAAGTGCAGTTCGGTCTGGGCACTTACGGTTCGCGCTCGATCGCAGTCGGTGGCTCGGCCCTGTTCAAAGCAGGCGAGAAGGTCATCGTGAAGGGCAAGAAGATCGCCGCCCACATGCTCGAGGCCAGCGATACCGACATTGAATATGTGGACGGCAATTTCACCGTGGCGGGGACCGACAAGAAAAAGAGCTTCGCGGAAGTCGCGTTGTCGGCTCACTTCCCCGCGAACTATCCGCTCGAAACACTGGAGCCGGGGCTGGAAGAGCAAGCGTTCTACGACCCCGTGAACTTCACATTCCCGTGCGGTGCGCACATTGCCGAGGTCGAGATCGACCCGGACACTGGGATGGTCAAGCTGTTGAGTTACTTCGCCGTGGATGACGTGGGAACTGTCATCAATCCGATGATCGTCGAAGGGCAGATCCACGGCGGCATCGTGCAAGGGGTCGGGCAGGCGCTGTTCGAGGATTGCATCTACGACCAGGAATCCGGCCAGCTCTTATCCGGCTCATTCATGGACTACTGCATGCCGCGCGCGGATGACCTGCCGGTGATGAAAGTCGAAACACATATCACGCAGTGCACTCACAACCCGCTCGGCGTGAAGGGATGCGGAGAACTCGGGACGATTGGATCGCCGGCCACCGTCATCAATGCGGTCGTCGACGCGCTCGCGCATCTCGGTGTAACCCACGTAGACATGCCCGCTTCGCCGAACCGTATCTGGCACATCATTCAGAGCGCGGGCGCTGCGGCTAAGTGACCAGTGACGAGTGACCAGTGACAAGAACGAACCGCAGCGAACATGACCAGAGGAAACAAGGAACATGAGGAGCTTCGACTACCATAGCCCGACCAGTCTTTCGGCAGCCAGCGCGGCGCTTGCCGCCGAGCCGGAGGCACGCCTTCTCGCTGGTGGCATGACGCTGATCCCCGCGCTCAAGATGCGCCTTGCCGAGCCGGCGGCGCTGGTGGATCTCGGGCGCCTGGGTGATTTGCGCGGCATCAAAGTCGCGGGCAATGTCGTGACGATGGGTGCCATGACCACGCATGCCGAGGTTGCCGCTTCGCCGGATGTGCGCAGAGCCATCCCCGCGCTGGCGGAACTCGCTGGTGGAATCGGCGATCCGCAGGTCCGCAACCGCGGAACGATCGGCGGTTCGATCGCCAACAACGATCCCGCGGCCGACTACCCGGCGGCACTGCTTGGACTGGCCGCTACGGTCGCCACCACCAAGCGCACGATTCCGGCGGGGGCGTTCTTTTCCGGCATGTTCGAGACCGCCTTGGACAAAGGCGAGATCGTGACGGCGATCAATTTCCCGGTGCCGCTCGCGGCAGCGTACGAAAAGTTTCGCAGCCCTGCGTCGCGCTATGCATTGGTCGGCGTCTTCGTCGCGAGGACCACCGGTGGTGTCAGAGTTGCGGTCACCGGTGCAGCACCTTGCGTGTTTCGCGCGACCGAGATCGAAGCTGCCCTGTCCGCCAAGTTCACGCCGGAGGTGCTTGCCGGCCTGCGCATTCCTTCTTCCGGACTCAACGCAGATGTGCACGGAGATGCAGATTATCGTGCTCATCTCATAGCTGTATTGGCCAAGCGCGCTGTGGAGAAAGTGCTAGGCGTTGCCGAGAAGCGCTGATGAGTGCGGTCCCCCCGAGCCGCAAAAGCGCGCCGAAACCGAGCGAACTCGCTCGCCTGTCCGCGGTGGAGTTGGTCGAAGGCTATCGAAGCGGCAGCTTCACGCCCTCGGACGTGATCGACGAGGTAATCGACGCGCTGGTCGAGACGGATGAACTGTGCAATGTCATGGTTACCCCGATGTTCGACTCGGCCCGCAAAGCAGCCGCGGTGGCGACCGATGCCTGGCACAGTCGCACGCCGCAGGGTCCGCTCGCCGGCGTCCCGGTGACGGTCAAGGATCTCATTTTTGTGGCCGGTGTTCCGGCGCGCGGCGGTGCGCCTGCGCTGGAGAACTTCGTGCCGGAGGTTGACGCGGCGGTGGTCACCGCTCTTCGCGAAGCCGGTGCAATCATTACCTGCAAGACCACGACCTGCGAGTCGGGCTACAAACTCACCGCAGACAGCCCCGTGTCTGGTGTGACCCGCAATCCATGGCGACTCGACCGCACTAGCGGAGGTTCGAGCGGCGGTGCGGCTGCCGCGGTGGCGGCGGGATGCGGTCCGCTCGCACTCGGCACTGACGGCGTCGGTTCGATCCGGGTGCCGGCGTCGTTCTGCGGCGTGTTCGGCATCAAGCCTACGTTCGGGCTGGTACCGCGAGCGCCGGGATTTTTCCCACCCTCATGGGCTTCGCTCGCTCACACCGGTCCCATAGGGCGGACCGTGCGCGATGTGGCGTTGTTGCTCGAAATCATCGCCGGCTATGACATGCGCGATGCCGCCAGCCTTCCTGTCGCGCCACGCAGCCTGGACGTGACCCCTGGATCGCTTAAGGGTCTGCGTATCGCTTTCACTCCGGATCTGGGATTCGCAGCGGTCTCGCCGGATGTGCGGGCGGCGTTTTCCTCCGCAGTGGAGACGCTGGCCGAACTCGGTGCCGAGATGGTATCGGACTCCACTGGTATCGATCCGGAAGCGTTGGAGCGCACCATCAAACCGATTGCCTATACCGAGCAGGCGGCTGCAATCATGGGGCGGGAAGAGACTCTGCTCAGTCGTTCGGATCTGGACTACAACACAGTCATCGCACGCGGCCGCGACTATCGTGGCACTGAATACGTCGACGCGATGCATCGGCGCACGCAACTGAGGAATCGATTCGTCGAACTGTTCCGGCGGGCAGATCTGCTGGTCACGCCAACCGTGGCGGTTACCGCTTTCGCAGCGGGAACACTTGGCGTGGACAGGATCGACGAACGTCCGGTGGATTCCCATCTTGGATGGTCGCCGTTTTCGTGGCCGATCAACCTGGCGGGCCTGCCTGCCGCCACCATCCCGTGTGGATCCGACAGCGATGGTCTACCGATCGGGCTGCAGCTCGTGGCTCCCTGGCTCCAGGAGCAGCGCATCTTCCGTGTCGCCGCTGCGTTCGAAGCGGCGCGGCCCTGGTCGAACCAATGGCCGGCCTTCGCCGCCGGTTGAGGCTGCAGCCTCGGTAATGCTCGCGGCTGCCTGCGCAGTCTTGGGGTCAGTACCGGGCTCCAGGCTCAGATAGTGCGCCAGATAGTCGTGCAGCGCCGTCGCGGCAGCCGTGGACGACCCGGGTGCGCGATAGAGCAGAAGATCGACTTTGGGGAGCGGCGGGAAATACTCATTCACACCGATCTGGCGCATCCCGGCCACCAGCGCGCTCTTTCCTAGAACGGTCACCGCCATTCCGGCGAACACTGCCGCCTGCAATCCACCCACGCTCTCGCTTACGCAGGCGATGCGCCACTTGCGACCAGCCCGCTCGAGCCCTTCGATGGCGTGTTCGCGATAGATATTGCCGGCGGGAAGTAACGCGAGCGGTACTGGGTTGGCGCGATGGATATCGTAGCGCTCGCCCATCATCCAGATCAACTGCTCCTGGCGCACGACTTCTCCGCCGCTGAAGCCACGCATACGCGTGACCAGCGCGATATCGACCTCACCCCGCTGAACCAGTGCGACCAGCGGTGTCGACAGCGAGCAACGCAATTCCACCTGGATGCGTGGAAACGACTGACGAAACAACGCGAGTATCGAAGGCAACAGATAGGCTGCGTACAGGTCGGGTGTTCCCAGGATCACATGCCCTTCGAGGTCAGGTGAGGACATCCGTGCCACTAATTCATCATGCAGCTTCAGGATCGATTTCGCGTACGAGAGCAGCATGTCCCCATCGTCGGTCAAGACCGGGCGCCGACACTCCGGCTTGAACAGGATCTTCCCCGTCAGGTCTTCGAGGCGTTTCATTTGCAGCGTGATGGCCGGCTGTGTGCGTCCGAGACGGCGGGCGGTTTCGGTGATGCTGCCGGTTTCGACGACCGAGACGAACGAGCGCAGCACGCGCACGTCGAGGGTGAAAGAACTCATAGGCGAGAGGCTCGATGTGAAAGAGGCGAAAGCAGAATCGCAAGAACCGTGCTACACGAACTGCACCAGTTTATAACTCTGGAGAGTCCGCTCTCAGACACCGGAAGCTGCTGTATGGTTGGGCCTTTTCGGGTGTTTCTCGAAACAAGTCCTACGCGCGGGGTGTGGTTCACTGGGCCAGTGCAATGCGATCACTGCACTTGCGTGGTGCGCCCCCGTTCTCGGGGCACCGGGAATGGGTGAGACCAATGAGTGCGGTAAACTCTCCTCCGCCGCATATCATCAAGATTGAAGAGGAGAATTGAACGATGAACATACGCCTCACCTGCCTCGTTGCGATCGCCGTGTTGTTGGCGGCTTGCGAAAGTGCACCGGTGACAGGACGCAAGCAGCTGATGCTGGTACCGGAATCGCAGGCGATTGCCGCGTCGAAGGACGCTTACGTACAGACGCTGGCGCCGATCCAGAAGTCAGGCAAGCTCAACGACGACGCGGCACTCAAGGCGCGCGTAGACAAGATCACTGCTCGTCTGGTCGCTCAGGCCATTTTGTATCGACCCGATACCGCGAACTGGGACTGGCAGGTCGCGGTCATCGATGATCCCAAGACCCTCAACGCGTGGTGTATGGCGGGGGGACGCATGGCGATCTACACAGGCATCATTCAGAAGCTGAACCTCACCGACGATGAGATTGCAGAGGTGATGGGACACGAGATCGCGCACGCGCTCGCCAAACATACCGCTGAGCGCATGTCGACTGCGATGGCGTCGGATATGGCTTTGCAGGCTGGTGCCGTGCTCCTGGGTGGAAGCAGTGCGACGACTCAGGTGGCATTGCAAGCGGCAGCGGTAGCCACGACTGTCGGCGTACAGCTGCCCAACAGTCGGCAGCAAGAGGCCGAAGCCGATCGTATCGGCATCGAACTCGCCGCAAAAGCCGGCTACGATCCGCACGCAGCGGTCACGCTCTGGCAGAAGATGATTCAGGCCACTGGCGAAAGCGGGAAGTTGGATTTCCTGAGCACTCATCCCGCGAGCGAGAAACGTGTCGATTCACTCGCCGCGCTCGTCTCACAGATGATGCCCTACTACGAGGACAAAACGCCTCGGCCAGTGTACAAATTCAAGACGGCTTGACGGCAGGTTCACCGCGGGCAAGCTTGCGACCAGCGCTCATGTCGGTCGCGTGGCTGATCATAACGGTCGGACAAAAGAGTCGACTGACAGGCGGCGATGATTGACCTTCTGACCGAAACACTGAAAGGGTGGATGAAGCATCGGGCCGCAAGTCGCGGCGCGGCGCTGGCATTCTATACGCTGTTTTCGATGGCTCCGATCCTCCTGTTGACGGTCGCCGTGGCCGGCTATTTTTTTGGGGACAGGTTCGCTCGAATCGACGTCATCGCCGAGCTGCAACAACTAGTGGGGCTGAGTGCGGCGACAGCGATTCGATCAGTATTGACGGACGCGCACAAACCCGCCAGTGGAGGCCTGACAACTATCGCGGCCAGTGTCTTGCTGCTGTTTGCTGCTACCAGTGTGTTTGCCGAATTGAAAGACAGTCTGGACGAGATCTGGGGAGTTCCCCGGCCACTTTACTCGGGCATCGTGGCGCTCATTCGAACCCGGTTGTTGTCGTTCGCGCTGGTAGTCCTTCTGGCGGCGTTGTTGCTGTTCTCCCTCCTTACCAGTGCTGCCCTCGCCGTGCTGGAGAACTTCGCTGCCGAGAAGTGGAGCAATGCTGCCGCCTTTTATGGGGTCCTCTCTTCGCTGGCGGCCTTTGCCATTATCGCGTGCTTGTTCGCGGTGGTTTACAAAATGCTGCCCGATGCCGTGCTCTCGTGGAGCGACGTCTGGATCGGCGCTGCGGTGACTGCCGGTCTGTTCAGTCTGGGCAAGTATGCGATCAGTGTATACCTGACCCACAGCGTGGTCGCTTCTACCTTCGGTGCTGCCGGCTCGGTGATTGCGCTGCTCCTTTGGATTTACTACTCGGCGCAAATCTTCCTGCTGGGAGCGCACTTCACCCGTCAATATGCACTGCGGTTCGGCAGCCATCGATCCGGGCGACACCCATTGCCCGAGGCCGGTATGTCCGCGGACTCCAGGTCAGCCCGCCAGTCTGACGCACGCTGACCAGCAACGCGGTTCGATTGGCATGGAACTAGCTTCTACAGGGGCTAACTTCTGGGTGCCTGGTTGGGGTTTCCGGGCCTGGCGGCGAGCGCCCTCGCCCCACTACACATCGACCCAGCTGCGGCACCCAAATGACTCCCGGTACTTACTGAGCAGCAGCGTGGGTCGCCCCGGTATGGGCGACCGCTTCCTAGAGGGTTGCAGTTGGAGAAGCGCGTCCCAGTCAATCAACTTGCGGTCGGCATGTTCGTCGTCGAACTGGACCGTCCCTGGCTGGATACGCCGTTTCTGCTGCAGGGATTCCTAATCGAGGATGAGGCTACCCTTGGCCAGCTACGAGACATATGCGGCCACGTCACCGTAGATCCGAGCCGCTCAATCCTGGATGACCCGGGCGCAGACAAAGGCGCCGCAAAGCAAGCCAAGCTGCCGCCCCGAGCCGCGTCGTCTTCAGACCCTCGCGCTGCGCCGCAGCCAGCCCCAAAGCGCAACGGATGGTCGCTGCGGGGCTTCAAGCGTTCGGTGCCTGCGGACCCGCCTCCCGAGGCGAAGGTCGCTCCGCAGCCCAGAACTCCGGCAGCGGAAGTGGACATGCCGCCGACTCCGGCTTTCAAGCCGTTTGCTCCCGCACTTGATCCCACGCCGCCGGAGTTGCCTCGCAACCCCCCCACGTCCGCGAATGAAGGTATCGAGGGTCCGAGTTGGTTGTCATCGGTCAATCTATTCGGATGGCTGCGCGACAATCTAGGCAGGTTTCGTGGTGCCCCAACAAAGGAGGCTGCTTCCTCCGCGCCGGATGAGGTAGGCATCGTCGAGCCAGGTACTGCTGGAAGCAGCCGCACACGCGCTAGAACCTATCACGACATCGTCCCGATCGAGGAAGAACTCGGCCCTGCCAATGAGGGGTTCGCGCGAGCGACGCAGGTCTTCGAAGGAGTAATTCGCGACATACGGCAAGGAAAGGGCCTCGAGATCGAGGCGGTCGAGAACGTTGTCGAGGACCTGGTCGAAAGCATTATCCGCAATCCTGACGCGTTGCAGCTCGTCTCGCGGCTGCGTGAGTCCGACGAATCCGCCTACACGCACGCTTTGCAGGTAGCGGTTCTGCTCGTGACCTTCGGGCGCGAGTTAGGTTTCTCCAGAATGGAACTCGAGCACCTCGGGCAGGTGGGAATGCTGCTCGATATCGGAAAACTGCGCATCCCGCGTGAGATCCTGAGCAAGCGAGGCAACTTGTCACCGGAAGAATTCGAGGAAGTCAAACGGCATGTCCAGTACAGCCTCGAGATGATCGGGACCTCGGGCCTGGCGCATCCGGACGTGACGGTGGGCGTGGCTCAGCACCATGAGCGGATGAACGGCACCGGCTATCCGGGGGGGTTGAAAGACGAGGAGGTCGGGATCTTCGGGCGCATGGCAGGCATCGTGGATTCGTTCTGCGCACTGACGTCGGTGCGGCCCTATGCCGAGCCGCTGCCTCCCTACGACGCGATGCGTCTGCTGCAGAGTTGGAGCGACACCTACTTTAACAGCGGTTTGGTCGAACTGTTCATCCAGGCGATCGGGATCTTCCCCATCGGTTCGCTGGTTGAACTGTCCAGCGGGGAGGTGGGCGTGGTGATCGGACAGCACAAGGCGCAGCGGCTCAAGCCGAAAGTCCTCGTCATTGCTGGCCCGGACAAGATTCCACTCAAGACGCCCGTGATTCTCGATCTATTGCAGGGCGCCGGTTCTGGAGGCGAGACGCCCCCTTATATCCGACGCGGTTTGCCCACTGAGGCCTCCGGCGTCGATCCGCAGGAATATTACTTGTCGCGTAGCTAGTGTCCGGCTCTCATGCTTAACAAGCGGACTCAGGATCCGACCGCGGATGCAGGCAAACCGGTGGGTCGATCGCAACTGCTAGGAGTCATCCGTGACGCCGTGCAAGGGGCACGCACGCATCAGCGAAGCGCTGCAGTGCTCATGCTTGGTCTCAAACCCAAGGACCGGCTGCACCTCCTAACGCAGGATCGCGTACAAGAACGTCTCGAAGGGGCAATCGCAAAGCTTCCGTCGCTACTGCGGCCTGCTGACCTCTATTGCGTGGTGGGTGCGGGGCAGGTATGCGTGGTGTTGCCCGAGCTCGCTAACACGGCGCAGGCCCTCCTGGCTGCATACAAACTGTCGCGCGGAATGCACGAGGCTACCGCGGATGGAGCAAGCGATCCATGGGTGCGCGCATTGATCGGTATCGCGTGTTTCCCCGACCAGGCGGAGGACGAGTCGTCGCTCCTGATGCAAGCCGATGCGGCGATGGGAGAAGCCGAGGCAAGCGAGGAGGGCATCTTCCTGTTCCCGGAGGACCGCAGAATCGAATCGGCTCAGCAGCTCCCGGGTGTACGCAGTCAGATCCTGGATGCGCTGAGATTCAACGACTTTCGCATCGCGTACCAACCGCAGCTCAATCTCGCCAGCGGGCGTTGCGACTCGGCCGAGGCTTTGCTTCGTTGCACATTGCCCGACGGCACTTTGCTGTCGCCGCAGCTCCTAGTTGCTGCAGCCGAACAAGAGGGCAGGGTAGGTGCGCTGACGGCCGGCATTCTCAATGCATCGCTGCGGCAACTGAGCGCATGGACGAGGGCCGGTGTGAACATGCATATCAGCGTGAACCTGTCGCCGCACAATCTGCGCGACCCGGACCTGCCGGACGTGGTGGCCCGCAGTCTTTCCTCCTGGGGGGTGGACCCCGGTCTTCTCACGCTGGAGATTGTCGAGAGCTCCATGATTCACAGCTTTTCGGAGGCATCATCCCTGCTGCATCGGCTGAAGCAACTGGGCGTCAAGCTGGCCGTGGACGATTTCGGAACCGGGTACTCCTGTCTGGCATACCTGCGGCAGCTTCCCTTGGACGAACTGAAGATGGATCGGGCCTTTGTGCGCAATCTGCTGCAATCGAAGAGTGACCGGCAGCTGGTCAGGGCCATGATCGATCTCGCGCACAACTTCGATCTGCATGCAGTGGCCGAAGGCGTGGAAGACGAACCCACGCTGCAGGCGTTGCAGGACATGGGTTGCGATCTGGTGCAGGGTTATGCCGTCAGTCAGGCGCTGGAGGCGGACGGCTTCGTCGATTGGTTGAATGCGTTTCCCGGACGGGAAGCATCGTACGACGGTGAGCCGGTCGTCCAAGTCCTGGCTGCATCGGCGACGGACGACCATCAGGGTTAACGCCCTCATCCTTCCCGAATCGGTTTCGTAGGGTGCAACAAGCGAAGCGCATTGCACCGCTCGGAAGCCGAGCACGCGGCGGGATACGCTGCGCTATCCCACCCTAAGCCCGGACACACAGAAACGGGAACGAAACCCCAGCGGCTGCCGAGGGACGGATAATTCAGGCGGTCATGCGCGGACTGTCGAACGGCAATACGCCCTGCGGATCCGAGTGGGTTACCACGCGATTCTTGCCGCCTTGTTTGGCCCGATACAAAGCCTGGTCGGCTCTCTCGAGCAGCATCGCGAGATCCACTCCGCCGGTAGGATGGCTTGCTACGCCGACGCTAACGGTGGTGCGGACGAAGTTGCCGCCAAGATCCAGGCGCGCGTCTTCGACGGAGCGGCGTATACGTTCGGCCACTTCCACCCCACCTTGCGTGCCGGTCTCGGTCAGCAGGACGATGAACTCATCGCCGCCAAATCGGGCAACTACGTCCGAACTGCGCAGACCTTCACGGATACGGTTCACGAGGTGACGCAGCAACAAGTTGCCGGCATCGTGGCCGTAAGCATCATTGATCGTTTTGAGGTTGTCCGAATCGATCATGAGCACCGTCATCGGATGGCCATATCGGACTGCTTGCCTGAATGTGCGCTGCAGGATCACGTTGAAGGCGCGCATGTTGTACACACCGGTCAACTCATCGGTGTCAGATACGCGCTTGATCTTGTCGACCGCGAAGCGGATATCGGCTGAAAGCATCGTGGTGATGTAGGCCACCAGAATAACCGGACTGAGTTGCGCCAGCAGCTCACCGTAATAGGCGAGCGAGCTCGGGGGATTCGTGGTTTGGCCCCAGCTCAGTAAGAGGAAGCATGCCGCCACCGCCGCCGTCTCGATCACCGTCATCACCTTGCCCAGGATGAGCGCGCTGGCGATGATCGGCAGCAGATAAAGATTCAACAGCGGACTGTGGATCTTGCCCGTGTGCCATACCACCCAGGTGACGAACGCAATCATGATCCAGGCCTCCACCGCCAGCTTGGCGAGGGATTCCTGCTTGTAGAAGCGCACGTAGTGCAAGCCCAGAATGAGGGCGGCAAAGAAGAACAAAGCCACGTGAAGGGCGGTGCCAGCCGCGATCGACGGTGCTCCCGCAGCCAAGTAGACCAGGACGAGAATGAGCAGCAACCACTCGATTTCGGCAATTGTGCGCGAGAAGCCCTTGATTTCGTCTTGTTCTGCCGCGAGTCCGACTGGGAGCAATGGAAGCACAGTGATAGAGTCCGTTGTTTTATATAGATAAATATCGGTCCTGAGCTTATTTGAAGTGCAAGATTCAGGCCCGGCGGGAATTCGAGCGGACTCGAGGCCGGGGTCGCAAGCTCCTGTCCCGGTTAAATCTGGGATCCAAACCGGGGAGGTGGAGAAGGACTAGCTGAGGAACATGACGGAGGCCTGCGCATACACGGCTTTTCTTACCGATGCGCGAAAACCTCCTTGTTCACGACATGATCCATGTTGGGCTTTCCGTCCAGAACGTCGAGCAGGTTCTGTGCGGTCGAGACCGCCATGCGATCGAAGGATTCCACGGTCACGCCGGCCATGTGAGGTGCGGCGATCACGTTGGTCAAAGTCAGCAGCGGGTTATCGGGGGCGGGCGGCTCGTGGTCGAAGACGTCGAGTCCTGCTCCTGCGATGGTTCCATGCGTCAGTGCGTGGTGAAGCGCGGTTTCATTGATGATTCCACCACGGGCGGTATTTACCAGATACGCGGTTGATTTCATTCGCGCTAGACGCGTGGCCTCGAACAGGTCGATGGTCTCTTTGTTTTTTGGACAGTGGATGCTGATGAAGTCCGCACGTGGCAACGCGGCGTCCAGATCGGCGACAGGCATGCAGCCGCCAGCAGTAATCGCCGACGCGGATACGTAGGGATCATAGACAAGCACGGACATACCAAGGGCAAGGCAAGCCTTGGCGAGCCGGCTGCCGATCCGGCCGAATCCGATCACCAGGACCGTCTTGCCGAACAGGTCCACCGGCAACTCCGCGAGGCGATCCGCCCAGCGGTTCTCGCGCACCAGGGCATCCAGGGCCGTTCCACGCTTGGCGAGCGCAAACATGAAGAACAGCGCCTGCTCCGCAACCGACGGAGAGTTGGCGATGCCCGTCACCATGAGCGGAAGGTTGTGACGCGTAAGCGCGGGCACATCGACGGTGTCATAGCCCACACCGTGACGAGCGACCACACGCAGGTTCGGCGCGGCTTTGATCTCGGGCTCGGCGAAGGGCGTGAGTCCGAGGGCCACGCCATGCGCATCGCGAAGGAGAGCGTGAAATGCCGATGTGGGCATGCCGTACTCGAAGGGGATTGCGTCGACGTCCACCCGTGCTTTGACTACATCCCAGCCTGCGCGGGCCATTGTCGAAGGCATCAGCAATTTGAATTTTTCGCTCATGGGTTTTGTATGCTCGAAGCACTCAGATGAACACAGAGAGAGCGAGACTGCGATAGTTAATCGTCACCAAATTTGAACAGGAGGACACAGAGGAAGCGGAGCAGACGTATTTCTCTGTTTCTCTCTGTTACCTCCTGTGCAAATCCTTTCCTTGCTCCTTGCGGCATTAAGCCTTTGCTGTAGTGACACCCACGGACCGCGCAGTGTCGAGCAGCAGCGTCCACGTCTCTTCCGCCAATGGCACTCCGCTGGTTAGGCGCTGCGCGCGCGTTCGCGCTTCGGGCTCGCCCGGCAGCAGCGTTTCCTCACCGGCCACAGCGGCTTTCGCTTCCTTGACGTATGCGAGATAGCGCGTGACATCCTTGGGGAACATTCCGTCCACGTCCATGCGTGCGGGATCGACGTACAGCGAAAACATCCCGTTGGCGAATCGGCGGCCCGGCGACGTGCAACCGGTACCCGACAGTGCGCCGCCGAGAATTTCGCACATCAGTGCAAGGCCCGACCCTTTGTGATCGCCAAAAGTCCGCAAAGCGCCGCGGCCGTTACGGATGTCCCGTTTTCCGAGCTTCTTGTATTCCCCGTATAGCAACTCCGGATCATCGCTGGTCTGACCATCCGGCCCGATGAGCGCATCGCTCGGAATAGCCTTGCCGCCTTGGCTGGCCACTAACACCTTGCCCTCTGCAACGACGGATGTGGCGAAATCGAGTACGAGTGGAGCGCGGCCTGCAATCGGCACGGCGACGCAGTAGGGTGCCGTGGAAAAACGCCGCTCGACGCTGCCAAACGGCGCAACCAGAATGCTTCCGGAAGCATTCACGAAGTGGATGGAAACCAGTCCCTGCGCTGCAGCCATCTCGGCCCAATCCGCCACCCGGCCGATGTGCCCGGCGTTGCGCAGCCCCACGGCGGACAGCCCCATGGCCTTGCACTTGGCAATTCCCACTTCGACCGCTTGCGGTGCGACGGTCTGACCGAATCCGTACTTGCCATCGACCACGGCGAGCACGGGCGTGTCGACCAGCACGTCGACCGTTTGATCGGCGAGGATCAGCCCTTCGTTTTTCATCTGGACATAGCGCGGCACCCGCACGACACCATGGCTGTCGTGACCGGTCAGATTCGCAGCGACCAGGTGTCGTGCTATGCGATCTGCTTCCCGTCGGGAGCAGCCGGCTGCGTCGAAGATATCGGCTACCAGCCGCGCTAGGTCGTCATGTGGAATAGGCTTCATGGCTGCGATCATACCTTAGGGAAGCTCTGACCAAGTCTTGCGTGCGCGCCCGGGGTGATTTGGGCCTAGGGCAAGAGGGTGAGGACGCCGTGTAGCCGGCCTACACAAGGAGG
>Ga0209048_10002522_pt1 | contig 18171 bp, 15 predicted proteins | sample FrelakmetCRP12CR_FD_187146 | JGI IMG/M metagenome (GOLD analysis project Ga0209048, IMG submission 187146) | Freshwater lake sediment microbial communities from the University of Notre Dame, USA, for methane emissions studies - CRP12 CR (SPAdes)... | ecosystem: Environmental > Aquatic >... | reverse complement strand
GGTCTCGCCGCAGACGATCACGACCGGATGGGCGCGGATCGCTGCCGCGATTTCCGCGCGCCGCTCCGACACCGGCAATTCGGGCGGAAAAGTGATCCGCGGTACGCCGGCTGCTCGATGCAACGCTTTCTCGCGCGAGGCCGCCACCGCGCGCGCGACGCGTTCGATTTCCGCCGGTGCTGCGCCGCCTCGCGCGACGCGCTCGATCTGCCGTGACAGGCGCTCGTGGTCGGCGGTCATGCCGCCGGCAAGCTCGGCCTGCAACCGGTCGCGCAAGGACAAAGTGGTCATGGTGGCGGACGAATCCGGGGCCGGGGCGCCATTGCTCCGCGTGCTGCGCACACCACCTCCGGACAGCGCAGTGGGGCGACTAGCCGGTCGCGGCCGGGACAGGCTCTGCGGGCGCCCCGACCGGCGGCGCGCCAGCGCGCACCAGGTAGCGCGTGATCGCCCAGGTCAACGCGAGCGCCACGGCAAGCTGCAACACGGCGTGCCATGCGGCGGTCGCGGTTCTTTCCCGCACCGCCCCGACAACGACCGTCACGGCGATCTCGGCGGCAACGAACCCGGGAACGACGCGCAAGTCGAAGCGCAGCACCGTGGCGAACAGCAGCGTGTGCAGCGCGCCCACAACCACGCCTGCGACGACGACCTCCAGCCAGTCGTCGGCCAGTAGCGTCGCTTGCGCGCCGGCGGCGACGACCAGCAGCACGAAAATGAGCGCACGCCGCCGCTGCCAGCCTTCGGAGAGGCGATTGAGCCAGTAGAGCACAATCGCGGTCACCGCGGCGCCGGCCAAAGCGATCACCAGTGGACTCGCCAGCGCTGCCAGCCAGGGCACCCACGCGTTGGCTTCACCGACACCCGGCCAGTGCGGAACATTGCGCTGCGCCACCGCCCCCGCGAGGAGCTTGACGCCGACGGCGAACAGTCCGGCCTGCGCACCGCGCCGCCAGAGCGTGCCCGCATCGATACCATCCGGCGCCGCGCGCGCCATCCACGCCGCCACGCCCGCGAGCAGCCCGACCAGGAGCGTTTGCATCAGCAGGGACAGGCCCATGCCGCCGGCCCAGAGCGCGACCTGCCAGAGCAACGGCTCGGTCGTCGACCGGCGCATGGCGAAACCGGGCCAGAGATTGACGCCGGTGATGAGCGAGGCGGTGCCAACGGCGCAGGTCGCGAGCCAGAAAGCGCGCCGATCGAAGCGGCCCCGGCTCCACGCCATGATTGCGGCGATCAACGCCGCGATGGCGAGCAACGCCGCCGCAAGACCCACGCCCATCTTAGCGACGCGCAGGCGCGAGGCGCGTTCGCGCTCGCTGCGCTGCCAGTCCTCGGGAACGAAGATGTAGCGGCCCGCGCTTGACACCTCGTTGCCGGATACGATGACGAGCACGCGCGCCTCTCCGGTCTTGCCGGCGTCTACGCGCGGATCGGTAAAGGTAAAGCGCCAGTCGGTGCGCGCCGGCCGTTCCTTTTCCTCGGCCGACACCTCGCGCAGCGCCGCCGGATCGAGCCCGAACTGCCTGCGGATTTCTTGCCCCGCCAGCACCCGCGCGTCCTCCTGTGCCAGCTTGGCCCCAGCGCGGCCCTCCGGCAACGCATGCCGCAACTGCCGCAGGTGGCCGCTGCCATCGACGGTGACGCGCCACTCCTCCGCGCGATCGGCAACATCGCTGCCGCCAAAGCGCGCGTAACGCACTTCCCACAGCGGCGGCGCGAGCCACGTTCCCATCAGACGGGCGTAGGTGTCGGGTCCGCCTTCCCGCCAGACGAACTTGTGCCAAAGCCAGGCGTCGGAGTCCTCGCTCGCCAGCCGTGTCGCCGCCATCCGCGACCACTCCGGCCCGAGCGTCGTGCCGCGCTCCCTGAGTGCGGCATCGGCGATCGCCTCGGCCTGCGCGCGATCGATGGCGAGCGCAGGCGCATCGCCTTGGTAGTCGCCGCCGCCAACGATCGCCACCAGTCCCGCGAGCGCCAAGACCGGCAAGGCCCTTTGCGTGCGCGCGGTCCACGCACCCGCTGCAGCATGCGTGCTGTGGGCGAACGCCCCGGCAACGTGCGCCGCCGCGAGCCACCCGCCGTTGCGCAGGCTCGCCGGCAGGATGTGCCATTGCCCGGCCTGCGCGCGGCGCAGCAACACCGTCACCAGCGGCACCAGCGCGGCGGCGATCACCAGCGCCTGATTGGCGCGCGCCACGGTACCGTCGACCAGGAACACCGGCAGCGACATGAGCACGAGGTCGAACAGGGCGTGCAGCACGACGGTCGGCAGGAGGCCGAAGCGCAGGAAGATGAGACCCCAGATGAACGCGGGACCGACGAGCTCGACCAGGCGCGAATACGCCGGGAAACCCGGATAGTTCGCGTGCGCCGCGCCGAATATCACCGCCTGCAGCACGAGCGTGACGGTGATCAACAGCCGGCGCTGACCGAAGTGCGCGCCGATAAGTGCGGCGAGCGAAAGCGGAACCGCGCGAAACAGGCATTCCTCCATGAAGCCGGCCTGCAACGCCATCCCGATCGGCGCGAGGCCCGGCACGGCGCTGCCGAGGATGTTGGGGTCGGACAGCGATTCGGACGGCTGCCACCAGCCGAGGTAACGATTGGTGACGAAGTAGAACGCGACGATGAGGGCGAGCTCCAGCGGCACGAACAGGTATCCGCCGAGCGTGCGACCGAGCACTGCGGCAGTCGGCGCGGCGTCGCGCGTCCACAGCTTCCACAACTGGGGATGATCGGCAAATGCCAGGCGCGACAGGCCCTCGGCGGCCATGAACACGAGCGCCAGGCCGAGCGCGCCGCCGATCAGCACCAGCACCGACACGCCGATCTGCTGTCCCCAGAACACCCATTCGGATTGCGCCGTGTCGAAGCCGAACCAGGCCTGCGGCGCATTGGCGAGGATCGCCAGCGCGTTGAGCCCGGCGACGATCGCGCCGGCCGCAAGCGCAGGCCGCCAGAGGAGCGCGTGCTTGCGCAGCAACCACAGCGTGCCGAGAATGCAGCCGCCGATACCGTAGAGCAGCCCGGCGGAGAGGCTCGCGACCCGCGCGATCGCGTTGTTGGCCGCGCGCATCTCCTCGAAGCGGCGATCGAAGGCCTGCGGCACGAACACGTAGTGCTGCAGTTCGGTCAAGGCGTCGCCGGACACCATGAGGCGCATCCGGTAGCGACCGTCGCCCAGCCGTTCATGCTCGCGTTCGTAGACGAAGGCGTGCTCGACGCGACCGACGGGCAGCCGCTCCTGCGAATGCTCGAGCAGCTTGTAAGGAGCGAAGTCGACGCCCCAGTCCGCGCGCGCGCGTTCTTCCGCGATCGCCCGCGCCGCCGCTTCATCGAGCGCCGCGCCGGGCTGGCTTTCGGGGACCTTGAGCGCGAAGCCGTAGGGCGTGCCGTCGGGCCGAAAGCGGATGCGCGCTTCGGCGGTCTCGCGCGCCTTGAACAGGCGCACGTCCCACCAGTAGGGCGAATAGATCCCGTCGGCCAGCATTGCGGTGAATCGCGCGTTGCCGCCGGCTTCGAGTTCGACGAAGTTCTGCGTCGCGCCGTCGTGACCGAACATCACCGCCAACCGCGCATCCGCGGGTGCCAGCTTGAGCTTCTGCGCGAGTTCGGCGCCGCTCGCCAGCGCCTGCGCGCGCGACATGCGCACGTCGAGGTTGACCAGCGGCAGTGCATCGGGAAAGTAGCGCCAGGCAAACAGCCCCGCGAGCGCCGACAGCGCCGCGAAGGCGATCCAGAACGCGGGACGCCGGGCGACTGCCGTCATCGCCACGACTCCGGTGCGGGAGCCGCGTGTGCTGCGCTAGTCAACAGCCTTGACCAGCTCTTCGACGACCTTCTTGGCGTCGCCGAAGACCATCATCGTCTTGTCGAGATAGAACAGCGGATTGTCGAGTCCCGCATAACCCGACGCCATCGACCGCTTGTTGACGATGATCGTCTTGGCCTTGAAGGCCTCGATGATCGGCATGCCGTAGATCGGGCTGCCCTTCTGCTCGGCGAGCGGATTGACGACGTCGTTGGCGCCGAGGATCAGCGCCACGTCGGCCTGCGCGAATTCGCCGTTGATGTCTTCCATTTCGAACACCTGGTCGTACGGCACTTCGGCCTCGGCCAGCAGCACGTTCATGTGGCCGGGCATGCGCCCCGCGACGGGGTGGATGGCGTACTTGACCGTCACGCCATGTGCGGTGAGCTTGGCCGCGAGCTCCTTCACCGCGTGCTGGGCACGCGCCACCGCCAGGCCATAGCCGGGAACGATGATCACCGTGTCGGCGTTCGACATCAGGAACGCGGCGTCGTCGGGGCTGCCGCTCTTGACCTGCTTCTGCGCTCCGCCGCCGGTGGCGTCGCTGACCTCGCCGCCGAAGCCGCCGAGTATCACGCTGAAGAACGAGCGGTTCATCGCCTTGCACATGATGTACGACAGGATCGCGCCGGACGAGCCGACCAGCGACCCGGCGATGATCAGCATCGGGTTGTCGAGCGAGAAGCCGATGCCCGCGGCGGCCCAACCCGAGTAACTGTTGAGCATCGAGATCACCACCGGCATGTCGGCGCCGCCGATCGGGATGATGAGCAGGAAGCCGAGCAGGAAGGCGAGCACCATCATGGCGATGAACGGCAACCAGTCCGCCGGCGCCGGAATCATGCAGAACCAGATGCCGCAGCCGATCATCGCAATGCCCAGCGCGAGGTTCAGCAGGTGCTGGCCGGAAAACGTCACCGGCGCGCTGCGGATGCGGCCCGACAGCTTGCCGAACGCGATCACCGAACCCGAGAAGGTGATCGCGCCGATGAAGGTGCCGATGAACAGCTCGAGCTTGTGACCGAAGGTGATCGGCACGTCGAGGCCCATCGCCGCGGGATTGTTGACCGCGGCGATGGCGATGAACACCGCGGCGAGGCCGACCAGTGAATGCATCGCGGCGACCAGCTCCGGCATCTGCGTCATCTGCACCCGACGCGCGACCACCGCGCCTAGCGAGCCGCCCACCACCATGCCGCCCAGGATCGGCAACACGTTCTTGGTGTGCGAATAGATCAGCGCCAGCGTGACGAGCACCGCGATCGCCATGCCAATCATGCCGAAGAGATTGCCGCGGCGCGCGGTGTGCGGGCTCGACAGTCCCTTCAGTGCCAGGATGAAACTGACCGCGGCGACCAGGTACCACAGTGCGAGTTGATTGGCGCTCATGTGTGCTTCCCGCCCCGCGCGCTAGTGCGCGTCCTTGGCGGGCTTCTTGTCCTTGATCTTGAACATTTCGAGCATCCGCCGCGTGACCAGGAAGCCGCCGAAGGTGTTGATCGACACCAGTGCCACCGCCAGCACCCCGAGCCACCCGCCCCAGTCGAGCTCCGCCGCGCCCGCGGCGAGCATCGCGCCGACGAGGATGATGCTCGAGATCGCGTTGGTCACGCTCATCAGGGGCGTGTGCAGCGCGGGCGTCACGCCCCACACCACGTGGTAGCCGACGAAAATCGCCAGCACGAAGACGGTCAGGTTGACGACGATCGGATCAATGCCTGCGGCCATGGCTCGCTCCCCTTCAGTTCTTGACGACGACCTGCCCGTTGTCGCATACCAGCGTGGCCACGACGATCTCGTCGTCCTTGGGCACGCTGAATTCGCCGGTCTTGGCATTGAGCGACAGGGCCAGAAAGTTCAGCACGTTGCGCGCGTAGAGCGCGCTTGCGTCGGTGGCCACGCGCGCGGGCAGATTGGCGAAGCCGACGATCTTCACGCCGTTCTTGACAACGATCTTGTCGAGCTCCGAGCCCTCGACATTGCCGCCCTGCTCCACCGCGAGGTCGACGATGACCGCTCCCGGCTTCATCGCCGCGACCGTCTCGGCCCTGATCAGCTTCGGTGCAGGACGTCCCGGAATCAGCGCGGTCGTGATCAGGATGTCGATCGCCTTGCAGCGCTCGGCGATCACCCCCGCCTGCCGGGCCATCCACTCGGGCGGCATCGGCCGGGCGTAGCCGCCGACGCCTTCGGCGATCTTGCGCTCCTCGTCGTTGGCGTAGGGCACGTCGACCCACTTCGCGCCCAGCGACTCGACCTGGTCCTTCACCGACGGGCGCACGTCGGAGGCCTCGATGACCGCGCCCAGGCGTTTCGCCGTCGCGATCGCCTGCAATCCGGCCACGCCGACACCGAGGATGAGCACGCGCGCCGCCTTGACCGTGCCCGCCGCGGTCATGAGCATCGGCATGAAGCGGCCGTATGTGTTGGCCGCGATCATCACCGCCTTGTAGCCGGCGATGTTGGCTTGCGAGGAAAGCACGTCCATCGACTGGGCACGCGAAATGCGCGGCAGCTTTTCCAGCGCGTAACCGCTCACGCCCGCGCTCGCGTATGACTGGATCGCCGCCGCGTCGAAAGGGTCGAGCAGGCCGATGAGCATCGCGCCGCGCTTGAGCTTCGGGATCTCCTGCGCGGTGGGACCGCGCACCTTGAGCACGATGTCCGCGCCGAGCGCCTGGTCGGGGCTGCCGATGCTCGCGCCGGCAGCCTGGAACTCGGCTTCGGGAATGCTCGACATGGCACCCGCGCCCGCCTCGACGACGATCGAGTGCTTGCCGCTCGCCGCGAGCTTCTTGACCGTTTCCGGAGTTGCGGCGACGCGCGTCTCGCCCGGGCGCGTTTCGCGCGGAATGCCGATGATCATGTTGTTCGTTCCCTGTTGCGGCGGGCTGCCTTGGCGCGGTCGCTATCTTGCCACAAAGATCCGTGCGCGGCGCGGCGGTCGGTGGCCATCAGATCGCCGCGGCGATCGCCTTGCCGACCGCGGTCGTGCCGGCGCTGCCGCCGATGTCGCGGGTCCGCGGCGCGGACTTGTCGGCGAGCACCGCCTCGATCGCACGCACGATGGCGGCGCCGGCTTCGCGATGTCCCAGATGCTCGAGCATGAGCGCAGCCGACCAGATCTGGCCGATGGGATTGGCCACGCCCTTGCCGGCGATGTCGGGCGCCGAACCGTGGACGGGTTCGAAGGTCGATGGAAACAGCCGCTCCGGATTGATGTTCGCCGATGGCGCGATGCCGATCGTGCCGCATACCGCGGGCCCCAGGTCGGAGAGAATGTCGCCGAAGAGATTCGAACCGACGACCACGTCGAAGTATTCCGGCCGCTGCACGAAATGCGCGCTCAGGATGTCGATGTGGAACTGGTCGATGCGGACATCGGGATACTGCGCGGCCATGGCGCGGAAGCGTTCGTCCCAGTACGGCATGGTGATCGATATGCCGTTGGACTTGGTCGCCGAGGTCACGTGTCTTTTCGGGCGCGTCTTCGCCAGTTCGAACGCGAATTTCAGAATCCGGTCGACGCCGGTGCGGGTGAATATCGTCTGCTGGAAAACGGTCTCGCGGTCGGTGCCCTCGAACACCCGCCCGCCCACCGACGAATATTCGCCCTCGGTGTTCTCGCGCACCACGACGAAATCGATGTCGCCCGGCTTTCGATTCGCCAAGGGCGAGGGAATGCCGGGCATCAGCCGGCACGGCCGCAGGTTGACGTACTGGTCGAAGCGGCGCCGCCACTGGATGAGCGAGCCCCACAGCGAAACGTGGTCGGGAACCGTCGCCGGCCAGCCCACCGCGCCGAAGAAGATGGCGTCGTGCTTGTGAATCTGCTCGAACCAATCCTCGGGCATCATGCGCCCGTGCCGAGCGTAGTAGTCGCAGCTCCACGGCAGCTCGTCCCACTCGAAGGCGACGCCGAACTTGCTGCCCGCGGCTTCGAGCGCACGCAGTCCCTCGGGGACGACTTCCTTGCCGATGCCGTCACCCGGTATGACCGCAATGCGATGTTTGCTCATTTACCCTCTCCCCCGGCTCGCATTCTATCAGCCTGAGTTATCCTAGCGCGCTTCCAGGAACGACGCCTGCAGGTGCTGGCGCGACTCGATGCCTCGAACTTCCCCCGCACGCCACCGCCGCAGCATCGTGTTCATGATCGTCGCCGCCGTCTGCTGGTCCTCCGGCGGCATTCTCGTGCGAGCGCTGTCGATCACCAACGCCTGGGAGATCGTTTACTGGCGGTCCTTGTTCATGGCGCTGTTCGTCGCCGGCACCCTGCTGGTGATGTACCGCGCGGACATGCCGCGCAAGGTCGCGGCGGTCGGCTTGCCCGGACTGCTCTCGGGGCTGTTCCTTGCCGGCACCTTCTTCTTCTTCATCGGCTCGCTCACGCGCACGACCGTCGCCAACACCTTCGTCCTGATGAGCGTGTCGCCGTTCCTCGCGGCGATCGCCGGACGGCTGGTGCTTGGCGAGATTGTGCCGGTGCGCACCTGGCTGGCGATGAGCGTTGCCTTCGCCGGGATCGTGCTCATGTTCGCCGATTCGCTCGACGTCGGGCGGCTCCAAGGCAACCTGCTCGCGCTCGGCGTGTCATGCTGCTTCGCGCTCAACGTGACGATTCTGCGCAAATTCCGCGCGAGCGCCGACATGCTGCCGACGGTGATGCTGGCCGGAGTCTGGTCGCTGGTGCCGGCATTCTTCCTTGCGGGCCCCTTCGCCGCGACCGGCCGCGACCTCGCCGTATTGCTGCTCATGGGCTGCGTGCAGCTCGGCACCGGTTGCCTGCTGATGACCGCCGCCGCACGCGAGCTTTCGGCGACCGAGCTGGGACTGCTGGCGCTGCTCGAGCCGATCCTCGGACCGATCTGGGTGTGGGCGTTGATGGGCGAACAACCGTCGCCGCTGACGCTGACCGGCGCCGGCGTCGTGCTCTCGGCGGTGATCGCCAACGAGTTGTTCGCCGCCTACCGGGCGCGCGGCGCGGTTGCCCAATCGCGATGAGCGCGCTCACGCAGCAGTGGGCAACATATCCCGTCGCCTTCTATGCCGCGGCCACCTTCGGCATCCTGCTGACCGGCGTCTACAAAGGCGGTTTCGGCGGCGGCCCGGGGGGCATCGCCGTCGCGCTGATGTCGATGTTCATCGCGCCCGCCCACGCCGCGGGAATCGTGTTGCCGATCCTGTGCGTCATGGACATCTTCGGCGTGCTGGCCTACCGCAGCAACTGGTCGCGCGAGCACATGAAGGTGCTCATTCCCGGCGCGCTGGTCGGCATCCTGTTCGGCGCGCTGGCGTTCGGAACCGTGCCGGTCAACTGGGTGCGCCTGTTGATCGGCGTGATCGCCGTCACCTTCACGCTCAATCGCTGGTTCGACATCGCGCAACGGTTGGGCGCTTCGGGCGCCAGGCCCGGCCGCGCGGCGGGCTACGTCTGCGCCGCCGCCTCCGGCTTCACCAGCACGATGGCGCATGCCGGCGGCCCGCCGCTGCTCGTCTACCTGCTGCCGCAGCGCCTCGACAAGACGGTTTTCGTCGGCACAGCCGTGATCTTCTTCACCGTCGTCAACTATGTGAAGCTGGTGCCGTTCTTCTGGCTCGGCCAGCTCTCGACCGACAACCTCGGCCTGTCGCTGCTGTTCGCGCCGCTCGCCCCGCTCGGCATCTGGCTGGGACTGCGGCTGGAGCGATGGATTCCGGAAAAGCCGTTCTACCGCGTCAGCTACACCATCCTGTTCTGCACCGGGTGCAAGCTGATCTACGATGCGCTGACCGCCTGAGCCGCGCCGTGCGATTGGCGGCCGCAGCGGCGTTTGCGCTATGATCGCGCCGTCGCGTCATCCGCCGCCGCCTTGAAACATACCTTCCTCGACTTCGAGCAACCCATCGCCGATCTGCAGACCAAGATCGACGAGCTGCGCTATGTCCACGAGGATTCCGCGGTCGACATTTCCGACGAAATCAACCGGCTGACGAAGAAGAGCCAGCAGCTGACCAAGGAGATCTACGCCAAGCTTACTTCGTGGCAGATCGCGCAGGTCGCACGTCATCCGCAGCGCCCGTATACGCTCGACTGCATCACCGGTATGTTCAGCGACTTCCACGAATTGCACGGTGATCGCACGTATACCGACGACCCTGCGATCGTCGGCGGACTGGCGCGCTTCAACGGAGCGCCGTGCATGGTCCTCGGCCATCAGAAGGGCCGCGACACCAAGGAAAAGATCCACCGCAACTTCGGCATGCCGCGCCCGGAGGGTTACCGCAAGGCGCTGCGCCTGATGAAGCTCGCCGAGAAATTCGAGTTGCCGCTGTTCACCTTCGTCGACACGCCTGGCGCGTTTCCGGGCATCGGCGCCGAGGAGCGCGGCCAATCCGAGGCGATCGGACGCAATCTCTACGAAATGGCGGGCCTCAAGACGCCGATCATCGTCACGGTGATCGGCGAAGGCGGCTCGGGAGGGGCGCTCGCGATCGCCGTCGGCGACGCTACGCTGATGCTGCAGTATGCGACATACTCGGTGATCTCGCCGGAAGGCTGCGCGTCGATCCTGTGGAAGTCCGCCGCGCACGCCGAGGAGGCCGCGGAAACGCTGGCCATCACCGCGCCGCGGCTCAAAACGCTGGGGCTCATCGACAAGGTCATCGCCGAGCCGCTCGGCGGCGCGCACCGCGATCACGCAGCGCTGATGACGACGCTCAAGAAGGCGCTCACCGAAGCGTTGCGCCAGGCGCAGGAGCGGCCGCTGGACGCGCTGCTCGAAGCGCGCGAAGACAAGCTGCTCGGCTATGGCAAGTTCAAGGAACTCACCACCGGCTGAAGGCAGCGGCCACCCTGCGGCTGCGGCCGCGGCACAAGGCTCGCGCCGGGATCACCGCGAACAACCACGCGCGCTGCTGGAGGACGCGGTCACGGCCGCGGTCGCGACCGCAGTGGCTCGCCACGTGCCGCGCGGCGCGCGGGTCGCCGTCGCGTTTTCCGGCGGCATCGATTCGATGGTGCTGCTCGACGCGCTCGCGGCGCTGGCGCCGCAGCATCGCTTCGCGCTGTCGGCGATCCACGTCAATCACGGCATTTCACCGAACGCGCTCGCCTGGTCGCGTTTCTGCGCCGAGCAGTGCGCCACGCGCGCGCTGCCGCTTGCCGTCCACGAACCGCGTCTCGAGCGCGCATCCGGCGAGAGCCTCGAAGCGCGCGCCAGGTCGGCACGCTACGAATGCTTCGCAGCTGCCGCCGCCGAGATCGTCGCCCTCGCGCACCACGCCGACGATCAGGCCGAGACCGTGCTGTTGCAGCTGCTGCGCGGCGCCGGACCGCGCGGGCTTGCAGCGATGCCCGCGCTTCGACCCGGCCACCCGGCGCTGCTACGGCCGCTGCTGCGCCTGACCCGCGCCGCCATCGCGGGGTATGCTGAGGCGCGGCAGCTCGAGTGGATCACCGACGAGAGCAACGCCGATGTACGCCACAAGCGCAACCTGCTGCGCCACGCCGTGGCGCCGGTGCTCGCCGCGGGGTTCCCGGGCTATCCCCTCACGCTGCTGCGCGTGGCGTCGCACCAGTCGGAGGCGAGCGCGCTGCTCGACGAGCTGGCCGAACACGACGCTGCCACGGCGATCGACGCGCTGGGGCTCGCTTGCGCGCGGCTCGCGCAGATGTCGGCGGCAAGAGGGCGCAACCTGTTGCGATGGTATCTGCGCCGCGAGGGCCTCAAGGTACCGACCGAGGCGCGCCTCGACGACTTGCTGCGCCAGGCGCGCGCCAGCGGAACCGATGCGCAGACGCGTTTCGCCCATGATGGCGCGGAAATCGGCTGCCACCATGGCCGCCTGGTCGTGCACGCGCCGACGCCCGCGCCGTTTTGCTGCGAGTGGCACGGCGAAGGCGAGGTCAGGCTGCCGGGCGGCCTGCTGCGATTCGCGCCTGCCCGCGGAACCGGAATCGCGGCGGCCAAGCTCGAGCTGCGGCCGGTGAGCCTGCGTTCGCGAACCGGCGGCGAGCGCATTCAGCTCGCCGCCAACCGCCCGCGGCGCGCGCTCAAGAAGATGCTGCAGGATGCCGGCGTGCCGCTCTGGCAGCGCGCGGCATTGCCGCTGGTCTTCTGCGGCGACGAGTTGGCGGCGGTCCCGGGACTCGGTGTCGAACTGGCCTTCCAGACCGGGGAAGGAGAGCACGGCTGGAAGCTGGACTGGCAGCCGGACCCGCATCGCGGCCGGCGCAAAGATTGACAAGGCTCAAGTCTCCGGGGCTAAATGCCCAGATAATTCCAAGGCACGATTGCAGTTTCACGTACTGGAGGAAATCATGAAGCCTCGCTTGATTATTGCCCTCGTCGCGGCAGCATCGCTGGCGCTCGCGGGCGCCGCGATCGCGCAACAGCCGATCGTCATCAAGTTCAGTCACGTCGTCGCGCTCGACACGCCGAAGGGCAAGGCCGCGGAATACTTCAAGAAGCTCGCCGAGGAGCGCACCAAGGGCCAAGTCAAGATCGAGGTCTATCCCAACAGCACGCTGTACAAGGATGGCGAAGAAATGGAAGCGCTGCAGTTGGGGTCAGTGCAGATGCTGGCGCCATCGGTGGCGAAATTCGGCCCGTTGGGTGTGCGCGAGTTCGAGGTCTTCGATCTGCCGTACATCTTTGAGGATTTCGCCCAACTGCACAAAGTGACCGAAGGCGCGGTCGGCAAGATGCTATTCGACAAATTGCAGAGCAAAGGCATCACTGGACTGGCGTACTGGGACAATGGTTTCAAGGACTTCAGTGCGAACAAGGCGCTGAAGCTGCCCGCCGATGCCAAGGGCCTGAAGTTTCGCATTCAGTCGTCCAAAGTGCTTGACTCGCAGATACGCGCGCTGGGCGGAATTCCGCAGATTATGGCTTTCTCCGAGGTCTACCAGGCGTTGCAGACCGGCGTCGTCGACGGCACGGAGAATCCGCCGTCGAACTTCTACACCCAGAAGATGAACGAGGTGCAGAAGTACCTGACGTTGACCGACCATGGCGTGATCGAGTACGCGGTCATCACCAACAAGAAGTTCTGGGACGGACTGCCGGCGGACGTACGCACGACGCTCGAAGGCGCGATGAAGGACGCAACCAAATACGCCAACGACATCGCCAAGGAAGAAAACGACAAGGCGCTCGCCGCGGTTAAGGCCACCGGGAAGACCGAGATTCTGACCCTTGCCCCCGACGCCAAGGCAGCCTGGAAAAAGACGCTCGTACCCGTGCATAAGGAGCAGGAAAGCCGGATCAGTAAGGAGATAATTCAGGAGGTCTACAAGGCGACCGGCTTCAAGCCCTAACCCAAATATGGGCATGCAATCCACGCCACTGTCGGACGCGATGCCCACAGTGGCGTTGTCTTGTTCACACGCGCCGACATTGGCGCGACGCGCGGAGAAGCGGGATGCTTAGGCTTCTCGACCATCTTGAGGAGTGGTTGATCTCGTTGCTCATGGCTGGGGCGACATTGATCATCTTCTTCGCAGTCATCCATCGCTACGCGGCTGGCGCGCCGATCCCGTACGTCCAGGACTGGCTGCTTGCGCTCAATTTTTCGTGGGCGCAGGAGGCATGCATCTACATGTTCGTGTGGATGGCCAAGTTCGGTGCCGCCTACGGCGTACGCACGGGCATCCACGTCGGGGTCGACGTACTGGTCAATAGGCTGTCCGACCGAAACCGCAAGAAGGTCGTCATGTTCAGCCTGCTTGCAGGCGCCTTCTTCACGGGAATAGTGGCCAGCTTTGGAACCAACTTCGTCTGGCAGCTCGCGCATACGGATTCGACCTCGCCCGACATGGAGCTGCCAATGTGGCTGGTGTACCTTGCCATTCCGCTGGGCTCCGGCCTGATGTGTTTCCGCTTCCTGCAGGTGGCGTGGGAATTCTGGCAGACGGGAGAGCTGCCGCATCCCGACCATCTGCACGTGGAAGGCGTCGACGTACCCATTTTCCCGCCGGGCGCCGACGAGCTGCATCCTCAGGATGTCGCCACGAAAGTGGGCGGACGATGAACTCGGCCATCATCTTCGGTCTGCTGATCGCACTGATGATCACGGGCATGCCGATTTCGATCGCGCTGGGCCTCACGGTACTGACCTTCGTTTTCACCATGACTCAGGTGCCGATCGAATCGGTGGCGCTCAAGCTGTTCACCGGCATCGAGAAGTTCGAGATCATGGCGATCCCGTTCTTCATCCTCGCCGGCAATTTCCTGACCCACGGCGGTGTCGCGAAGCGAATGATCAACTTCGCGACATCGGTGATCGGACATTTGCATGGCGGGCTGGCGCTCGCCGGCATCGTGGCTTGCGCCATGTTCGCGCTAGTTTGCGGTTCGAGCGTGGCGACCGTCGTCGCCATCGGCTCGATCCTGCTGCCGGAGATGGTTAAGCACGGCTACCCGATGCGCTTTGGCGCGGGCGTGATCACGGTCGCCGGTTCGCTCGGCATTCTCATGCTGCCGTCGATCCCGAAGGTGATCTATGCCGTTGCGACGGGTACGTCGATCGGTGCACTGTTCGTCGCGGGCCTACTGCCAGGGATCATGCTGACGACAATGCTGTGCACCACGACCTGGTTCATCGCCAGGAGGAATAACTACCCGCGGATGAACCGATCGAACTGGCAGGAACGCTGGAAGGCGTTTCGCGAAAGCGTCTGGGGCTTGATGCTTGTCGTCATCATCATAGGCGGCATTTACTCGGGCATCTTTACCGCGACGGAAGCCGCGGCAATGGCGGCGGTGTATTCGTTCTTCGTATCGGTTTTCGTATACAAGGCAATGCCGCTCAAGGACACGGGCAAGGTGCTGCTGCAATCGGCCAACATGAGCGCGATGCTGCTGTACATCATCACCAACGCGGCATTGTTCTCGTTCATTCTGACCAACGAAAACATTCCGCACGCCCTCGCCGATTGGATTCTCGCCAAGGATCTGGGCTGGGTAGGTTTCCTGCTGCTGGCGAACCTGCTGCTGCTCGTCGCCGGCAACTTCATGGAGCCATCGTCGATCATTCTGATCATGGCGCCGATTCTCTACCCCGCGGCGATGGCGCTGGGCATCAACCCGGTACACCTGGGCATCCTGATCGACGTGAACATGGAGGTCGGGCTGTGCCACCCTCCGGTGGGGCTGAATTTGTACGTCGCGTCGGGGATTTCCCGGCTCGGGATCACTGAACTGACCAAAGCGGTAATTCCATGGCTGCTGACGATGCTCGTGTTCCTGGTCATCGTGACGTACTGGCCGTGGCTGTCGCTGGTGCTGCCAAGGGCCATGGGCATGATGTCCTGACGCGCGCGGACGGGCAGAATCGCTGCGCGACGTGCAAGGCCCGGCCGGATGCCGGGCCTTTTTGTTTGTATATCCGGCAATTAGCGGAGCTGATGCGCGTCCCCGCGCATGGCGCGCGGTCGGCGCGAGCAAAAATGACCGCTGCTATGGTATAGTGTTGAGTTTATTCGGAATTGTCCGAAACTTCCTTAAGCATTTCCCATCTGGAGCGCAGGCATGGCGGTTGAATGCACCCTTTCGATCATCAAACCCGACGCCGTCGCGAAAAACGTGATAGGCGAAATCTACTCGCGCTTCGAGCGCGCCGGGCTCAAGATTGTGGCCGCGAAGATGACTTGGCTCGCCCAACCCGATGCCGAGGGTTTTTATGCGGTGCACAAGGGCCGCCCGTTTTTCAAGGACCTCGTGTCCTTCATGACATCCGGACCGGTCATGATCCAAGTGCTGGAGGGCGAAAATGCGATCGCGAAGAATCGCGATCTGATGGGCGCGACCGACCCGAAAAAGGCCGCGCCCGGAACCATCCGGGCGGACTTCGCGGAATCGATCGATGCCAACGCGGCGCACGGCTCCGACGGCCCGGAGACCGCGCGTACCGAAATCGCGTTCTTCTTTCCGACACTTGAGATCCACAGCAGGTAGGTGGCCGCAGCACGTTGCGGGCGAGAAGTGTGATGTGATGATCAATTTACTCGACTACAACCAGGACGCGCTGATCGCGTGGTTTGCCGAGCGCGGCGACAAGCCGTTTCGCGCCCGGCAGACGCTGCGCTGGCTGCATCGCGGCCTGGTCGACCGCGTCGACGCCATGACCGACCTGGCCAAATCCACGCGCGAGGCGCTCGCGCGCGACGCCGAAATCCGCGCACCCGCGGTCGTGCGCGATTCGACGGCCGGCGACGGCACCCGCAAGTGGCTGCTCGACGTCGGCGGCGCCAACGCCATCGAAGCCGTGTATATCCCCGAAGACGACCGCGGCACGCTGTGCATCTCGTCGCAGGCCGGCTGCGCGCTCGACTGCGCGTTCTGCTCCACGGGCAAGCAGGGCTTCAACCGCAACCTGGGCGTGGCGGAAATCGTGGGGCAGCTCTGGCACGCCAATCGCGAGCTGCTCGCCGCTGGCGTGTCAGCCCCGTGGGTCGAGCAGGGCCGGCACCCGGTCACCAACGTCGTGATGATGGGCATGGGCGAGCCGCTGGCCAACTTCGACAACGTCGTCGCGGCGATGCAGCTCATGCTCGACGACCATGCCTACGGCCTGTCGCGCCGCCGCGTCACGCTGTCGACCTCGGGCATCGTGCCCGCCATCGACCGGCTGCGCGACGCATGCCCGGTCGCGCTCGCGGTAAGCCTGCACGCGCCCGACGACGCGCTGCGCGACCGGCTGGTGCCGATCAACCGCAAGTATCCGCTCAAGGAGCTGCTGGCCGCGTGCGTGCGTTACATCGAAAAGGCGCCACGCGATTTCGTAACCTTCGAATACGTCATGCTCGACCACGTCAACGACACGCCCGAGCAGGCGCTGCAGCTTGTCGAGCTGGTGCGCGAGGTCCCGTGCAAATTCAACCTCATTCCCTTCAATCCGTTCCCCGACACTGAATTCGGGACCAGCTCGCGCAACCGCATCGTCGCCTTCCAGCGCATCCTGCAGGAGGCGGGACTGGTCGCAACGGTGCGCAAGACCCGCGGCGACGACATCGACGCCGCCTGCGGCCAGCTTGCCGGGAAGGTGCAGGATAGGACCAAGCGTCGCCCCATCAAAGTCCAACCCGTGGCCACCCACTGATCATGAACACTCGCTCCGTCCTCATCGCTGCAGTTGTCGCGCTCGGCCTGCTCGCGGGGTGCTCCAGCGACCCGAAAAAGACCGAAACGCCGGAAACGCTGCAGCGCGCCGCGCCGGTGCGCACGAGTCCCGCGCCGCAGCCGCAGCAGGTGCCGCCCGCCGAGCGCGCGCGCATGCACACCGACCTCGGCGCGGGCTACTACGAGCGCGGGCAGATGGACGTCGCGATCGACGAGCTCAATATCGCGGTCAAGCTCGATCCCAACTACGCCCAGGCCTACAACGTCTACGGCCTGGTCTATGCGGTCCTCGGCGAGGATCGGAAGTCGGAGCAGAACTTCGAGCGCGCGCTGCAGCTCGCACCCGACGATTCGGAAATCCACCACAACTGGGGCTGGTACCTGTGCCAGCACAAGCGCGAGCGCGAAGCATTGGCGCAGTTCGACATCGCCGTGCGTAACCCGCTGTACAAGACGCCCGAAGTCGCGCTGGTGAATGCCGGACGCTGCGCCATCACCATCGGCGACATGCGCCTTGCGGAATCGTATTTCCGCCGCGCGCTCGCCGCGCAGCCCGGCAATGCGCTCGCGGCCTACGGCCTCGCGCTCATTGCCTACAAGGAATCGCGCTATGCCGACGCACGCACCTGGATGAAGGGCGTGATGCAGACGACCAACCCGGCGCCCGAGTCGCTCTACCTCGGGATGTGCGTCGAGCGCAAGCTCGGTGATCAGCAGGCCGAATTGTCGTACATATCGCAGATGCGCAACCGTTACCCCGACGCGCCGGAAACCAAGGCGATCAATACCGAAGGATGCGTGTGAGCGCCACTGAAGCGCCGCTTTCCGGGGCTGCGGACTCGCCGCCGCCCGCCATCGTGCAGGACGGTCCGGGCGCGCAGCTGCGAGCCGCGCGCGAGGCGGCGGGCATGTCGCTCGACCAGGTCGCGCAGCAGCTCAAGCTCGCGCCGCGCCAGGTCAAGGCACTCGAGGACGAGAACTTCGGCGAGTTGCCGGGACGCACGTTCAGCCGCGGCTTCGTGCGCAACTACGCACGCCTGCTCAACCTCGATCCGCAACTCCTGCTCGCACAGATGCCGGATGCCGCGCACGCGCCATCGCTGGTGTCGCCCGAATTGCACTCGACCGGGGCGATGATCGCCGAACTGCCCGGGGGCGCGGTGGCGCGGTCGAACCTGGCGCGGTGGCTGATTCCGCTGGGGCTCGTCGCCTGCATCGTCGCCGCCGCCGGCTACGAGTGGTATCGCGGCG
>Ga0209048_10002521_pt1 | contig 18175 bp, 13 predicted proteins | sample FrelakmetCRP12CR_FD_187146 | JGI IMG/M metagenome (GOLD analysis project Ga0209048, IMG submission 187146) | Freshwater lake sediment microbial communities from the University of Notre Dame, USA, for methane emissions studies - CRP12 CR (SPAdes)... | ecosystem: Environmental > Aquatic >... | reverse complement strand
GTCGACCCGGAATTGGCCTGGAAGGCGACACCTCCTTGGCCGCGCTACTCACGTGAACGTTCCTCGCATTTTGCGAGCACCTCCGCGATCAACTTCTCGCGTGTCGCCAGCTCGGTCTCGTTGAGGCGCATCTTCATGAACCCGGTGCCGCGTGGCCCGGAAAATATGCCGGCTTCTTCCAATTTACCGAGCACGTCAGTTCGCGCGTCACCGTCGAGTCGGAGTTCGATGTGGCAGTGGGATGCAGACTTGCGAGGGTGAAACCAGCAGAAATTTGATCCCGACGTTCCAACCGCGATGTGCCCCTTGTTGTACGTGGTACGGACAGCGCCGCCCGGCACCAAGCCGATCATCCGATCAGCAACAGCCATCGCACCGGGATTAGACCTCTTCTCCCAAAACGCCCGATCCACTTTCTCGCCGTCGTCCTCGGCAACCGGCTCGGGGAGGTCAAGCACGGTCGTAAAATGGAGCGCGACTCGCCCATCGATTTCAAACGCGCTCAGTTGGATGGCAATGATGGGAACAGCTCGGTTCAGCAGCGACACGATGTTGAAGAACCGATGGGTGATCTCTTCCGCGACGATCACAGCCCGGTGCTGAATGTCGGGGAAGCGGCGCCGCTCGATATCCCAATACTCAATCGTTCGGATTATGTGAGTCTCGTCGAGGCGCCCGAGCATGACCTCGATCTCGTAACGCACTTCCTCGTCCGAGTCATACATCAGGAAGTCGATTCGCCCACCGGTCGGCTGCGCATACTCTCGCTTGATGACATCCAAATCGCCGAGACCGAGCAGGGATGGATCATGGTCGATGCGGTCCTGTAGCCACTTCTCGTCGAAACCTAAATCTCGGAGTCGCTTGCTCTTCACTTTGACGTAGTCGAGTGCCATCGCTCCCCCCAATGCGTCGGAACGTTCGCGATCCTGGAGTGCGACGGCAACTACCACATCGACCAGTCGCCCTCTACTGGCAGCTCGGTCGCAGCCGATCGTCTCCGCGCGTCTTCAACCTGCGTCGCCACCCAAAGTGGCCGAGCACCACCAAAATTGACTTCGGTCCCAGCTCGGAGACGCTAGCGGGAGGTGGTGCCTCGCGCACGAGGACGATCGGAGACGCGTTTTTTTCGCGAAAGCGCCTTGGACGCCCTCGTGGTTCCCGATGGCAATCGCGATGGAGAGCGGTTCGGGCCGACGAGGAAGTGCGACCCGTCGTACAACAGAAGAGGCTTGAGAAGGTGACCGGGTTGCTTAGGAGCGTCCTCGGCGATGTGGCGGTAGGCGTCGTCGAGCTCGTCCTCGGCGTCAGGGTGAATGAGGACGTGGTAGCGCTTCATCGTTTGCGCGGGGTCTCATACTTCTTCCCGAGGTCCTCAAGGGCATCCCGAACAATCGAGTCGCTCCTCCGCCGAACAACGGCGTGTCAGCGCAATGGCGCTGGGAACCGTGTGTAGCAGCGGGCAGGAACGGAGTGCTGTCCAGCAACCCGGCTACACGATACGGGGTCAGCCGAGCGTCAGGCTGCGCGGCTCGGGCAACCCTGCGGCCGGTACCGCTTCGGACACTGCTTCGCGCACGCGCACGCGTCGCCCGGGACGCCAGGTGCGCAGATCCTCGAACAGCGAGTAGGCCACCGGCGTGAGCAGCAGAGTAATCAGCAGGCATAATGTCTGGCCACCCATGACCACGATGCCGATGGAGCGGTTGGTCACTGCACCGTCGCCGCTCGAGAAGACCAGTGGGATCATGCCGGCGACCAGCGAAACGGTGGTCATCAGGATCGGCCGCAGGCGCTCGCGGTTGGCTTGGATGATGGCGTCCGCCATCGCCACGCCGTCTGCCCGCAGGCCGATGGTGTGATCAATCTGCAGAATTGCGTTCTTCTTCACCACGCCAAACAGCAGCAGGATGCCGAGGGCACTGAACAGGTTCAGCGTGGCGCCCACCATCCATAACGAGATGAGGGCGAACGGGACGGCGAGTGGGAGCGACAGGAGGATGGTGATCGGGTGCAGGAAGCTCTCGAACTGGCTGGCGAGCACCATGTACATGAAGATCACCGACAACAGGAAGGCGAGCCGGAAACCACTGATCGACTCGTTGAGTAGCTTCCCCATGCCGGTTACGCCGGTGCGGTAGCCGGCCGGGATACCGAGTTGCAGCACACGGCGGTCCACGGTGCTCAGCGCGTCACCCAGCGCGTACCCGGGGGCCATGTTGGCGAGCAAGCTGATTTGGCGTTCGCGGTTGCGGCGGTCGATCTGCGCGGGCCCAGTGCCGCGTGCCGCGTCGACGACGCTGTCCAGCCGCACGCGACCGAGCCGCGCCGACGGTACCATCAGCTGGCCGAGCGATCGTGGGTCCGAGCGATCACCTTCCTGCAGCCGCAGGCGTACGTCGTAGAGGTCGAGTCCGTCTTTGAAGGTCGTTACCACGTCGCCTTGCACCATGGTCCGCAAGCTCATGGCGATGTCGGAGACCGCGACCCCGAGGTCCGCCGCCTTGGCGCGGTTGATACGCACCTGTACTTCGGGCTTGCCCGGCTCCGACGTCGTGTCGATGTCGACGATCCCGGGCGTCGACGCCATGATGTCGCGCACCTGACCGACGAGCCGCTCGAGGACGTCCAGGTCGGGACCTTCGATGTTGTAGGCGATCTCGGCGGAACGCATGCCGCTGCCCGACATTGGCGGGGGCTGGTCGACGCTGACGCGGAGTTGCGGATAGGCGCGGAGAATCTGACGCACCTGCGTCATCACATCGAACTGCGTCACGCTGCGCTCCTCGATGTGGTGCAGGACGACGACCATCTGCGCGGTGGTGACCGAGTCGGTCTCCGGCGAGCCGACGTTGACGGTCAGATGTTCGATGCCGGGGAGAGTTTGCACCTGCCGTTCGATATCGCGGACCACGGCGTCGGTGCGCGAGAGTGTATAGCCGGGCGGGGTTTTGATGTTCACCTCGAAGTCGCCGCGGTCGTCTTCGGGGATTAAGGACGTGCCGACGATGCGCCCGATGAGTGGAATGGCTGCGATGGTGAGCAGCGCGGCAACCACGACCCACCAGCGGTGGCGCATCGACCAGCGCAGCACAGCGGTATAGCCCCGGTCGATCGGGCGGAAGAACCATGACTCGCGCGACAACCCCTTTCCGGGGCTGTGCCGGAGGAAGCGCGACGACAGCATCGGCGTGAGTGTAAATGCCACGAGCAGCGAGACCAGGATGGATCCCGCCATCGTCAGGCCGAAGCTCTCGAGAAAGGAGCCCATGATGCCGGGGATGAAGGCGACGGGAACGAAGATCACCACCAGCGATAGCGTCGTGGCGCTCACCGCGAGCCCGACCTCGGCAGTCGCGGCCCGCGCCGCCTCGAACGGCGACATGTTCTTCTCCTCGATGAAGCGGAAGATGTTCTCCAGCACGACGATCGCATCGTCGATGACGATGCCGACGGACAACGTCAGCGCCAGCAGCGTCAGCCAGTTCAAGGAGAAGCCCATCACCTTCATCAACGTGAAGGTGGTGATGATCGAGCAGGGGATGGCGACGGCCGCAATGAGTGTGGCGCGCAGGTTGCCCATGAAGACGAAGACCACGATGCTGGCCAGCAGCGCGCCGACGATGAGGTGCTTCTGCACCTCGGCTAGCGCCACACGGACGAAGTCCGCTTGATCGCGGGTCACGGTCACATCCACGCCGGGGGGCAGCGTCTTGCGGATCTCGGCGAGACGTTCGACGACGGCGTCGACGGTGGAGACGGTGTTGGCGCCCGACTGCTTGCGCACCAGCAAAGTGAGTGAGTTGCGGCCGTTGTAGCGCGACAGCGAGCGCGGCTCGACGACGCCATCGACGACGCGACCGATGTCGGCGATGCGGATGGGCGTGCCGCCGCGTGTCGCGACGACGATGTGCTGAAAGTCGACGACCGCGCCGATGCGGCCGAGGGTGCGCAAGGTCGCTTCGTGGTCACTGGTCGAGACGCGGCCGGCGGGTACCTCGACGTTCTGCGCCGCGAGTGCGCGGGCCACGTCGGCGATCGTCAGACCGTACGCATCGAGGCGGTGCGCGTCGGCGACAACCTGGACCTCACGCTCGCGGTCGCCGACGATCTTGATGGCTCCCACGCCGGGCAGGCTTTCGAGATGCTCCTTGACCTGCTTCTTCGCGATCTCTGTCAATTCGCGTAGGTCACGGTCTCCCGCGACCGACAGGAACACGACTGGTGTGGCGTCGGGGTCGAACTTCTCGACCACCGGTGGATCGGTGCCGTCGGGGAGTTGCTTGAGGGCCGCACCGATCTTGTCGCGTACGTCTTGTGCGGCGGCCTCGAGGTTACGTTCGAACAAGAACACGACGATGACGCGTGAGAAGCCTTCGAGCGTTACCGAACGCATCTCGTCGATGCCGCTCACGGTGTTGACCGCTTCTTCGATCACCTTGGTGACGCGCGCCTCCATCTCCTCCGGGCCGGCACCGGGGAGCGTCGTGGTGATGGCAATCACGGGGATGTCGGTCTTGGGAAAGAGATCGACGACCAAGCTGCGGTAGGCGAAGATGCCCATGACCACGAGGGCGGCGATGCCCATGGTGGCGAACACCGGCCGGCGGACGGAAACGTCGGCAAGGATCATGCGCGTGGCCTCCGGATACGGCTCACCGGTCGCGTCCGCCCTCTCCGTAGCGCTTCCAGGATGGCGTGGGCCCCCTCCCGATACGCGGTGAGGTCGCCGCGGCGGTGTGTTGCCCAGTGCGTGACGTACGAATTGACCGTGCCCATCAACGCCATCGCCAGCAGCGCCGGATCGATGGATGGTAGTGCGTCCTCGCGGACGGCGAGGCGGCACAGGGTCGTGATGTCGCCGAGGAACGCCTGCATGCGCTGAAACACGCGGTCGCCGAACTGTGGGAGGACATTCCACTCCATGCCGTGTGAGGCGGTGACGTACACGCGGAAGGCCCGCTGGTGCTCGGCGAAGTAGGCGAAGATGGCGTCGAGCGCCGCGTGCAGCTTATCGATGCCAGTCGCCGCGCCGGCGACACGCACGCGCACCGCCTCGCGGACCTCATCGACCCCACGCTCGAACAGCGAGGTGTAGAGGTTCTCCTTGTTGCCGAAGAGGTTGTACAGCGTGCCCACTGAGACCTCGGCGCGCTTTGCCACCTCGTCGACTGAGGCGCGGTAGAAGCCGCGTTCTGCCAGCACTGCCTCGGCGGCCTCGAAGATGATTTCCTGTCGGAGGGCGAGCTCGCGTTGCTTCCGTGAGGGGCGCGTCATTTATTGAACCTCGGCTCGAATAATGAGCCGAGATTCATATTATGCGCGCACGGGAGGGAGATCAAGCTGGAGTTGCGTGTCCGTGCCGTCGACGCTGTGGATGAGGCCGAGGGGGGGCGGGTGTCCTCGCCGTACATTCATCCGAATCCGCCTTGAGACGCAAGTGCGGTCGGCGCTACGGTCGGTGGGTCCGCGCGCCCAAGGAGGTTCATGATGCGCCGCGGCGGCGCCTGCGTGTGTGGTGCCGCCGCGATCGATGTCAGGCGGCGACCACCTTCGGCCAGTCCTGGCTGCGCGCGGTGTTGCGGCGCGCCGGCAACGGCCGGGCACGGACGCAGTCGAGGACGGCGCCGCTGAGACGCGCGATGCGCAGATCACCGAACGGCGTGCCCATGCCGCTGTTGACGATGAAGGCGACGGCCAGCTCGCGGTTGGGATCCGCCCACGCGCCGGAGCCGCCGAAGCCGAAGTGGCCGAAGGCGCGCCGCGGCACGCCGCGTGTCGTCGCCACCCCGTGGTAGCCGAGCCGCCAGCGCATATCGAAGGGAATCACCACCCGTGAATGTGTCGGGTTCTGGACTTGCGTGGCACGTGCCAGGGTCTTCGCCGATAGCAAGCGAACGCCGTCGATCTCCCCACCACCGGCCAACGCAGCGTACATTCTCGCGAGCGAGCGCGCGGTGAACAACCCGTTGGCGGCTGGGATGGCGGCGCGCAGCGTCTTCTCCGCACCGAAGTCGAACGCGCTCATGCCGCGCGGCGCCAGCGCATCGAGAATGCTCTGCAAGTCCAACTGCACGCCCGCCAACCGCAAGCCACCCTGGACCCATCCGGCGGCCAGCATCACCAACTCGCCCCACAGGCCGCCATCGGGACGACGGACCAGGTGCGGCCCGATCGCACCACGCGGCGACCACATGAGTTGCGCTGCGCGAGACAGGACCTCCGGCGGCGCACCGACGTACATGCCGTCGAGCCCCAGGGGCCCGACCAACTCCTCCTGCACGAGCTGCGAGAATGGCCGGCCGGTGACGCGCTGCAGAATTTCACCGACGAGGAACCCGTACGTCAGCCCATGATAGCCGGTGCGCGTGCCGGGCTTGTGGATCGGCGGGGTGCGCTCGATGGCGCGGATCATGAAATCCCAGTCGAGCATACGGTCCGCGTGATCGATCATCTGCCGGATATGGTAGAGGCCGGACTGATGCGCCAGCACCTGGCGCACGGTGATCGACTGCTTGCCGGCCTGCGCAAACCCCGGCCAGTGTGTGGCGACGCGGTCGTCGTAGTCGAGCAGGCCGCGATCGACCATCATGTGCAGGAGCGTGGAGGCCACGCCTTTGGAGGTCGAGAAGCTGGGCGACATGGTGTCGCGGGTCCACGCCGCGCCGCGTTCGTTGCGGTAGCCGCCCCACAGATCCACGACGCATGTGCCGCGGTGGTACACGCAAACGGCAGCGCCACCCGGGCGGCGACTCAACTGGCCGCGGAACACCTGCGCGACGGGATAGAAGTCCGGGTGCAGCAGTCCGTCAATGATCATGTAATTCCCCTCGGCGCTGCAAGTAGCACTTCACTGCCTCACCATTCAAACGTGCGCAGCGGTCAGGCCGCCGCGCCGCGCGGATGGGCTGACGCTTGGAGGGCGTGGCGCCGTGTCTTGTGATGCCGCGGCGGTACCGGGTGGGTGCGGAGTGATCGCAGCAGGCGACTCGGGCGCAGCTCGTTTATGCGGCTGAACACCGGGTACGGGCGTTCCCGCGCCAATGCGTCGAGCGTCTCTTGCATGCGCTCGGTGATTTCGTCGTAGCAGTGTGTGCGCACTCCTGGATCGCGCGCCTGGGCGGCGCGGTAGCGTGACCAGTCGAGCGGGGCGCCGAACTGCACGGTCACCTTCGACGGGAGCTGTACGGACGGCACGAACGCCGGTGCCAGCCCGAACGGGATACTCCAGATCACCGGGAATACCTTGATGTGCAGCCGGTCCATGCCGAGCAGCCGCGCCAGCCGCGCGCCACGCGTCAGGGTCACGGTCGACTGGTGCGCACCATGGATCGTCATCGGAATCACCGGCACGCGCGCCGTGATCGCCAACTCGATGAATCCCATGTGGCCGCCAAAGTCGACGCGGTTGCGTTCGCTCCACGGCCGAAAGACCTCGTAATCACCCCCCGGAAACACCACGACCGGCGCGCCCATGGCGAGCGCCCGACGGGCGTTGGCCGGGTTCGCCGGCACTAGCCCGAGCTTGGGCAGGAGCCGGCCGACGACCGGGTAGGCAAACAGCAGATCGTACGCGAGCGCATACAGCGGCGCGGCGGGGCCGCGCTCCTTGACCCATTTGCCAAGCAGGAACGAGAGGTCGTTCGGCGCCGCCCCACCGGAATGGTTGCCGACGATCAGGAACGGACCACGTTTAGGAACGTGTGACCATCCACGCACTTCCGTTCCGAAGTACGCGTTCACCGCCTCGATCGCGGGCAACAGCTGCGCAACCACGGCGGGATCGCGCTGGAACGGATCGCTCTGCAAGCCTGTCCGCACCGCCGTCCCGACAGCGGCGACCACGGGCCGCAGAATTACCGGAGCGCGCTGCGTCGCGTGTGTCAGACGCCGGACTCTCGTCGCTCCTGCAGCCATCAGCGCTCTCCTGCGGCGCTGCCAGCTCGGCCGCGCGGCGGCACAAACCAGACTGGGCACTGGGCCCGATGCAGGACCTCGCGGGCGGTGTCCTTGGTGAAGAAGCGCCGAAAGAAACTGCGGGCGTGTTCACCCATGATCATGAATGCGGGCTCCATCAACTGACTGAGCTTGAGAATCTCTTCGATCGAGTCGCCCTGCTTCACATGACACTCCGTTTGCGCCAACAGATCGGTCGGGATGAGATCGTTGACGCGCCGTTGCGCAGTCTCCAGCGTCATGTAGCTGCTGCCCGATGGCACGATGTGTAGCAGGTGCAGCAAGAGCGGCAGCTTGTGCGCCAGTTCAACGGCGTACTCCACCACCCGTTGTCCTTCCTCTGACAGATCGGTCGGCACCACAACCGGGACGGCGGTCCCGTCGGCGGCAGCCCGCAAGCGAAAGCGCGGCGCCGAACCTTCTTGCAAGGTCAGCACGGGGCATGGGGCCCTTTCAATGATCCGCTCCGTCACCGACGCATGATCCAGGGTGCTCCAGCCATGACTGCCCAGCACGACGAGATCGGCCGGCAGCTGCCGCGCAAGTTCCAGCAGCACGGTCGCGAGCGGGCCGCTAGTGAGGCTGGCCTCAGCTGACACCCCCTTTGGTAACTCGGCAAGCAGTTGGCGCATGCGCGCCTCGGCCTTCGCGGCGGACGCCTCGTCGGCGCGGTGCACCTCGTTCCATTCCCACGCTCGGGTCAAGCCCGGGGAGACGGCCGCCAGGTTGTGATGCAACACCAGATGGGCACCAAAGGCCTCGCCCACCTCGACGGCAAGCGCTAATTCCTGTCGAGACAGGTCGGAGAAGTCGATCGGGCAGAGAACGATTTTGAGCCGTGACACGGGGCACCTCTCATCCTTTGCTTTGGCCGCACATGGCCACCCCCTGGACGTTCAAGTTCTCTGCCAGCAAATCCTCCTCCGGAGCTTCGGACCTTGCGGCTGCGGCAGCCGCGGATTTTGAATCTGGCGAACCCCGGCCGCACGAAAGCTTCTTGATTCTGCGAAAATCGACGGTGTGACCTGCTGGCTCAGCCGGCAAGTGCCGCTCCCGACTCGTCGAACAGGTGGATGCGGTCGGGATCGACGTGGAGGCCAATCGTTGCACCCTTGGCGAGGCTGTGCATGCCTTCCAAGCGCACGATCGGTCGCCCCGCGTCTGCACTGTCCGCCGTAGCAACGCGCACATAGACCAGTGTCTCGTGGCCGAGGTACTCAACGTGTTCGACGACCGCCTTGAGCGCGCTCGCCTCTTCTTCAGCAGCCAGCCGGAAAGCCTCCGCGCGAATGCCTGCGGTCACCGCTGCGCGGGCCTCACCGCCCCGTGGGAGCGAAATCGGCACGCGCTGCCCACCGAGGGTGATGGCGCCGCCGCCCCGCTCGTCGGCCGCCACGCGAGTGGGGAACAGGTTCATCGGCGGGTTGCCAACGAATCCGGCGACGAACACGTTGGCCGGCCGATCATAGAGCTCGCGCGGCGGCGCGACCTGCTGCAACACGCCGTGGTCGAGGACGGCGACGCGGTGCCCTAACGTCATCGCTTCCACTTGATCGTGGGTCACATAGATCATTGTTGTGCCGGTGCGCTGCTGCAAGTCGCCGATCTCCGCGCGCACCTGCACCCGTAGCTTGGCGTCGAGATTGGACAGCGGTTCGTCGAGCAGGAAGACCGTCGGCTCGCGCACCAGGGCGCGGCCCATGGCGACGCGCTGGCGCTGTCCACCCGACAGCTGCTTCGGCAACCGGTCCAACAGTGGTGCGATGTCGAGAAGGCCGGCGGCCCACGCGACGCGCCGCTGCAGCTCAGCGCGTGGCAGCTTGCGCATCTTCAGGGGGAACTCGAGGTTGCGACGCACCGACATGAACGGGTAGAGCGCGTAATCCTGAAAGACCATGGCGACGTTGCGTTCCTGCGGGGTCAGGTCGTTGACCACGCGATCGCCGATGCGAATGCTCCCGCTCGTCGGCGCTTCGAGTCCCGCCAACAGCCGCAGCAGCGTCGACTTCCCGCAGCCCGACGGTCCGACCAGCACGACCAGCTCGCCAGCGTCCACGCGCAGCGTGCAGTCGGTGATCGCCCGCGTACCACCGGGATAGATCTTCTCTACGTGCTCGAACTCAACGCTCGCCATGGACGCTCCCTGGCTCGGTCGGAAGCTTCAGTCAAAGAAGTCCTCGTCACCGATCATCGGCAGCACCTGCTGCGCGATCGGATCCTCGGCAAAGTATTTCTGGATGCAATGGTCGTCGAGGTAGTTCGCTAGCGCGATGAACAGCATCGATTGATCGAGGGCGAGATACTGGTACGCCACCGTTCCGGCGAGCGGATCGACGGCGTCGTAGAAGCCGAACTCACCGTAGATCGGGTAGCGCTGTGCCAGTGTGCGCAGGTCCGCCAGCGCCGCCTCCGGAGCCACCGGCAAGGCGAGCGCCGCGGCGTGCGGCGTCACCACGCCTGCAGCGTAGCCGCGCACACCCAGGATCTTCACGCCGTACTCGCCATAGCCGTCGCCACCAGGACTCGCGCTGGGAGACAGGCCCCAAGCCGGATAGTCCAATTCCTGGCCGGCGTAACGCTGTTGGATGGCGGCGTGCACGGCATCGTTCGCGCCCAGGCTCTTCGGTGCATAGCGCTGCTCGTCCACAAGCAGTGCCGGCATCAGGGCCTCGAACATACTGCCGCCCCACGACGGCACGTACCGCAGCCCTTGCCACTCGTAGTAGCCCGCCGCCACGTCGTATCCGCGCACCTTCTTCGTCCGCGTGGCCTGCGGCGTCATCAACTGGCCACCACATGCGGCGGGGAACGTGCGTACCATCTCGAACCATTGCGCCTCGGGCACATCGCCCTTGCCGATGGCGATGAGACTGCCGAGGCGCGCTTCGGTGTAGAGCATGCCATAGTCATACGGCGAGCGGACGCCCGGATCTACGTAGTACCCGTGTGAGATCTGCTGCGTGGCCCGGTCATAGAAAAAGCTGAAGTCGGTGGCAGCGATGAGCCTGCCGCACTCACCTGCAAGTTCTGGTACCGCGCTGCGCACCACCATGAGCCCGGCGGTCAGCCACGATGAGTCGATGAACGATACAAGGCTGCTGGTACGCTCTAGAGATGTCGTGTCATAGAAATTGAAGAGGAAACCGTGGTAGGCCTCGAGGTGCCCGAGAGTGTCGAGTACGCGGCGAATCTTCTCGACCGCCTCAGCCGGTGAAATGAGCTGCAGCTCGCGGGCCGCCACGATCGTGATCAAGCGCAAGCCGATGTTCGTCCCGCTAGTGTAGTCGCCGATGCGCGCGGGGGGCACGGCGACGGAGCCGTCGGCGAAGCGGACGTTGTCCACGGGCAAGCCGTTGGTGCGATCGCTCAACGCATCGAGGCCGCGCCACGTATCACGCGCCAGGCGCAACGCAAACGCCGCGTCGGTCGACGGCAGCGCCTCCTTCTCTACCAACAGCCGCTGCGGCCAGCCGACGAGCCGCGCCTGAATGTGTGGAATCGCCGCCTGCTCACCACCGAAGCCGCGCTCCCAGGCCTTCTTCTTGAAAGCGATCACCGGTGCGCCCTTCCGCGGCGGCACCGACTGTCGCGCCGCAACCAGGTCGAGTGGACAGGGGTTCTTGCGGCGACTGATCTCGGGGCACGCCAGCGGCGAGCACACTACCAGCAAGCCGAGTGTTGCAGCGAGGCGCGTTCTCACGGCGTCAACGCCTGTTCACTGCAGCAGGACGTACGACCACGTTTCCGTGAGCGCGTTGCCGTCCTTGTCGAGGAAGGCGCGCAGTTCCACAGGCGTCTTCTTCGGTCGCACCTGGAACGTCAGCCGCCAGCCGCCGCTCGCCGTGTTCTTCACCACCTGCTGATCGAGCAGCTCGGCAGCGTCGTCCTTCGACGCCACGCTGACAACGCCGCGCAGGATCGTATCGGCCGGCAGTGCATCGAGATCCTTACCGGCAAAGTCGACGACGAAGCGGTACGCCGCCTCGGCGGTGCCGCGGTCGCGGCGCGTGGCCACGACCCGCCCACCCGGCGGTCGCGCAAGATCGTCGGCGTACCAGGCGGTCCCATAGGCGAAGGCGACCAGCTCACCGGGCTTCACCGGTTTGTCAGGGACCCAGAACGTGACGATGTTGTCATTGGTGTCGGACTTGGTCGGAATTTCCACCAGCTCGACGCGCCCCTCGCCCCAATCACCGTGCGGTGTGATCCACACGCTGGGTCGTTGCTCGGCGTGTGTCTCTAGATCCTGATAGTGCTCGAAGTCGCGGTCACGTTGCACCAGCCCGAAGCCGCGTGGCCTGACCATGTGCAGGCCAGTCACGTTCAGGGTGCGTGGATTGTCGAGCGGGCGCCACAACCACTCGCCGGAATCGAAGCTCAGCAGCAACCCGTCTGAGTCATGCACCTCGGGGCGGAAGTCTTCGAACTGCCGCGTGCTGTCCTCCCCGTGGAAGAACATGCTGGTGAGCGGTGCGATGCCCAACTTCTGCACCGCCTGGCGTGGGAAGACGCGGCCCTCGACGTTCACCAGCGTCTGTTCGCCGGGCTCGACGGTGAAACGATACGCTCCAGTGAGACTCGGGCTGTCGAGCAGCGCATAGATTGTCATCTCCTTCACCGGCGCTGCCACTGGCTGCGCGGTGGGTTTCGCTTTCACCTTCGCCGCCTTCTTGCCGGCCTTCGGCGTCGGCTCACTGGCGGGCGGCACCGGATCGACCAGCCAGAATTCCTTGAAGTAGGGGAACTCTTCTCCAGACGGCTCCGCCGTATCGATGGCTAGCGCCCGCGCCGACAGACCGAACACTTGATCTTTGCCGACGGCCCGAAAGTAGCTGGCTCCGAGAAACACGATGACCTCGTCATAGTAGTCCGTTTTCTTGATCGGGGCATGGATGCGGAAGCCGGCGTAGCCGAGGTTCTGCGGCACCTTGCTCGCGAAGTCGTTGTGGCCGTAGTCGAAGTGGCTGGGAGAGAACGGCACCGGGTGCACACCCTTTGCGTCGACGAGGTTCATCGCCACCACGCGGTTGTAGTAGAAACCAGGGTGGAAGAATTGCACCTGAAACGGCAGGTGCTGATCGCGCCACAGGGCGTACTCGGGGCGGAAGCGGACGTCCCGCCATTGGTCGTAAGTGATCTTGGTCAGCCAATCCGGTACCTGCCCCTTCGGGTCCTGGTACGCCGCCTTGGCGAGCTCCTGCGCCTTCGCGACAACATTCTGCATGTCGAACGCGACCGCGCGGACGCTCATTCCTAGCGTCGCGCATCCCGCCAAAAGCGCCGCCAGGAATCGCCTGCAAATCACTGTCGCGGGGCGTCGCGGTAGTCTCCGGAAGGACAATGACAGGTCATTCATCATTCAACACTCACCATTCACCATTCGAGGCTCGCCAGAGCCGACAATGTTCCAGTAGGGCGGCGCGGGTCAAGTGCACGGGGGCGGGTTGTGGGTTGAACCGGCAGGTGTGGTAAGGCGTGCTCTCGATGCCCCCGCTGCGCCGCTTGGGTTCTGCCCTGCTGCTGCTTGCTGGCCTCGGCTGCCGGAATCAACCCGACGCGCCCATCGTCATCGAGTTCTGGGCGATGGGACGCGAAGGCGAGGTTGTCCAACGTATGCTGGCAGAGTTCGAGCAGCAAACGCCGGGCATTCACGTCCGCGTCCAACAGATTCCATGGAGCGCCGCACACGAGAAGCTGCTCACCGCCTATGTGGGCGATGCCATGCCCGACATCTTCCAGCTCGGCAATACGTGGATCCCCGAGTTCGCCGCGCTCCATGCGATCGAGCGGCTCGATGACCGGGTGGCGCACTCGCCGGCGGTGCAATTGGACGACTACTTCTCCGGCATCTTGGACACCAACGTCATCGACGGCGCACTCTACGGCGCCCCGTGGTACGTCGACACGCGTCTGCTCTTCTATCGCACCGATCTTCTGCAACGGGCGGGGTCTACTCGGCCGCCGACCACGTGGGAGGCGTGGCTCGACACGATGGTGCGCCTCAAGGCACGCGCCGCAGCCGACGACTATGCCATCTTCCTGCCGATGAGCGAGTGGCAGCCGCCGGTCATCCTGGCACTGCAGCTCGATGCACAGTTGCTGCGCGACAACGACCAGTACGGCAACTTTCGCAGCCCGGAGTTCCGTCAGGCGTTCAGCTTCTACATAGATCTTTTCCGCCGGGAGCTGACGCCACGCGACGCTGAGGCGCAGGTGGCAAACCTCTACCAAGATTTCGCCGACAACTACTTCGCGCTCTACATTAGCGGTCCATGGAACATCGGCGAGTTCCAGCGGCGCTTGCCGTCGGCGATGAACGACAAGTGGGGGACCGCGCCGATGCCTGGTCCCGACGCGACGCGCCCAGGGGTGTCGACCGCGGGCGGGGCCAGCCTGGCGCTGTTTCGCGGCTCACGGCACGCGGATGCGGCGTGGCGCGTCATCGAGTACCTCTCCGCCCCGGTCCGGCAGATCGAGTTCTACCGCTTGACCGGCGACCTCCCGTCGCGCAAGACGGCGTGGACCATGCAGGATCTCATGCACGATCGCTACGCCCAAGCATTCTGGGAGCAGTTGCACCACGTGCGCTCGACACCGAAGATCCCCGAGTGGGAACGCATTGCCGACAAAATCACCCAGTACGCCGAAGCGGTAATCCGCGAGCGCATGAGCATCGACGCAGCGCTCAGCGCGCTGGACGCGGACGTCGACCAGTTGTTGGAGAAGCGCCGCTGGCTGCTGCGCACACACCCGGCCAGCGATGCCCGCACACCGAGTGCGACACCCCGATGATCCGATGAATCGGCGCATCGACCCTGCCTACTGGTTTCTCGCGCCGGCCCTGTCGGTCATCGTTATCTTTTTCTTCGTACCGGTGGCGGCCTCGGTGTTGCTGAGCCTCACGGACTTCGACATCTACGCGGTCGCCAGCCGCGCCGATCTGCGCTTCGTGGGCGCGGACAACTATCTGCGCCTTTTGCACGAACCGCTCTTCTGGGTCGCGCTCAGGAACACGCTGTACTTCGTGCTGATCGGCGGCCCGCTGTCGGTGGGTGTGTCGCTCGCGGCAGCGGTGCTGCTGTCGGCCAAGGTGGTGCGCTTCAGAGGCGTCCTGCGCACCATCTTCTTCCTGCCCGTCGTCACCACGCTCGTCGCTGTCGCAATGGTCTTCCGCTACGTCTACCACCCACGCTTCGGGCTGCTGAACTACGGCTTGTCATTTGTGGGCATCGGCCCGATCGACTGGCTCGGCGACCCCCACTGGGCAATGCCAGCGATCATTCTGATGGCCGTGTGGAAGAACTTCGGGTTCAACATGGTCATCTTCATCGCCGGGCTGCAGAGCATCCCCGAGCGTCTATATGAGGCAGCCGGCATTGACGGTGCGCACAGCTGGGCACAGTTCCGCTACGTCACACTTCCGATGTTGGCGCCGACGTTTCTCTTCGTCGCGGTCATGACGATGATCGGATACTTTCAACTGTTCGCCGAGCCGTACGTGATGACACAGGGCGGCCCGGCGCACAGCACGCTGAGCATCGTGTTGCTGATGTATCAGGAGGGCTTCCGCTGGTGGAACATGGGATACGCGGCGGCGGTGGCGTTCGTCCTGTTTGCCATCATCCTGTCGCTCACGCTCGTCGCCATGCGGCTGCGCCGGCAAGAACCCTTGGGTACCCCGCTGCCCGGTGAAAGGCCCGACGCTTTCAGAGATCGCCCTTCGAGACGCCGCCAAAAGAAGGCGGCTCCTCAGGGCGAACGGAAAAGTGCTTCTGATTCTGAATCCAATGACTCTTCTACCGTTCGCGCTGAGGCTCTCGAAGCGCGCCTCCCGCATTCACCGCTGGCGGCGCGATGAAGCGCAGACTGCAGGCAGCACTGCTGTATGGCGTGCTGGGCAGCGCCGCGGTGGTCACGCTGCTGCCACTGTTGTGGATGGTATCCGCCTCCTTCATGCCGACTGGCGAGGCGACCGCATTGCCGCCGCGGCTGCTCCCCAGCCGGCTGACCCTCGAGCATTACCAGGCACTGTTCACGCGGCTCAGTCTGGCGCGCTACGCGGTGAACAGTGCGTTGCTTGCTGTGGGTGTGACTCTCGTCTCCCTGTTGCTGAACTCGATGGCGGGCTACGCCTTCGCCAAGTTCCGCTTCGGCGGTCGCGACCGCATCTTTCAGGCGCTGCTCGCAGCGCTGGTGATTCCCGGCCAGGTGGCCATGTTGCCACTGTTTCTCATGCTCAAAGAGATGGGCGTGATCAACACGTACTGGGGTGTGATCATTCCGGGCATGGCGAGCGTCTTTGGGATCTTCCTGATGCGCCAATACGCGGTGTCTATTCCCGATACTCTCCTCGATGCCGCTCGCATCGATGGCGCGGGCGAGTTCCGCATCTATTGGTCGCTGGTGCTTCCCGCATGTACGCCGATCCTGGTGACATTGGCGATCTTCACATTCATGGGGACGTGGAACGACTTCCTGTGGCCATTGATCGTGCTGACCGACGACCGCATGTACACATTGCCCGTCGCCCTCGCCAACCTGGCGGGTGAGCACGTGCAGGACATCGAGCTCATGATGGCGGGTGCGGTGCTGACTGTGTTGCCGGTCGTGGTCGTGTTCGTGGCCCTGCAACGTTACTACATCGCCGGCATCTTGAGCGGCAGCGTCAAGGAATAGCACGCGGCGTCGCATGCCGATCTCCACACACGACGGCACCGCAAGCCTGTCCGCGCGCGCCTACCCGGCCGTCTGGCGTATCGCAGGCAGCATCCTCGTCGCGGTGAGCCGGGCAAGCCTGCCGCTGATCGCCATCGGCGTCCTTACAACCGATGGACCCGTCCCGCTGATCGTCTTGGTGCGGGCGCTTGTCGTCTGCGCACTACTCCCTGCCATCGCGGCTTGGCTTATTGAGCGCGCCTGCAAGGTGGACGTGGAGGTTGGGGCGGCCGAGTTGGTGCTGCACGGCCGGGGTCTGCGCGTGGAGATCCCGCGCACGGCGATGCTGGACATTCGTCCATGGATGGTACCACTGCCGGGCCCAGGCCTTACGCTCTGCCTGCGGTCGGGCCGCCGCTTCAGCTACGGCCTGCAGGCGGCGGATCCGACGCGGTTGGTGGCGGCACTCGCCGACCGCGGAATGGTGGCTGCGGGCAAGGCGACACGTCATCCCATCCTTGTGTACGCGCATGCCCACGCGAGCGGGGCAGCCTGGCGTTGGTATCACCTGGCCGCAAAGTTCGTCCTGTTTGCGCTCGTGCCAACCGCGGTGTGGTTCAACGCCCACCAACACGTCGCCTACGGTGGGCTGCTCGGGCAGTATTACCTGAAAGGGCTGGGAGCGTACGCCAAGACCTTCTTCATCTCCTGGGGACTCACCGTCATCTACTTGCTGCTGTACGCCAGCATGTGGCGCGCCGCGGCCGAGGGCATTGCGCTCCTTGCGGCCTGGGTCGCACCCGCCCACGCGCTGCATGTGCGCCGAGCTGCCGAGGACATCTGCCGCGTGGTCTACTACGCGGGGGTGCCGTTGCTCGTGCTGCTCCCGTTTCTGCGGTAGCCGTCGAGGTTGTTGGCGCGACGCAGGCGCCGCTGTTGTGCCAGCGAGGCTGTTTTGCCCGTTGGGTTGCTGGCTTGGCTCTCCTACAGTTGCTGCCGGAGATGGTTTCACGCTATACATTTTCAAATAGCGAGCGGGCTGGCTATCGCAGGTTATAGGTATGGCAATGCGACAGCACTCAGAGCGAGTTTGGAACGCGTAGGCGACTGGATGCGAGTAGACGCCGACAAGGCCATCGATGCGGCGCTGTTGCTGTATATCGTCAAAGGTGCCGCGCCAATCTACGGCCGCACGAAACTGCAGAAGACCACCTTCCTGGTCGAACTCCGCTTGAGAGAGAGTGATCGTGTGGGTCCCCACTTTCGGTTCATCCGCTACGTGAACGGCCCATTCAGCGGACAGCTCTGGAACCTCTTCGACGAGCTTGCAGAAGCTGGCTTCGTATCGAAGACTACTTTCACACTTACAGATCGCGGTCAGCTATTGATCGATATGGTCATGCCGGATTTGCGTCGGCATTCCAAGAATCGCGCAGCGCTCAAGATCATGGACGATGTCATTGCGTGGTGCCAGCCGCGGTACGGCGCGGGCCTGATCAAGTATGTGTATCAGCTGGAAGTCGTGCCCGACGAAATGCCGGGCGAGCGCATGAAGGTGGAAGAC
>Ga0209048_10002520_pt1 | contig 18177 bp, 12 predicted proteins | sample FrelakmetCRP12CR_FD_187146 | JGI IMG/M metagenome (GOLD analysis project Ga0209048, IMG submission 187146) | Freshwater lake sediment microbial communities from the University of Notre Dame, USA, for methane emissions studies - CRP12 CR (SPAdes)... | ecosystem: Environmental > Aquatic >... | reverse complement strand
GTCGCGCGGGTGGTGGACGGGCCCGAGGAGCCGTCGTCGTACGTGACCCACGGCGAGTCCGCGAGCGCCGCGCAGCACCCCGCGGTGACGCTCGCCGTCAGCAAGCGGAGGGGATCCAACGCCATCGCCGTCGTTCACGCGATCGACCGCAAGCTCGAGAGCCTGCGGCCGCGGCTCTTCGCGGCCGGGGTCCGCACGACCGTGACCCGCGACTACGGCGAAACCGCGGCGGAGAAGTCGAACGAGCTCTTGAAACACATGGGCCTCGCCACGCTCTCGGTGGCGCTTCTGATGGCGCTCGCGCTCGGCCGGCGGGAGGCCGGCGTCGTGCTGCTGGCCGTTCCGGTCACGCTGGCCCTGACGCTCTTCGTCTTCTACATCCTCGGCTACACGCTCAACCGGATCACGCTCTTCGCCCTCATCTTCTCGATCGGAATTCTCGTGGACGACGCGATCGTCGTCGTCGAGAACATCGTCCGGCACCTGCGGCTGCCGTCATCGAAAGGCCGCCCGCTCGCGCGCGTGGCGATCGAGGCGACCGACGAGGTCGGCAACCCTACGATTCTCGCGACGTTCGCCGTCATCGCCGCCATCGTGCCGATGGGCTTCGTGGGCGGCCTCATGGGCCCGTACATGCTGCCCATCCCGGTCGGGGCGTCGGCCGCGATGCTCTTCTCGCTCGTCATCGCGTTCGTGGTGTCGCCGTGGGCGACGCGGCGGCTTTTCCGCAACGTCCCGGTCGAGAAGCTCGGGCACGGCGAGTCGGAGCGCGGCCGGCTGGCCGTCCTCTACCGGAAGGCGATGGCGCCTCTCGTGAGCGAGAACGGGGGCCGCCCCCGCGCCGTGTTTTTCTCGGTTATCGCCATGCTGCTTCTGGCGGCCGTTGCGCTCGTGCCGCTCGGCGTCGTGGTCGTGAAGATGCTGCCCTTCGACAACAAGAACGAGTTCCAGGTGGTCGTCGACTTTCCGGAAGGCACGACGCTCGAGACGACCCATCGGGCGCTGTCGGAGATGGCGGCCGCGGTCTCGACGCTGCCCGAGGTCGTCGGCACCGAGGTCTACGCGGGCGCTGCGGCTCCCTACAACTTCAACGGTCTCGTCCGCCACTATTTCCTGAGGTCCGGCGCGCACCAGGGAGATGTCCAGGTCTCGCTCGCTTCGCGCAAGCAGCGCCGCCGCTCCTCCCACGCGATCGCCCGCGCGGCGCGCCCGCTCGTGGACGCGATCGGCCGGCGCTACGACGCCCGCGTCAAGGTGGCCGAGGTTCCGCCCGGCCCGCCGGTGCTCGAAACGCTCGTGGCCGAAATCTACGGTCCCGACGACGCCGGCCGGGTCGAGGTGGCGCGGCAGGTCAAGGAAGTCTTCTCCCGCACCGAAGGCGTCGTGGACGTGGACTGGTACGTCGAGAGCCCGCGGGCGAAGGCGGTCTTCCAGCTCGATCGCGAGAAAGCCGGGCTCGCCGGGATCCGGGAGGCCGACGTGGCCGCGACGCTGCGGCTGGCGCTCGGACGGGACGCGGCGAGCGAGATCCAGTTGTCGGACGTCCGGGAACGGATCCCCCTCGTCGTGACGCTCGCGCCGGAACGACGCAACGACCTCGCGGCCCTCTCCGCTCTGCGGGTGGCGGCCGCCGACGGGCGCCTGGTGCCGCTGGCCGAGATCGGCGGGTTCGTCGAGGAACCGGAGGAGGCGTCGATCTACCACAAGAACCTGAAACCGGTCGTCTACGTGACCGCCGACGTCGGCGGGCGCAAGGAGGCGCCGGTGTACGCGATCGGGGCGCTCGAGAAAGGCATCGCGGGGATCCGCGTTCCTGGCGGTTATCGGATCGCGACGCGCACCGCGACGGCGCCGTTCGACACGACGCGCTACGGGATCAAGTGGGACGGGGAGTGGCACGTGACGTACGAGGTCTTTCGCGACCTCGGGCTCGCCTTCGCGGCGGTGCTCGTGCTGATCTACGTCCTCGTCGTCGGCTGGTTCCGGAGTTTCGCGGTGCCGCTCGTCATCATGGCGCCCATTCCGCTGACGCTCGTCGGCATCCTGCCGGCGCACGGCCTCTTCGGCGTGTTCTTCACCGCGACGTCGATGATCGGCTTCATCGCGGGCGCCGGGATCATCGTCCGCAACTCGATCATCCTGGTGGATTTCATCGAGCTGCGCCGGCGCGAGGGGATGGGACTCTCCGAAGCTGTGCTCGACGCCGGCGAGGTGCGGTTTCGTCCCATGCTCCTGACGGCGGCCGCGGTCGTCGTCGGTTCGGCCGTGATGCTGCTCGACCCGATCTTCCAGGGCCTCGCCGTCTCGATGATGGCGGGCGAGGTCGCGGCCACTCTTCTGTCCCGGGCGGCCGTGCCCGTCCTCTATTACCTGCTCAAACGCTCGGAGGAGAGGCGTTCGGCGGCCGGCGCCCATGCTCCCTCGCCCGAGCCGGAAAGGAGCCTCGCATGACTCGGACCGTGGACGAATGGCTGCGCGGGATCGCCGGAATGTTCATCCTGCTGTCTCTCGCCCTGGGGTGGTTCGTCCATCCTGGATTTTTTCTCTTCACCGCGTTTGTCGGCGCGAATCTCCTGCAGTCGGCCTTCTCGAAGACCTGCCCGATGATGGCGATCCTGCGGCGCCTCGGGGTGCCGCAGAGCGCGGTGAAGTCGTGAAGCTTCTGCTGCTCGTCGTGCCGCGCGAGCCTCGAGGGAGTCGAAGCACGGCGGGGCCGGCGCCTGCACGCATTCGTCCTTGCCCGGTCGAGCAGGCATGGGAGTGATCGGCGCGTGATGCAAACGTATCTTGCGCATGCGCAAGAAGTGTCCAAAGGTCGCAGTCGGGAGCTTTCACTCCGGAACAAGGGGGAGCCATGAACGCACGGAAGGCGTGGAAGAGTCTGCTCGTCGTGACACTCGGAGTCGGAGCCGTCGCCATCGGCGGACTCTCGGCCGCCACGCCCTGGAAAGTCGTCGCGTGGAATGACCTCGGCATGCACTGCATGGATGCGGACTTCTCCGTGTTCTCGATCCTGCCCCCGTTCAACAACCTGCACGCGCAGGTCATGGATCCGTCGGGCAATCTCGTGACGGACCCGGCGGCGGCGGGCATCCACGTCACCTACGAGGCCGTCGCGGACCCGGACGGCCTTTCTTTCAACTCGACTTCGGCTGGCAAGACGAATTTCTGGGACCACGTCGTCGCGCTCTTCGGCGTTTCGCTGCCGGTGGACACGGGCCTGGCAGGAAACACGATGCCGGGCGCTTCCAACGTGCCGCAACTCATGGCGTTCGACGCGGCGCGGCCGTACTTTGCCGCCCAGGGCATCCCGATCACGCCGTACGACGACACGCACAAGAAGAACGCCTATCCCATGATGCGGGTCGTCGTCCGGGATTCCGGCGGAGCGGCCCTGGCGGGCACGAACGTGGTGCTCCCGGTTTCGGACGAGATGGACTGCCGGTCGTGCCACGCCTCCGGGAGCGGGGACGCCGGCAAGCCCGCGGCCGGCTGGGTCAACGACTGCTCGATCGACCGGGACTACAAGCTGAACATCCTGCGTCTTCACGACGACCGGCAGGCCGGGGATCCCGCGTATGCCGCGGCGCTGCTTGCGGCCGGTTACGACGCGGCCGGTCTCTACAAGACCGCCGCGACGGATGGGACGGCCATTCTGTGCGCGCGGTGCCACCTCTCCAATGCGCTGCCCGGCTCGGGCCAGCCCGGGCTGACGCCGCTGACACGGGCGGTGCACGGGGGGCACGCGGCCGTCCTCGACCCGGTGACGGGCATGACGCTCGATGCCTCCGGCAACCGCACGGCGTGCTACCGCTGCCACCCCGGATCGGAGACTCGCTGCCTGCGCGGAGTGATGGGCAATGCCGTCGCTTCCGACGGCACGCTCGCGATCCAGTGCCAGGGTTGTCACGGGAACATGAGCCGCGTGGGCTCGAGCACGCGCCAGGGATGGTTCGAAGAGCCGGTCTGCCAGAACTGTCATACGGGGACCGCCACCCACAACAACGGCCAGATCCGTTACACGAACGCCTTCGACAACGGCCAGCCTCGCGTTGCGGTCGATCAGACGTTTGCGAGCAACCCCGACACGCCGGCGGCCGGAATCTCCCTGTATCGGTTCTCGAGCGGCCACGGCGGCCTGCAGTGCGAGGCGTGCCACGGCGCGACCCACGCCGAGTATCCGAGCTCGCACGCCAACGACAACGTCCAGAGCACGGCGTTCCAGGGGCACGTCGGGACGCTCGTCGAGTGCGTCGCGTGCCACGCCTCGGTTCCGGCGACCGTGTCCGGCGGGCCGCACGGGATGCACCCGGTCGGACAGGACTGGGTGAGCGCGCATCATGACGCCCTCGGCGGCAACGCGGTTGTTGCGGATTGCGCCGTCTGCCACGGCTCGGACTATCGCGGAACGGTGCTCTCGCGTTCCTCGAGCGACAGGACGCTCACGACGTCGTATGGCACGAAGCATTTCTGGCGGGGCTTCCAGGTCGGCTGCTACGACTGCCACAACGGTCCGTCGGGAGACGACTCCAACCCGAACCGCGCGCCCTCGGCGGCGAACGGCTCGGCGGCGACGACGGCCTACGTCCCTGTCCCCGTCACTCTCGCTGCCACGGATGCCGACGGCAATCCCCTGTCGTACCGCGTCGTCCTCCAGCCGGCCAACGCGATGGTCGCGATAGCCGGCAACGCGGCGACGTTCTATCCGCTTCCGGGCTTCGTGGGAAGCGACAGCTTTGCGTTCGCCGCCTCCGATGGCGACACCTGGTCCAACCTCGCCTCCGTCGCGCTCGAGGTCAACGGGAGCTTCGCCGACGTGCCCCGGACCTCGCTCTTTGCCTCGATGATCGAGCGGCTGTACCACGCGGCCGTGACGTCGGGATGCTCCGTCTCGCCGCTCGCATATTGCCCGGGAGCGCCGGTCACGCGCGCGCAGATGGCCGTGTTCCTCGAGCGGGGGATCCACGGCGCCGCGTACGATCCTCCCGCGGCCGTCGGAATCTTTGTCGATGTGCCGGTGAGCTCGCCCTACGCGAGGTGGATCGAGCAGCTCTACCACGACGGCGTCACCGTGGGCTGCGGCAGCGGCAACTACTGTCCCGGTGCGCCGGTCACGCGCGCGGAGATGGCCGTGTTCCTCACAAGGTCGCGTCACCCGGCCCTGTGCGAGTACCCGGGGAGCGGCACGGTCTTCACCGATGTCCCGGCGAGCTACTGGGCCGGTGGCTTCATCGAAGAGCTCTGGCGCGACGGCGTCACCGGCGGCTGCGACGCCGGGCTCTTCTGTCCCGAGAGCGCGGTGACGAGAGAGCAGATGGCCGCGTTCCTCGTGCGCGGGTTCCGGCTGCCGTAACGACATCAGGAGCGGGACGGTCCCCGCGGGTATCCTGTTCCTGCCGGCGGGCCAGCCTCCGCTGACGATGCCCGAGCTGCAGAGCCAGGTCCTGCGGCACGCAGACAACGACGTCGGCTCCGTCGGGCACTCGGCCGACAAGGTGGCCGCGTCCATCGCCACCGACGACGCCCGGCTCGAGGCGCTCAAGTGGAAGGTCGAGCAGGGCACGGCGGCCTTCGTCAACGCCACAGGGTTGAACCCGGCCTGGGTCGCCCTCGACATGCTCCTGCTCGCGGCGGCCTCCCACATGGTCGTCGAGGACCCCCGGTCCCGCCGGGCCTTCGGGGGCGACGTGCAGCCGTTGCTCGAGACCCACGGCGACGAGGCGATCGATCCGCTCGGCGAGTTCCTCGTCGGGCGTGATCTCGATCTTCGTCGTGCTCATCCCGGCCTCCGGTAGGACGATGCTGCGCGACGCGATCCGGCCTCTAGACTCCGAACAAACGACTCTCGAGCGCGCGGACGCGGGCTTCGAGCCGCGGGTCCTCGATCTTGGCGGAGGTCTCTCCGAACGACCCCGTCGCTCCGCGCCACCGCAGCTCTTCGACGTCCTCGAAGAGCGGCGCGTCGGCGCGGAGTGTCGCGATCTTCTTGAAGAGCAGCGCGCTCCCGCGGTCCCGCACAGCCTCGTCCGGGAAGTTCTCCAGAGCGCCGTAGCGCCCGATCAGGCGGGCCGCCGTCTTGGGGCCAATGCCCGGGATTCCAGGAAAGCCGTCCGCGGCGTCGCCGACGAGAGCGAGGTAGTCCGGGATGCGCTCGGGCGCGACGCCGAACTTCGCGGCAACGCCCTCGGCGTTGCGGATCTGGCCGCTCTTGCGGTCGACCTGGACGACGCGGTCTCCGACGACGCACTGCGAGAGGTCCTTGTCCGGCGTCCAGATCGAGACCTTCTCGACCCGAGGATCCGCCGCCGCGAGCCGGGCCGCGGACGCGAGCGCGTCGTCCGCCTCGAGCTCGACCATCGGCCAGACGACGACGCCCATGGAGGCAAGCGCGTCTTCGAGCGGATGGAACTGCGCGAAGAGGGCCGGGTCCATGCCCTCCGACGTCTTGTACCCGGGCCACAGGTCGTTGCGAAACGACTCGATGACATGATCGGTCGCCACTCCGATGTGCGTCGCCCCGCCCTCGAGCATCTGGACGACGGTCTGCAGCACGCCCGCCACCGCGCCAAACGGGGGATCCACGCCGCGGCCGCGGCGGATCCCGTAGAAGTGGCGGAAGAGCTCGTACGTGCCGTCGAGCAGGTGGACGATCATGCGCGTGGAGAGTTTATGGCCGCAGGCGTGTGGAAGGGGCCTCCGAGCCAGACACCTCGACGACGAGGGACTGGAATTGTGCGGTGCGCCCGCGGGGTTCGTCATGCCGGCCTCGACATCGCGATGACGACCCGGGACGAATAGGGCGGGCGGGAGGGCACGGCAAGGGTTTCTGACTTGGCTTCGACCGAGAGGGCGTCACGGTGCGTCAGTTCGGAAGCACGACGAGTACCTCGCGCGAGGACTCGCTGAGAAGAAGGCCGCCGACGACTGCTGCGCGACGGCGGTTCCGGCGAGCAGCAAGAGCAGTCCGAGGACGGCGCAGGGGCGGCGCGGCTGCGGCTCCGAAGGCGATGGACGCGGTGGCTGCGACGACGGGTTGCGCGGCACCGGGCTAGGCTCGATGGCTTGGTTTGTCAGGCTCGGCGGTCCCGGATGGCCTCAAGCCTTTGAACAGGAGCCACACGCCCAATGCCATTTCGAAGAGAACCATAGGTACGTCGAACCAGTCCGCGTTAACCATCGCGTCGAAGTGGGGGAATACGATGAAAGCGAAAGCACAGATAACGCACCATGCAGACGTGATCACACCGACCGCCGCCATAGCTCTCGGGATATAGCTTGACTTGAACCACAGGTAACTGCACACCGTAGAGGCCAATCCCCAGAATGGCAAGCCAATGTAGTACGCATCATAGCTGGAGGTGATGTGCAGTCTCGCTAAGGTCTGTAATTGATCTGTCTTGAACACTGGTAGGTACGCAGCGTTTCCCAATAGACGCAGAGCGCCAAGCGTGTTGAGCGCGGTAACACTCCACATCAACGCAGATACCAGCCTACAGAATGTCGCAACCAGGGCGAGGCTCTGATTCACCGGCTCGAGGGTCACATAGAGTGCCGTGAGCAGCACCACTATGTTCAAGATGTAGATCAGATTGGACGCAATGTTGAGCCGAAAGAGTGTTTCGTGCGCGATGATGTTCCGGGCGGTGTCCACGGCATTGCCGGGGACGATGAGGCGCAAGTTGATGCCGAAGTTCGCAAGGACCACGATCACCATCGAGAGCACGAAAGTGAACCCCGCGACTCTAGCAGCCTTGCGTTGTGAGTCGGCGATGATGCTGATTGTCACCTTAAGTTCCTCCCTGCGGTGCGAACGCGGAGGCAGTTGCAGTGTTGCCTAACGGGCGGCGCGTCAGCGGCTCCGAAGGCGATGAGCGGGTTGGCGGCATGGGCGTGTCAGGCGCACCGCTCACGTAGACCCATCTCGACGCTGACGAATCATGAACACCAAGCCGATCACGATGAACGCGGCTCCCACGCCGAGAAGGCCGGGCCGACCTGAACTTCCGATTGCGAGGAACACGACGCCCACAACGAACAGTGCGATCCCCGGCGTGCCGACCTTCTTCATGTCGCTCTCTCCATGTGTGCGAGTACGCCCAACGGGTGGCGCGGCAGCGGCTGGTGGTCGGGGACGAGCTTCCTAGCCTCCACCCATGCGTACTGGTGCCCCCTCTCGCAAGTCACGCCCGCCGCAGGGGAGAAGGGATGCATCGGAATCTTCAGGTCGTGCGGCTGTCCGTGTTCCCGACAGGTGACGATCCAGTCGCCCTTGCCCAAGAGGTCACCGCCGAACATTCGGGGATTCTACGACGGGGCCGTGCAAGCGCCGTTCGATTGCGGGCAGGATGACAGAAATGCGTCGGTGGCTTGTACCGGCTTGAACGGTGTTCCCTGCGGGTTCTCCTGCGCGTAGATGGAACCAGTCGTGGTGTCCGTCACCGACCAAATAACCTGCACGTTGGTCAGTCCCGCCGCGAACACCCAGTACGCGCTGTTGAAGGTGCAGCCGTTCAAGACCTTGGTGACGATTTCGATGTTGGACGGGTCGAAGAACCAAAAATACCCCGAGTCATCCGTCAGCTTGATGGCCGTGCCCGTGCCTGTCCCGCCATCCGGCTTAGTCCAATTCGCGCTCACCTGAAAGCGGTTGCCGCTGAGGCACAGCACTGCGGTCTGGGACCTGGGGTCAACCGTGTATTCCTGTATTTCAACCTCATCGCCTCTCCCTGGGCCGCCAAATGCCTTACCCGATTGAGCCGGCGGGCCCCTTTACCTGTACCAAGGGACAGGTATAATGGAGGCTCTTGAAACAAGGGATTCGTCTCACCGACGTGAAATGCGTCTGCGGCACCGCCCTCCGCGTGCGGTGGAACCCTGTCTCAACCCGGAGCATCAGCAAGTACAAGGTCCGGTGCCCACGGTGCGAAGCCGTGCGGCCCGCCCTCGGCTCGGTCGTCGAAGTCTCGCAGTACCACGATGGCAGATGGGAACGTCTCGAAGCTGCGCAGTGGGGGAGCCCACCCTGGCGCGGGCGGCCGATCGCGGCTCGCTGATCGCGGCGAGTCATCGCCGGCGCCGCGCCGCCGATTCTCGAATCCGTCCAACTCCCGCTGGGTGAACCGCCAGGGTCCATTCGAGGGCGGGAGCAACGCGCGGCGATCAGGAAGCGCGACGAGTATTTCGAGAAGCACGCCGCCAGTCGGGGGAGCGGCGCCGGAGGAAGGGGAGGAGGGGAGGGTGTAGCGTTGCTTCCAAAAGGAGACACGCATGACCACTCGCCGGCCCTCGCTTCTCCCCTCGATCTTCGCTGTCGTTGCCCTGGGACTGGCGGGGCCAGCCCTGTCGCAGTCCTACGGGCTGGGCGACCAGGTGCTCACGATCGGAGCGACGGAGTTTCGCCCCAACTACGGGAGCAACAACACCTACTTCTACGGCAGCGATGGCTACCTCTATGGCTCGGGCATATTCATTGCGCCTCTGCGTCTGCCGGACGGAGCCGAGGTCTTCGGGGTCTGCCTCGATTCCTACCTTCCTGTCTCCGACCTCATGATCCAGGGTTTACTCGCGGCGATCAAGCTGCCCGCAGCGGGGCAGGACCCCGGTAACTATGAGATTCCGGGCGGCGCATTCGTGGCGCCGCTCGACGTCGGCTACAACTCGAATTGCAACTCTGCTGCGCTCTCCTACACCTTTCATGACGTCGGCAACGTCGACGGCCTGGGAGATCGGCGTCTGGCGCATCGCGTCTTCGTCAACATGGATGGCAGCACAGGTCTGGGCGCCGTTCGGATCCTCTGGAGGCGCCACGTCAGCCCGTCGCCAGGTTCCGCCACCTTCGGCGACGTGCCGACGAGCGATCCGGCGTTCCAATTCGTCGAGGCGCTCGTTGCTTCCGGAGTCACGGCAGGTTGCGGCGGAGGGAACTATTGCCCGGACGCCACACTGACCCGCCGGCAGATGGCCGTGTTTCTGTCGAAGGCCCTCGGGCTGCACTGGGCGCAATGATCTGAGGATCGGGCCGGGCGAGTGTCGGCGAGTCGCGCTGACAGTCGGGGGGCCTGGCGCAGACAGTCGGCCACGAACGGCCTCCACGGTTGCTGAAATTTGGTGGCGGTGCAGGGATTTGAACCCCGATTTGAACATGGCAGCGGGAGGCGGCGGGAGGCAGAAATCGCCGTCCGTTGCGCTCCTGCGGAGTTCCGCCGAACCGCTTGACCCTCGGCTGTGGCGGCCTGCGGCAACCGTGGCGCTGACATTGGCGCAGACAGTCCGCAGATAGCCATTCTAAACACCGGCGTCGCCGAGCCTACCCGCCTGGAAAGCCGCCGTCCACGCCGTCCCCCCGTCCCCGTCGAGGGCTCCCGGCGGCATTGGGGGCAGGATCTCGGCAGCCTGCACGACGGCACCGATCCTTGCAGCTTTGCGAATAGCAGCAACACGGGCGGCCAGATCGTCGGCCAGTCGATCTCCGACTGCGACACCGATTCGCGGGCCCTCCTCTGGGAGAACGGCGGGCCGATGGTGGACCTGAATTCGCTGATTCCTCCCGGCTCGGACTTCGTGCTGGAGGAACCCCAGTACATCAACGAGAGAGGCGAGATCGCGGGCCTGGCGCGGCTGCCCGACGGCAGCTCCCGCGAGTTCCTCCTCATCCCCAACGGTGACCGCGGCGACGCCATCGGCGCAGCCGAAGCAATGGAATCCGACATGGCGGCGGCGCCTGGTTCGACGACCGTGCGCCACGGCACGCTGACTCCGCAGAAACTGGCCGCACTGCAAGCCCGCCTCGCAAAGCGGCACCGCGTCTCCGGTTCCGGACGGCCGAAGTAGCTCGGACCGACCCGGAGGTGTGCAGGCGAGATCTCGGACAGATCTCGTCTGCGCCTCCGGACCCGGCCGTGTCCGTTACGAGACATTGAAATCACGAAAGGGAGGGATCATGAAAACCCGCACCGGAATCCTCGTCACCACGGCAGCCGTCGCGCTCGCAGTCCTCTCGACCGGGGCGCCGCTGGCGGCGCAGGCACGCCCCGCAAAGCACTCTCGCTACACGCTGAAGATCCTGGACACGCTGGGTGGGCCCCACAGCCAGGTCAACTTCTACAGCACGGTCATGAACCCTCGAGGGACGGTCGTGGGCGGCGCGTCCACGTCCGTTCCCGATCCGATCTGCGGCTTCGATGCGCCGTATTGCTTCTACTTCCACGCGATCAAGTGGCGCGACGGAGTCTTGACCGACCTCGGCACCTTGGGCGGCGGAAACAACAGCTTCGCCATTGCGATCAACGGGCACGATGCGGTCGCGGGCATTTCCGAGAACGGCCTCATCGACGAGGTGTTCGGGCCCGCCTTCGTCGCGACTCTCTGGAAGAAGGATGGCGGCGCCGTCGAGCTGGGAACATTCGGAGGCAGCTTCAGCCTGCCGAACGACATCAACGACCGGGGCCAGCTGGCCGGCGGGGCGGAGAACACGATTCCCGATCCGGACGACCTCGGGGGAGCGCTCATCGGGCTCCCGTCGCCGACTCTCTGGCATGCCGCTCTCTGGCAGGACGGAAGCGTTCAGGACATGGGAACTCTTGGAGACGGACCCGCGTCCTTCGCTCTCTTTCTGAACGAGCACGGTCAGGTTGCGGGCGTCTCCTACACCAGCGCGGATCCGAACCCGGAAACCGGGATTCCGACCATCGATCCGTTTCTCTGGGAGAACGGCCGGATGACGGATCTCGGCAGCCTCGGCGGCCTCCTCGGCACGGTCGGCGGGCTGAACAGGCGCGGGCAGGTCACGGGACAGTCCAACGTGACGCGGGACGGCACGATCAACCATGCGTTCCTCTGGGACCGGGGCACGCTTCACGACCTCGGCACGCTCGGGGGCAGCTACTCGACCGGAAACGGGATCGACGATAGCGGAGCGGTCGTTGGTGGCGCGACGACGGAGAACAACGACTTGTTTCGGGCCGTCCGCTGGAAGAACGGCCACGCGACCAATCTCGGTAGCCTGAACGAGGACATCTGCAGCTATGCCGTGAGCGGCAATTCGAGGGGGCAGGTCGTCGGCATCTCGATCAGCGATTGCGACCAGGACGCCCGGGCCTTCCTCTGGGAGAACGGCGGGATCGTGGACCTGAACTCGCTGATTCCTCCGGGTTCGGGCCTGCTGTTGAAAGAGGCCGCGTTCATCAACGAGGCCGGCGAGATCGCGGGAAACGGGGTGCTCGAGAATGGCGACGGCCGCGCCTTCGTGCTGATCCCCAGGGGCAACGACGGCCATGACAGCGCCGCGGGAGCGCTCGAGCTTTCTCAGGCCGACGAGGCGCCCGCGACGCAGGGTAGGGCGACCGTGACCCACGGCAAGCTGACTCCGCAAATGCTGGCCGCGATGCGCACCCGGCTGACTCGACGGCATGGCGACCTCGGACGCAAGGCGCCAAAGTAAGTCCGGACGGCAGAAACGCCCCCGGGGCGCAGTCGCGCAGCGCGGCTCGCCCCGGGACGTGTTTCCGAGCTGCGATAGCATGACGGCAACGATCACCCGGACGCTCCAGCCCCGCCAGGAAACCGCGACGCTGAGGACTATTCGCGCAGTCCTTCTCGCGGCGGCGGCGGTCCTGCTCCCGGCGGTTTCAGCCGTGGCGCAGACGAACACCGGAAATGTGTACGGCACAGTCATCGACGAACTGGGCTCGCCGATCCCCGGGGGTACGGCCTCGTTGACCGGCGCCGTGGCGCCTCGGACGGCGACGGTCGGTCCCGGCGGCCTCTTCCGGTTTCTCAAGGTGCCGCCCGGGGGCTACACGGTCACGCTGGCGACGCCGGGTTTTGCGACGGCCAGGCGCGAGGGCGTGCTCGTGTTGGTCGGCCGGAACGTGCAGGTGGACTTCGCGCTGAAGCTCGCGACCGTCGAGGAGAGCGTGACCGTCTCCAGCGGGGCGCCGCTCATCGACGCGCGCAAGGTCGAGACCGGCCAGACGTTCACGGGAGAGCAGCTCTCGCAGATCCCGACCGCGCGCGACGTGTGGGCTTTGATCCAGCAGGTCCCCGGCGTGTACCTCGACACGGTCAACGTCGCGGGCAATGCGAGCGCGAGTGCCCCGAACCTCACGAGCAAGGGCTCGGGCAATGTCGTTTACCAGGTCGATGGCGCCACGATCACGGACAACCAGTACGGCCAGCCGTTCATGCGTCAGAACGGCTCCACGGGCACGTATTTTGATTTCTCGACCTTCGAGAACGTCGAGGTTGCAACGGGCGGCTCGATGCTCGAGCAGCAGACCTCGGGCGTGACGATCAACGTCGTCACTAAGCGCGGGACCAACCAGCTGAAGGGCTCGGCTCGCTATCTTTACGCCGCCGCGAACTGGCAGTCGACCAACACCCCGCAGGAGGCCCTGGACCAGAGAGTGCAGACGACCAGTACGCGGTACATCCGCGAGTACGGCGGGGATCTCGGCGGACCGATCCTGAAGGACCGGCTGTGGCTCTGGGGCGCGGGCTCGCGACAGGACATCTCCGTGAATCCGGCCACGTATGCCGTCGGCGAGGTTCCCTATCCGCAGACCGTCATACTCGAGCCGTGGAGCGCAAAGCTGAACGCGCAAATCTCCAATAGCAACTCGGCGGCGTTCTACTTCCTGAGGAGCAAGCGCGCCGAGTACGGGGGAGGCGCATCTCCGAGCCGTCCTCCGGAGACCCGGGGTAATCTACTGATCCCGACCGACTTCTACAAGGCCGAGGATTCGAACGTCTTTTCCCCGGACCTCTTCGGCTCGGCCTTCGCGAGCTACCAGAACGCCGACTTCTCCGCTTTGCCGGTCGGCGGGCTCGACCGGGACATCCAGTATTACGACTTCTCGTACCACAACACTTTCTACTACGACTTGGCTAGAGAACCTCAGAGGCAGGTGGCGCTGGAGGTCTCGAGATTTTTCAAGACGGGGGCCGTCAGCCACGAGCTGAAGTTCAGATTCAATTACCGGCAGCAGAGCGTCGACTCGATGTCCGGCCTGCCCGGCAGCCAGAACCAGTCGGGGCTCGAGGACAGCGGGGGCCAGTCGCTCGTGCTGCTCTCCCGCGGCGTGCACAAGTACTTCAAGGCGCAGTATTGGACGGGCACGCTCGGCGACACGGTGACGGCGGGCAACCTCACGCTCGCCGCGGGAATCCGGTACGACCTGCAGCAGGTGAAGAACGGTCCCTCGACCTCCTTCGGGAACGCGCTCTTCGGCAGCCCGTGTACGGACTGCGGGGCCGACGGTGGATCCTTTCCCGGCCTGCCCGAGGTGAAGTACCACGGCGCGCCGGACTGGCAGTTCCGCTACACGAACTGGCAGCCCCGGATCTCGGCGACGTACGCGCTCGGGGAAAAGAAGAGCACTCTTCTGCGGGCCTCGTACGCGCGCTTCGCCGACCAGCTCGGGTATCTCGGGTACTACGGCAGCGGAACGCCGGTCATCAACGGCTACATCTACGGGTGGACGGATCTCAACGGCGACCGGATCGTGCAGCCGAACGAGGTCCTGTTCAACGAGCAGTTCGGCTACTACGGCGTCGATCCAGCCACTCTTCCGAACAACCCGAACCAGATTCAGCCGGGGTTCAGGACGCCGACGACCGACGAGGTCACGGCCGGGGTCGATCAGCAGCTCGGACCGGACTTTGCGGTTTCCGGGACCCTTTCCTACCGGAACACGACCAACCTTCAGGAGAAAGTTCCGGCTGGCTCGAGTCTCGCGACCTACGAGCTCGGCGGACGCGCGGTCGGCACGGCTTCCGCCTCAAACGGTTTCACGATCGCCATCGACGAGCCCTATTACAACCTCACTCTCCCTGTGCCGCCGCCTGGTGTGCTGCTCGAAAACCGTCCCGGCGCCTCGCAGAAGTACTACGGGGCGGACCTGTCCGTCGTCAAGAGGCTCTCCGGCGACTGGATGCTTCGCGCCAACTTCGGCTGGAACAGCTTCAAGCAGTACCTGACCCCAGCGTCCATCCAGAACCCGAACAACCTCTGGAGGTCGGGGCAGAACGACAACGGCGGCCTCGCGGGCGGTGACAATGACAATCGGGTGGACGCCTTCCTCAACGGAAGCTGGCAGTTCAACGTCAACGGTTTCTACCAGGGGCCGTGGGGACTGAGCTTCGGCGTGAACTTTTTCGGAAGGCAAGGCTACCCGAGTCCCTACACTGTCGGGGTCGACACCGGCAATCCCGTGACCGGCGGGCTGAACCTCTTGATCGATCGCGTGGACACGTATCGCTACGCGAACGTTTACGAGCTCGACTTCCGGCTCCAGAAGGCCCTTCAGATCGGCCCCATCAACGTGATCGCGGCGGGGGAGCTGTTCAACGTGGCCAACGCGAATACCGTGCTGGAGCGGTATCAGTCCGCGGGCACCTACTACGCGCCGGACGGCTCGTTCACTAAAGACCCCTCGTTCAACCAGATCATGCAGGTCCAAAGCCCGCGCATCGTGCGCCTGAGCCTGCAGGTGAATTTCTAGGCTCTGAAAGTTGCGTCAAGGCGCGGGCCTGCGTTGCGCGGCGGCCTCGGCCGGCCAGTTCAGGACGACGTTGATCGGATGCTCTTCTTGCGGGACTTCGGCCTCCGGCACCAGGGCGAGGAAGCGCTTCCCGTCCGGCGAGACGTCGAAATACTCCCAATCCGCGCCCTCCTTGAAGGTCAGAAGGACCGCTGGCTCGCCCGCCGAGAGCGACGGCTCCGTCCGAATGGGCACGGCCATGAGCTGCCGGTTGAAGGACAGGTAGAAGATCTCCTGCCCGTTGCGGCTCCACAGGCAGGTGCCGTGCTTCGCGCCCGCGCGAGAGATTCGGATCCGTTGCTCCGGGTTCCCGATCGGTGCGACATAGATCTCGTCGCCGCGGACCGAATCGTCTCGAGCGAAGGCGACGAATCGGCCGTCGGGAGAGATCTGGACGCCGCCCTCATTGAATTCCGCCTGAATGAAGGGAGAGGACTTCTGGTCCCCCGACAGAGAGACCCTCCTCATGACGGCCACACCCGCATCCGTGTTCACCGTGTACGACAATTCCGCACCCCCTGGCATGACGGGGCCGGCTTCCTGAAAAACACTCGGGGGCAGAAGGGCGGTCACCTTTCCGGTCTCGAGGTCCCGCCGGCGCAGCTGTAACAGGCCGCCGACCTCGGCGGCGTAGACGATCGATTTGCCGTCCGGGAGCCAGCGGCCGTCGGTCTCGCTGGTTTCGTCGGCGGTGACCCGGGTCTCGACCTTGCGCTCGAGGTCCATGATCCACAGGCTGCGGTTCATGGTGTCGGTCCGCTGCCGGGAAAAGAGCGCTCTGCGTCCCTGCGGATCGATGGCCAGAAAGGTGGAGCCTAGGGTGCGGCCGACTTCCTCGACTTTGCCGGATCGATCGAACCACGCCAACCGCTCCTGGGCGAAGACTCCTCGAAGCTGGTACGCGATGGCGCCGTTGCGGGACGAGGCGAATCTCGACGAGGCGTTTTTCATCTCGTAGGCGACCCCTTCGGCCAGGGAAAGGGGCTCCCCGGCGAGCGACCCGCTTTCGGCGTCGAAGCTCCGGGCGAGCAGCGTCTGTTCGCGGGAAAAAACGAGATAACCGGGCTCCATGTACTCGACCCGGGAGAGCACGGGGAAGATCGCTCGGGCCGAGCCGTCGGGCGCGGCCAGCATGAGCATGCCTCCCTTGGCGTCCCGGCGCAGGTAGAGGAAGCGCCGGCCGTCCGGCAGGAAATGGGGCCAGAGGACCTGTGTTTCGCCTTTGGCGCGATCGGCGCGGACGAACTGGGATGGCGTTCCGCCGGAGCTCGACACCCGATAGATCGCCTCTCCCGTCTCCGGGGAAAAGAGAATCCGCTCGTCTGCCCCCCAGGTGCCGAGCTGCGTGGGTTCTTTCGCGACATCGCAGAGCGGAACGGGGACCCCTCCGGATGCGCTCACGCGCCAGAGCCTTCCGCTCGCAAAGAAGCCGAGAGACTTGCCGTCGGGGGACCAGAAGACGGAATCGGCGTTCTCCGTCCCCCGGACGGATCGCGCCTCCATCGACGACATCGGCCGCAGCCACACACTGGACGGGCCTTTGCCGGCGGCGATGAAGGCGAGTGTTGATCCGTCCGGCGAGAAGGCCCAGACGCCCCAAAAGCCGGTCTCCTTCGGCGCATGGATCGGAAACCGGACGGCGCGCTGGTCCGCGGCCTGCGGATGCAGGCGCGTCAGTCCGAAGCCGATGATCGCGGCCGCGGCGATGCCGAGGGCGAGTCCGGCGACCCAGCGCCGCCGCGGACGCGACGCGGCCAGTGACATTCCCGAGGTCGCTTCCGAGAGGCGATCGCGCACCGTCGCCAGATCGCGCGCGAGATCTTCCGTGGATCCGTAGCGGCCGCGCGGCTCCTTGGAGTGACAGCGCTCCACGATCCAGAGGAGCGGAACCGGAATGCCGGCATTGAGTGACGCGATCGGTTCGGGCTGCTCGTTCAGGATGGCCGCCAGGGTGTCGACCGCCGTTCGTCCCTGGAAGGCGCGCTTGCCCGTCGCCATCTCGTAGAGGATCGACCCGAAGGCGAACTGGTCCGACCGGAAGTCCACCGGCTCGCCGCTCGCCTGCTCGGGCGACATGTAGCCGGCCGTGCCGAGGATGACGCCGGGACTGGTCTCGGTCATGGTGGGGGAGTGGCGGGCTTCGCCGCTGCCCGAGCGCCACGCCGTCGGCTTGGCCACGCCGAAGTCCAGGATCTTGACGAGCCCTTCCTTCGTGACCATCAGGTTCTCGGGCTTGAGGTCGCGGTGGACGATGCCGGCTTCGTGCGCGCGGGCCAGTCCCTCGGCGATCTGGGCGGCGATCTGCAGCAGCCTCTTCGTCGTGAGCGCGCCGCGGAGCAGCGTCGTGCGCAGGGTCTCGCCGCCGACGAGCTCCATCGCGATGTACGTGACGTCGCCCGCGGAGCCGATCTCGTAGATGGTGACGATGTTCGGATGGTTCAGGGCCGAGGCCGAGCGCGCCTCCTTCTCGAAGCGGCGCAGACGCTCGCGGTCGGACGACAGCTCCGCGGGCAGCACCTTGATGGCGACCTCGCGCGCCAGGCGCGTGTCCCGCGCGCGGTAGACCTCGCCCATGCCGCCCGAGCCGAGCGGCGCCAGGATCTCGTAGGGTCCGAGCCGATTTCCGACGGCGAGTGTC
>Ga0209048_10002519_pt1 | contig 18179 bp, 15 predicted proteins | sample FrelakmetCRP12CR_FD_187146 | JGI IMG/M metagenome (GOLD analysis project Ga0209048, IMG submission 187146) | Freshwater lake sediment microbial communities from the University of Notre Dame, USA, for methane emissions studies - CRP12 CR (SPAdes)... | ecosystem: Environmental > Aquatic >... | reverse complement strand
ACCAATAGTATATGTTGAAGGGCTATATGATACATGTGAGAGACAGAGTGTTAAGAGGGATCAGATTGATAAATGTAGTTACTATTTGGGGAATGGGTCGCCGTCGATACTGGCAGTGCCAGCGTGGGGATGGTGTAAGGTGTTTGGTTAAAATTATCTATAACATTTTTTCATGATCGAATTGATCATGAAAAAATAAACTGAAAAAGACTTATTTACCTTCGCTCAGAAAACTCAAGCCAAGACGTCAAACCATCTGTGTTCCAAATAAACTTACCTCCCTCTCATATCCATTTTATTTTTTTTACAATTTTTAATGATTTGATTCAATTTTGTTCAATGTTTCATACTTTGGACACTTCCACAATTTTCAATATTGGTCTCACAGAGTCGTTCTCCAAAGGCGCTACCGCTTCGCGGCATTGCGCCGAAGGCGCTGGCGACGAGTCACAAATACGACACGATTGACTCGTTACCGCGTTCGGCGCCGGACGCACTTTGTGCATTAAAGTATGCACAAGTTTCTCTATTTTACCTTCTTCATATCCTTCAAACTTATCTACCACAACCCCTTCGTTGAATGCAAGCACAGAAGGAACGACTTTTATTTCATATGTGTCGATTAAGGATAAGGAATCTTTCGGAACGAGATCAATATCAACAACTGCCAGAGACATACCTGGGTTGGTTTCAAGAAGTGATTTTATTTTCGGTGATAATTTTAAACATGCTTCACACCAATCTACATGAAAATCTACGATTATTGGGTTGTCACTATTTACAACTCTTCTATCAAAATCATAATGGTCTTTAATCTTAATAATCCTGTAATTTTGTGCTTTGTGGCCGGAGACGTTTTTGTCTATTGGAACGAAATGATCTTTTTTCACCAGCGGCGCTTCAAACGAAACCTTATTAATCGGAATGTGAAATAACTTTTTATAAATTTTTCTTAACATTATCTTTTTTTTTGTTTTTAAATGCATAAGTTATACTATAGCATCAGTTATATCATCAGTTATATCATCAGTTATATCACCCGTTATATCATCAGATACTAGTCTTGTAATTATTAATAATAAAATGATCAATATACTTACAAATAGAATTACGCGTTTCATTTTATTTAAATTTATTTTTGATGAGAAATCTCATATAAGAAATTAGACAGAAAATGGAAGCAATATTTTCGGATGTGAAATATAGTCTAACAATTCAAAATCTTCAAATACAAGAGATTCGAGTCTTTGAAGAGCATCATCAACTTTCGTACCCCCGAAGGGCAAGTAACTTTCTCGCTCGGAAATCATCACTTTGGGGAATTGATAAGGGCTTCGATTAATTTGCGTCTTTAGACCATCAATGTGTGTTTTGTATATGTGTGCGTCTCCAAGAGTGTAAACGAATGTTCCAGGTTTTAAACCAGTTATTTTAGCAATTATGATTGTCAGTAAAGCATAGCTAACGATATTGAAAGGAACGCCAAGTCCTACGTCGGCAGATCTTTGATAAAGCTGGCATGACAGTTCATTAGCAGAGTTGACATAAAATTGAACAAAGCAATGACATGGTGGCAGCGCCATTTTGTGAATATCTGAAGGGTTCCATGCACATAGAATTATTCTACGATCATGTGGTTTATTCATTATTTTATCAATGACATCTCGAAGTTGATCAACTCCTTGTCCTTTGTAATTATCGGATGCTGTTTTATATTCAGCTCCAAAATGTCTCCATTGAAAACCGTAAACAGGCCCAAGATCCCCTTCCATCCGATCAAAAAACCCTAGACTGTCTAAATATTCCCGAGAGCTGTTTCCATTCCAAATGTTTACTTTTTTATCGCTCAATTCTTTTGAATTGGTACTGCCCCGTATAAACCACAATAATTCTTCAACAACACCTCTCCAGAATATTTTTTTCGTTGTAATCATTGGAAAATACTCATTGAGATTAAAACGCATTTGTGCTCCAAATATGGATAACGTACCCACTCCTGTTCTGTCATCTTTTTCACACCCTTCGTGTAAAATTTTACGTATTAAATTTAAATACTGTTCTTCCTCGTGTTCCATTTATTTGAGTAAAAAAACGTGTAACTCGATAAGTTAAAGAAAATAGAAATTAATAAAAATGAATCTATCACCCGTTACCACTTGGCGGCATGACGCTAAGAAAACTCCCAGCGCCCCACGTAAAACTATAAACAACGAACCAACACGCGTTGACACTCTAAACTGTCGAAAAAAACTCGAGTTTGACAATAGCTGTGGAAATACCCGATCTCCGCTCGGCGCCACTACAAAAGGAAATAGAAACCCATAAAAGTTTGATTTGCATTTTTGAATTTTCTCGGAAAGAATCAAAATTATTCAAAAATGACAACACTTCAATCATTAACGCCCTCTTTATGATATAATCATATTCTTCAATTGTAATTCAAACTCATTCTCAGACATATCTCTTGGAATTGAGGGGTGTATCAGATAGAGATTTTATGGCAATATCTAAGGCCCTATTTACATCAAAGGGATTTGAAATAAAGGATAGACACAGAGCGAGAACAGGAGGGAAACAGACTGAAAAAAGGAATGTTGTTGTTATGGTTAGATTCAGTAAGTTATAAGTTATAAGTGAGGGCAGTGAGGGCAGTGAGGGCAGTGAGGGCAGGAAAAAGTAGCAATTCGCGAAAAAAAAAGAAATGACATTAATTTCTTTTTTTTTCGGCAACTATCAGGTTTTCCCTGCCCTCACTGCCCTCACTGCCCTCACTGTCGTCCCCACCAAGCAACTCAACCTATATAATCTATTCCTTTCCGTTCATCTCGTCAAACGATTTGAGATAAGAAATGAAATGTAGTCATTGAACTAAAATGACCACAAGATTTTTCAACTATGGAACTGGGCGAACAATAATGAGCTAGGAGAAAGTGATTTCATTTCGTGTCTTCAAATTTTATGACATGTTTGTCATAAAATGAGTTTTGAAAATTTAGCATCTCATTGTGCATCTTTGGCACAATGCTCTTGAGGCATTTTGTGAATGAATCTTTGTTTTTTAAAACTGTAAGAGATTCGTGGACGAAGTAATTCCATTGTTTTTATAAAAGATTAAAAGATTTGAACTCGGTGGGCATTCGTACTAAAAATTTTCGTCAAACACGAGGTCGTCATTGGGGGTTCTCCCTTCCATCACAGATGCTTTCTTGTATTCGCCGACCTTCTTTTCAAAGAAATTTGTCGTTCCTTCAATACTAATCATGTCCATGAAATCGAATGAGTTCTTGACGTTGAACTCTTTGTCACAGCCTAGTTGAACCAACAGTCTGTCGGTTATGAATTCTAAGTACTGTGACATTAGATCGGCGTTCATTCCAATAAGCTTTGCTGGGAGAGATTCGGTAATAAATTCTTTCTCAACGTTTAATGCACCAAGCAATATCTCTTTTACTCTTTCAGATGATAGTTTGTTGACAATATGGTTCCTGTATAGGTTGATTGCGAAATCACAGTGCAATCCTTCGTCTCTTGAGATTAATTCATTTGAAAACGTTAAGCCTGGCATAAGCCCTCTTTTTTTGAGCCAGAAAATAGAACAGAAAGATCCGGAGAAGAAGATCCCCTCTACCGCTGCAAACGCAATTAATCGTTCAGGGAACGACGCGGTGTCTCGATGTGTCCACCTAAGAGCCCAATCGGCTTTTCGTTTGATTGCTGGAAAGTTTCGTACAGCCTCGAACAGCTGTTTCTGTTCTGATTTGTCAGTAACATATGTTTCAATGAGCATTCGATACGTCTCGCTGTGGATAGTTTCCATCGCCATTTGAAAACTGTAAAAAGCTCTAGCTTCTGGATATTTCACGTCGCTTAAGAAATTCTCCACCAGATTTTCATTAACAATACCATCACTTGCTGCAAAAAAAGCCAACACATGTTTAATAAAATATTGTTCATTTTTAGACAGACGCCCCCAATCGTTCATGTCTTGTTGGAAATCAATTTCCTCTGGAGTCCAAAACGATGCTTTGTGTTGTTTATAAAAATCGTTTATATCATTGTGCTCAACCGTAAATACGTATCTATCTGGATTATCAAATAAAAGTGGTTCCATTTATTGAATAAGAAAAAATCATAAGTTGAAAACGCACGAAAGGCGCTGCTGCGAAGTGCGTCCGCCGATCGGTAATATTTTCAGATCGTAATAAATTATCTAAATGACTAAAAATGTTTAGTAGAAACACATGGATTATAATTATATTAGTAGCTGTTGTAGTCGTAGTCATGTTCTCTTGGCAGAAGGAAGGATTTTGTGGGTGCTCAGGAATGGCAAAGATGAGTTCAAAACCAACATACTTTGTCTATCGGCCGTTTGGGGACGTTAGCAACTACAGCAACGACGCTCAATTGAGAATGGCCGGGCAGTTTGCGACAGTTGGAGGTTCAGTGCCGATTCAACCAATGCAGGATCTGGGGTGGAAAACGGGGATGCCATACGATGCCTTCGTCTCTAGCATGGATACGAACAGTTGGGCTGCCGGCGCAGATCCTGACTGGAGACATCATTCGTCCGTTCCTTTTATAAAAATGGACAATGATATTGCAGGGCAGTTTAGTGATCCTCACAGACCAGACAGTGGAATGGGGACAGGAGGTTGCGGAAATGGAGGGTATGCGAAGAATTACGGCACGAAATGTAATGGAAAAGGTGCTGATGTAAACGCTAACAACATGGTCACTCTTTCCAAGCCAAACTTCGACTGGCCAGCGTTCGTTACCGGCCCATACGGATATCCAAATATGCTGAGCAACGGTCGTCCGGAGATCGTAGGCCCTGCGGGGGAATTTGTTAACCAGCCATGCGCGGAAGCAAATGCGTACAATCTCGGAGTTGGGGTTTTATAAATATATAAAAACAATGATGATGAATGTCATTTCTTGCAATACCGTAAGTGATGTAGCGCCCGAAAGTGTGGTCTTCCTAAAGACTTCCAGAAGATCCTAGATAATTCTGCAGATACTGGATCGCCGAGATCCAAGAAAAACGAGACGAGATCCAAAAACAAATTGTAGAGTGTCAGAATAGAACAAGGATCTCAGAAGCATTAAATGAAGAAGTTCCTTAAGATTGAGAACTTCAGAGATCCTGGAGCACTATAGAAATATGAATCCAAGAACTATTGTAGAGTATATCTATGAAAATAACAACGAGGTCGTCTTAGTAGTGAAAACGTGAGGTTAACACAGCAGTCATCTCGAGCGACTTGTCAAAAGTGATGAGGTGTTAAGTTCTTTTTCAAATCGTATACTTTTTAAGAAATTTTGTAATTTATGACACGACAACTGTCATAAATTTGTGAAGGTGGAATTTTAAAACACACACACAAAAAAATGATTCGCATAGCGCCGGACGCACTTTGTGCTTTAATAAATTTATCAGGAGACTACATCACATTTGACGTCGGCTCCAAAAAAGACCAACGAATTAAAATAGTTGGAACGCATGAACACCCTTATTTCTGCGGTAAGGACGTCTGTAACATTTTAGAATACAAAGATATTAAGCAGGCTCTTCAAGACAACGTCAAAGAAAAACACAAGAAAGATTTAAAAACATTTAATAATGAGTTGGGGGTCTGGCAGACCCCCAACTCATTAGGGTCGCGAAGTAGCGTTAAATAAAAGCGCTCTCTTTTTTAAAACATTTGATGGTTCTCATAAAAGCGTTCGAATAAATAAATAATTATTTAAAAATGGATCATATGAATAAATATTTGGAATCTCAAACCCCCACGGTAATTACTCGAGAAAACTATGAAGTTTTGTCGGCAGCGTCTGAATATCTAAACTACAATGGGTTAAGTAATTCAAGAGGGTTGCCATATGTTCGTTTACTAAACGATTCTTTTCTAGGATCTTCTGAGAACGGGAATGGAGGGAATGGGGATGGAGATCGGATGTTAAATTATTTGGCTGACCAAACGCCGATAATTTTAGAGCCGGAACATTCAGTTGAAAAGTATGCGAGTAGCGGTTTTAACGACGATTTTCAGGAGAGCAAGAATGATCTGATTATTCCGCCCCTTAATACAGATGTTAGGTTTAGCAACGTCTTGCCATTATATCAACCAACTGAGTCTGAACGAAACGGGATCTCATTTACTCATCCGAACATTATTGTAAGAGAGGATTTTGCAATGCCAAATACAAGAATAATTCCTCCTCTCAATACAGATATCAGATTTTCGAATGAACTTCCTCTTTTGAACAGAATGGATTATCTAAGTGATGAAAAAGAGGAGATTTTCAAAGATGAAAAGAATTATCTTCCATGGGAGCATGATCATCCACATAAGAAACATCCAAAAGGGTTGCACATTCATGAAGAGATTCAAGAGAACTTTTCGTGGGTTATCCCGACAAAAAATGATACATTGTTGGATCTTGTAAAAAAGAGTATAATTCATGGTGTGACGGCCCAACACGCGTGTGGGTCTTGTTGGGCCGTCTGCATTGCTAGCACAATGAGTGACTGTTTCGTTGTTAGCGGGGCTGTTGGTTGGGCCCCTAAAATATCATCCACGTATTTGATGGCAAAGATCCCATCCGGACGAATTCATAACATGTGTTCGGGCGGGAACCCAGCAGCAGTCGCACCTTACTTAGAAAGAGAAGGTATTGCCGATTCATCATGTGTAGACTATTCGTGGTGTTCTGGCGACTCAAAACTGTGTAAAAGTGTATCATCTGCTAGACATTTTGATGCTAAATCGTTATCTTCGCAGTTGAATAATAACATCCCAAAACCTGCGTCTTGTTATATTGGTGGCGTAAAACGATGGTTGTACAAATTAGACAAAGGAAGTGACGTGTTTTTCATAAACAAGGACGCGCCTATAGATGTCTTTAGAAACACTGTTCGATCTCATATTTTAGATTACGGCCCCGTAATTGGAGGATATGTGGTTTTAAATAATTTTTTTACGGGAAATTTTACTGACCCAAACTTAAATGGTGGGGTTTACTTTGATCGCGCGGACTATAATAATTCTAGAGGAAACACTCTACAGTTCAGTGATCACATCGCCACTCAAGCTTCTGGATTACACGCTGTCAGTATAGTTGGATTTGGGGTCGCCAAAAATATTTTATATGATAATGACAAGAGAGGAGATGTCCCCTATTGGCACTGCCGTAACTCGTGGGGCGAGAAATGGGGAAACGAGAAAGGTTACTTTAAAATTGCAATGTACCCGTTTAACAAAGTCGCACAGTTCGACAAACAAGTCATGACAGACATAGGAGGCCCAGTTGGATCCATGATCCTTATTAGAGCTACACAACGACCAACCCAGACCAAATTGGGACAGATGGCTGAACGATTTTTAAGACAGATAAACAGACAGAAGCCCAACGATTTCTACAGTATGAACGCCGACGAATTCCGAATCAGGAACAGGGAAAATCTGTTGAACATCGATTTGAATAATATGGTTCTTAATAAGGCCGACTTAGAATATCATTTTATGATATACATACTCCCACTCTCGATCTTGATTATTCTCGTGATTCTGTTTGCAATGAAATAGTGAAATTTAAAATCTTAATAAAATGAGCGAATTTTGGTTATATGACATGTCTCAACTTTTTAGTTCTTTTGAACTTGTACCCAAAGAGAGTGATACATTTGAACAGAAATTAAATACTATTACCCGTTTAAGTCTGTTATTATGTTTGATTATATCGGCTTATAATCCTGTTGTAGGTATCAGTACATTTTTAATTATTGTTTCAATGGTTGTATCTTTCAACGCTATTTACGAACCAACTATCGAACAATTCGAAGAAGTAGCGTTAGATTCGCAGCAATCTGAAGAACTAGCGCCGAAAGAGGAAGTACTACAATTTATGAGAGAATACAACTCTACTCGATATCCATCTAATCTCAAATTTGGTTTCCCATCTACTCAAACACGGTTTTGCAATGACGAAGTACCCCTTATGTTGGAGAGTTCAGTTTTTCCAAACGAGACACTTCGGGGGTCTCCAACACCAAAAACATCAGTTCCCCCCATTGTGGCAACACCTTCTCACGATATAACCTGGAAGGCAAACGATTTTGTAACACACTCTGCTATAAACGCCAGAACAAATTTTGATGCAAATCGTTCAGGATATCAGTGTGGATTTTTACCAACAAGATGTAAAGAATGCGTCTACTCTCCTTGTCGCTGCATGCCGCGAAGCGGCCCTCTCGTTCTCAAAGAAGAGTTTACAGAAAATTATCATCCTATTGCTCCCCCGAGACCACCAATTATTCGACCTCCCAGACCAGATAACAGAGATAAGCTTAATAGAGCACGTCGTAGAAGAAACGACGCCGATGACGACGATGTGGATATTACACCCATAGAAACCCAAAAAAACGATGGAAAGATAAAGATTGAACCATGTTTCGAGTCTGCACGTAGAGATAATTTACTCACTCAAACATTACAACCTGGTGTCTTTCAGAAATCTCATGTTGGTGAACCAATACAAAGCAATATCGGAATTACCTTCACACAAAGTTTTGCACCCACGGCTGTCGAACAAACAGGCGACCGTATAAAATTTACACAATTCACCCCCGAAAGCATTGTCAAAACGCCGAAAGTACAAGAACAAAAAATTGATCAATCTGTTCACAACGTGTACGATCCCAGATTTACTGGATATGGCACGAGCAATCGTTCATATGTGGACGGAATGGGGCGTCCTCAGTATTTTTACGACGATATTGATGCTGTTACTATGCCCAATTACATAACACGAAGCAATGTAGATGTATTCCCATGGGCCGCGACATATGGATCAGATGTGCAAAAAGATGGCACAGACGAATATAGGCAGTTAGCAAACAACGCGTTCACAGATTCAACCATACTATTTAGAACAGAACTCCAAGAACGTTTGATGAGGAAGCGCAATGCTGAAATGTGGCAACGACGAGCATTCCCAATTTCAACAATGAATAGAACTAGTTATCTTGCCCGTTAATGACGATACAAATATTTGTTTTTTCAAATATGACCTAGAGGTCATATTTGGAGGGGATTTTGGAGGGGATTTTGGGATTTTGGATGTGTGTTATGAAATCATTATCAAATCATTCATCAAATCCTTCGTCTTCAGAGTCTTCGTCGTCGTCGTCTTCCCAGTCTTCGTCGTCTTCAGAGTCTGATATAACTATGACTTCGACTTCATTTTCTATGACTTCGACTTCATCATCTTCACATTGGCTGGAAACAACTTCGACAGGCAGCTTCGCTAAAGCTATGTCGATTCTTTTTAAGAAGTACTTCAAAGTCTTTCCTGATTGAGATTGTTCTATTATTTTTTTTACGTAAAACAAACAATCAGTGCTGCCTTCATCTTCAAGTACAAATGAAAAACATTCGTCTAATAAAGGATTCAAAGAGTCGTCATCAATGCAATCATAAATGTCATCGAGGCAATTGTTGTCGATTGCATATTGCAAACAATCCAAATGACCGTTTCTTGCTGCAAAGTTACACGTGTAATAATCCCAATCACACCCATTCTCATGGGCAAACTTGAGACACTCCAAGTGACCGTTTAGAGCGATGTCCCGGCAGATTTCTTCACTTTCATCACCCCACTCACAGCCATGGCTGTGAGCATGCTTCAGGCAATCTAAGTGCCCGCTGATTGCAGCGACGGCCAATAGATCCCCTATTTCGCAATCTTTGCAGATGTTACAAATATACTTGTCTTGTTTGACACGTTCTTCAACACAAACCATCGCATCTGCCTTTTGTATAGCTTCGTCAATAAATTTGACGAGGTCTGCCTTCTTGAAGGTTGTGGCTATGTTGTGACTTTTAGCGATCTTTCTCAACTCAGCGACAGTTTTAGATGTCAAATTCTTAACGTTCATTTTTTGTTGATTTTTTGATATTTTTGATATTTTTGTTTTATAACTTTTGTTATAACTAATATTTTGTATCAATTTTGAAAACACAGAAATCAATTTTTTTGAAATTTCTCGATATTTTTGTTTATATTTTTGTTTTGTTTTATAACTTTTGTTATAACTAATATTTTGTATCAATTTTGAAAACACAGAAATCAATTTTTTTTGAAATTTCTAGTTTATTTTTAGTTTTATTCCCATTGCTTCAAGTTCTTGGCATAGCAATTTTGTAGCGTAAGGCATGTTTTTCATTTCGATATGTTCTTCGCTATTACATGTCATGCAGAATGTTCGTTTGTCTGGGGCGACACCGCATTTTATACATATTGGAATGACGAATTTATCGCTTTTGTCAAATAAGCTTTCTTTCAGAATTCTGGTCGAACCATGACTTAACATACAATCTTTTTCCATTTCGCCAAACCTCAATCCTCCATCTCGAGCACGTCCAGCTACAGGTTGATGTGTTAAAGTATCCAATGGGCCTGCAACTCGCGCGTGAATCTTATCGGCGACCATGTGTTTTAATCTTTGATAGAAGCAAGGAGCCATAAATATTTTTTGAGGGATTCGTGCCCCTGTAAAACCTGAGAACATGTCTGTTGTGTAAAAATCTATTCCGGCCTTCTTTGCCCATTCTTCTAATTCTTTTTCAATATCTCCGTGTTCAAAAGGTGTAGCATCCATTTCAAGACCAAGTGTACATCCTACCAGATTGAGACACATCTCAATCAACATGTTTATAGTCATACGCGATGGAATCGCGTGAGGGTTTATAATTAGATCTGGACATATACCGTTTTTATCCACGGGCATATCTTCTTCAGAGTATACAACACCACACGTGCCTTTTTGAGCGGTCGATGATGCAAATTTGTCTCCAATCTCGGGGGTTCTCGGAATTCTAATTCTGATTTTTATAATTCTTACCCCATCGGTTGTCATGGTGTCTAGAATAGAATCCAAAAACCCCTCTTCACCGTGTTTGATAACAATACTCGCATCGGTTGTCTCAGAGACTCTGTTGTTGTCTAACGTTTTAATCATTTTATTTACCGTTTTCCCAATTATCACTACTCCTTTTTTCAACCACACAGATCCATTTACAGAAACACCGTTAACTCTTACACCAGTTGTTTTCCCGACGTCTGAGTTTTCAACATATTTCTGAGCACTAATCAATCCATTTTCATCTAGATATGAATAATCAAACCCACGTTTGCGCAAATGATACTTAGGCAGACAGAATGTTTCAAAATCGGAGTTGCCTCGTTTGCGCTCTTCTTCAGTGATTGTCTTATACGTTGTCGCAGAGAACAACCCTCGATCGATTGACGACTTGTTTAAAATAACACTGTCTTCTTGGTTAAATCCAGTCCAGGTCATAATCGCCACAATAGGATTTGCACCATGTGGCATTTCATCAAAGTTAAGAGTTGTAATCATTTCATTTTTCGTTATTGGTTTCTGAGGAGTGTTTAGAATATGCAGTGTTGTGTCGTATCTTTGCGAAAATGCTTCACTCGGAATTCCAATTGCTTGTTTCCCCATAGATGCTTGATATGCATTCCTCGGAGATTGGGAATGATTCGAAAACGGAATAACAGACGCCATGATCCCCATCATCGTCATTGATGGTCGTATCTCTAGGTAATCACATCTATTCTTTTTTAAATCTTCGGGAGACAATGCAACCACAGATTGCTCAAGTTCCCACACTTCTCGAAACACTATACTGCCGACTTTAATATGGTCTGACCAACATTTCAACTCAGGAAATTTTGCACATCTAGGAATGTTTCTCTGATCAACAACAAATAACGGTCTAAGTAGTCGTCCTTCGTCTGTTTGTATATGAATTTCTTTCTCATCCTTTAACCACACAATTGAAGCATCGTCATGTATCATGTCTGACTCTCTGAATCTGCAAAAGTCTTGATAAAACATGTACGCCTTTTCAACAGATCCCACAATCATCCCATTTAGTAAAACCAGCACAGCGCCTGTATAGTCTCCATAACTCATTGATGTAATCAACTTCAGCGATCGATTAACCAATTCGTGCGGAATTTCATTAGATACTCTTGCAGACAACGCCAGATTTGAAACAATTCCAACAGTGTCTCCTTCTGGCGTTTCATATGGGCAAATAAATGAAAAATGTGAAGGATGCAATTGTCTAGCGTGAGGATTTTTCCCCTTCTTTCCGATAGGTAGCATAATTCGTCTCAAATGAGATAATTTAGCTCCGTAATTTTGCATAGACAAAACTTGAGACACTCCAACTCTTGTGAAGGAAGTACTTTTTTGGGTGTTCCAGTTTCCGGTCATAAATGACATGTTCAATCCATATGTAATATTGTTCGTTGTTTTTATCACATTTAACGGATCTGGGTTTTTCTTCATTTCAAGTTGTTTTGTGATTGTTTTCACAAAGTGTTTGAACAACCCTTGAAAAAGAAAAGCTATAAGAGACGACGTTGAATCAAGTCGTTTATTTGCCAGATTGTCTTTATCATCTAACATTCTTTTGCCGTTCACTGTGTCAATTAACTTCTTTATCATTAGTCCTAAATGAATAGCGACTTTTTGTGGGTTGAGACGCCCAATATGATAGAATATTTCTTTTTCAAAAATTGTCTGAATATAATCTACAAACATGTTTTCTCGTTTAATTGTTAAACTAGAATGTCCTTGTGTATATCCCTGAATAACACCAATCAATTTAGATGCAACCCCATGTGACGGTAAATGATATATATGTTTTAATGTATGCCCCAATTTAATCAAAAGTTCTGGTTTCTTTTCATGTTGTTGAATAAATTTCCACACTGCTGCTAAAAGTTTTCCTATTTGAACATCGCGAACGTTTCCAGATAAAAGTTTTAGAACCATGTTTCTACGCAACTCAATTGGCTGAAAATCAACAAATGTCATTATTCTCATTAACAACATTTCTACATCTTCTACTACATCTTCTACATCTACATCTTCTACTACATCTTCTACTACATCTTCTACTACATCTTCTACATCATCTTCTACATCTACATCTTCTACATCATCTTCTACACCTTCTACATCTTCTACACCTTCTACATCTTCTACACCTTCTACATCTTCTACACCTTCTACATCAGTTACATCAGTTACATCTTTTGATTTCTTGTTTTCCTTAAAAAACTTTTTAATTAGCACTTTACACGCGTCAATGATAGATGAATGAATAGTATCGTCTTTCCCATGCTTTGTATATATATATTCAAACGCTTCCTGGGGAGTGGCTTCTTGGTTAAACTGTGTACTTAGGGTTTCTTGAACTCGGTAATCATTTGATCTTGCATACGCAAGCATTTCTTTTTCTGTAACGCCTAATGCTTTGAAAACCAATCCAGCGGGTAAAAGAGCTTTTATGTACGGAAGTGAGAAAAACATTTCTCTAGTTTCAGGATTAATTTTTAATTGGGTAAGAACTGAGTCACCTGAGGGATTAAAACTTCGTATCTCAGCAAAGTACTGGTATTTGTCATCGTTAACACATTCAACATAAATCTTATTAAATGATCTTCTCAGTTGCCCAACAAGAACTCTTTCCTTTCCTTTAATAATGAAATATCCACCATGGTCGTTAGAACATTCCATTTTTGCAACCTTCTTATTCTCTGTTAAATTGCATGCAGCTGAACGAATCATCACGGGGATCTTGCCAATAGCGATTTGTGTGTGCTCCGTTACTTGAGTATCATTCATAATTTTTAAAGTTGCAAAAATAGTCCCCTCATAACTTATATTTCTTTGTCTAGCATCATTTGGATACATGCTTTCAACCGACCGTTCAATTATTCGAGTAGGTTGAACAATTTTAGGTTTATCAACATATACGTGACCAAATTTTACCAACAATCCCGCTTCTCCATTTTTCGGGTTTATTTTAATCACAGGCTCCCTGTTGACAATATCCTGCATGCCGTTCTGTATAAAATGGTTGTATGAATCTATTTGATGATCCACGAATCTTGTGTTTTTAAAATATTCTTTTAATAAACGCGCCATATCTTACTTATTTGGATATGTCTTCATTCTTAAAATTCAATTTTCCAATTAAAGAAATTTTGTATGTTGTAAAATGACAACATACAAAAAGCTTGAAGATAATGGGCCAAAATGGGGTAGTAATGTAAAACAAAACAGTGATGGAACTTTTCCATATGATTCTAAGATGCACAAAGACGACCCTAAAAAATGGAACTCAATGATGGCTGAACGAATGGTTTGGGCACATCACCCAGAGTCTCCAGAAAAAAGATATACACGTAACGCTCCACAGAATTACAGAAATAGAACTAAATATTAGACAAATGAATTTTATGACAAACGTCATAAAATCGAAAGATATAAGTTTTAATCTATGTTTCTTTATATGTGATGTCTTGAGGATCAACAAAATCTACAATCGTAACTGCTTCCCATTCTTCTCTCTTGCCCGTTTTGTCGATTTTGAAAATATTTGACGAACGGTTTATCAAAGAGTCGTAATGTTCGTGTAAATATTCAGGAATTAGATCTTTGTTTTTTGGAGGTATAACGCGCAAGAGTTGTTCATGTGGATGAGATGGTGCAGATGTTGTAAAACTAAATCTACGCACATTCAAAGGGATATGTTGTTCAAACGCATTGGCGTGTAAACTGTAATTGTATGGATAATACCAGTCCCAAGAAGGCTCAGAAGTCAAATGTTTGGAATAATAAAGATATACCCATTGTACAGTTTTCATATAGTCTCGTACAATTTGCACAGGGTCGGCAAAATGCAATTTTGTTTTATGATACTGTTCTCTGTATTTTTCGATGTCACCCGTCCACATAGGATTTTCAAAACGGCTAGAGTCTGTTCTTCGAGCTTCCATGATTGCTTGTTCACGAAATGAAATTTCTTTCAGTATTTGACGGATCTGAGTCATATTTAAAAATCCATTCCGTCTGTCTATTAATTTTGTTTTAGGATGTACAGAATAGTATTGAATAAAATAATCTAAAGCTCCGATTTCTGGTGAACTTTCTTTTATTTCAAGTGTTGGAATAGGCGGTAAAAAGTCATTCCCAATAAAACAGCTTAGAACGATCAAATCATCAGCTGAGATTGGAATCAATTTCCGGGTTAGACTAATATCGATGTAGTCTGTCCATCGATCTCCTTCCCTCATAATATAAATATTTTCTTTATTAGCCAGCATACACAAAAGAATTAGATCTGCATCCAAACCTACAACACAGTATACATCGGATAAGCAGTTCCGCTGCCCTTCGGCGTCGACACCATAATTGTTTATCCATGTAATTAACTTATGTTCTCCTTCTCCGGGGATCGATTCCGATGACATTGTAACATCGACATTCTTTTGCACATCAATCCACTCTCTAACGTTGATCAGAGAATTTGATAAATCTTTCATAAAACTCGTTCCCGCGGTTATACAATTTGAATCAAAAGTCAAACCGGTGCCATCTCGTTCCGCAGCTGCTCTAAAACGTCTCTGTCTTTGTTGATTTTGTTTGGATTTAGGTGCAACACCATCAATTGCTAGAAAGACAGATTTCCTGGGATTTAAAGCCGCCAAAATCTCATTAACTCTTTCCTTTATTTTGGAGTAAAGGTCCTCGTTTGTAGGAGGCGTAATTCGGGATTTTAAATATTGTGGTAGATTTATTTTTGATTGATGTTTTCCATACTTAAACACAAATTGTGCCGCTTCATGAATAACACCGTTCATGTCAATTAAAACATGATCGATTGTTTCAGGAACGGAGTTCATGATTGTTTGTTTCAACTGTTTGTTGTGTTTGAACCAACTAAAAAAATGTTTGATACCCATTTTGTTCTATTAATTTTATTTTGATCTGTGAACATAAATGTTCAACTTTTATTAGTTATATGAAAAATGTATGCAAGTCTATCACAGTTTGGTGATTCTGAAGTAAACTCCTTACCTGTTTTTAATAATGACCCTTTAACCTACTGCATTGGAAATAATGCGTCTCAAAGGTTTAACCATGGTAGTACTGGGGTGACATATGGTCAGAATAGTAGGCCCTGCCAGGTTTATTTATCTCAAAGATGTGCACAGAACTGGGATGGAGTCTGTGAATATGCTGCAAGTCACGCAGCAAATAATGAATTTACGCAAGTAGCAGACACAATGTTTGCAGGAAACAACCAAACCCTGGGACTGACTCCGGGCGAAGTATTGCTTAGGAACACTGCACAAGAGAAATTTAGAATTAACATGATTAACTGTGACCTGCGCGTAGAGAAATTCGATCCAAATAATCCTGGATCTCCGTACATTGCTTACTATGTTGGTCAAAACTGCGTACCTCAGTACGGTGTGAATCCTGCTACAATTGACCGAGACGTTGTAATGAATAAGATATTGGATAATCCTCGAATAGCAATGCAACTCTTGACGAACATCAAAAATACGATGACTCAAATGGGGACATTCCACATGCTGAAAGGAACACGTCTTGGGAACTTTTATCGACTGTAAAACATTAAGCTGCCGGAAATATCTTATGTTGAAACAAAAATTAAATGAACACTTTTTTAAGAAGATACTTATCGCAATTAAATTTCTTTATGATTTTCAATTCCATTGTCATCTACACAATTGGCGTCTTGTTGTACGACAACAGTAGATTAAATGCGCCATGTACAAATTTATAACATGATTTTTTGAAGCTTTTGAGTTAACATTTAAAAAGATATTCAAAAATGAACAGGTTCTTCAAGAATGTTGTAAACGACAAACAGCAAACGGCTACTTGGCGGCTAGAAATGGTCACTTGAACTGTCTCAAGTATGCTCATGAGAATGGGTGTTCTTGGGATAGCGGTGTGTGTGTTTATGCGGCTCAAGGTGGTCACTTAGACTGTCTCAAGTATGCTCATGAGAATGGGTGCGAGTGGGATAGCCACACCTGTAGAAACGCTGCTAGAAATGGTCACTTGGACTGTCTCAAGTATGCTCATGAGAATGGGTGCAAGTGGGATTATCATACCTGTAGAGACGCGGAAGTATGGCCATTTGGAATGTCTCAAGTATGCTCACGAAAATGGATGCAAATGGAATAGTTGGACATGTAGATACGCTGCTCGATGTGGTCACTTGGACTGTCTCAAGTACGCTCATGAGAATGGATGCGAGTGGGATCGTTCTACATGTGAGGACGCGGCCAAGTATAGTCAATTGGACTGTCTCGAATATGCACGTGAGAATGGATGCGAGGGATAGTAACACCGCAAACAATTTTTAATGGTCTTCAACCATTAAAAATTGAGATAAACCGCACACTGTCACTGTTAGTATATTTTTCTAGAACTTTATCTTTTTCTCAAACTCTTTCGCTGCACTCTTCGTGAAATTCCACAACACCCTTTTATTAAACTTGGTCCCGTTATTCGCCACAAAGTGCTCAAAGTCCCTTCTATTCAACTCTCCATCATCACTGGCGAACACTAAGAACTCCTCAAACGCGCTCTTCACATACTTTATTTTTCCCATCTCATCCATTGCGTCAAAATCCAACTTTTGAGTCGCTACTACCTCACCGTTCAGGATCTTGCGGAACTCTGCCCCATTCAAAATTATAGGTTCAGGGATTGTCGGATCTCTCTATTGTATCCTTCAGTAACTTCTCAAACAAGCTCTGGTGGTACTTTATCTCTTCGTCAAATCTATCCGCTAGGTACTCTACAATGGGCTGAAGAGAATCGTAGTGGACATTGTATACTTCGGCCTCGTTAGAGTCCTTGTGGTCTCCTAGAACCTTTGAGATGCGTTGTTCAAGGTGGTGATAGTCAGTGGTTTCGGAGATGTAGGCATAGTACATCTTGTCTCCAACGGGTCTACCGGAGTTGTAAGTCGCCAATCGGGATTTTAGGTGTGCTCGAGATTTAACACCGCCGATCTTGAAACGGTTTTGTCGGGCGTAAGCGTTTGTAGTGGCGATGTATATGATTTGGTCCTTTTGTCGGGCTTTTATGGTGATGACCATGTCTCTAAGTTTGGTTGTGAAGCGCTCTGCTTTTTCAAGTTCCTGTGTTTTAGTTTCAAGTTCCTGTGTTTTGTGTTCGCTTTTAAGTCTTTCTTTTTCAAGTTCTTTTTCTAAATGGTAGACTCCATGTTTCCTAATCGACGGTAGAATAG
>Ga0209048_10002518_pt1 | contig 18179 bp, 20 predicted proteins | sample FrelakmetCRP12CR_FD_187146 | JGI IMG/M metagenome (GOLD analysis project Ga0209048, IMG submission 187146) | Freshwater lake sediment microbial communities from the University of Notre Dame, USA, for methane emissions studies - CRP12 CR (SPAdes)... | ecosystem: Environmental > Aquatic >... | reverse complement strand
GGCGAAGGCCTTGAACGGCACGTCGACCTGCATCCAGTCGTCGATCTTGGAGCCGGTCTTCCAGTCGTGGATCACGCAGTACTCGAGTTCGAGCACCATGCGGTCGGCATCGTGCGTCCCTTGGAATAGCCCACGGAATACCGGGGTGGTGCCGATCGCCACGTTGCGCCACGTCGCCAGCGTCCCGGTTGGGCGTGCATGGCCGCCGCGCGGCGAAACCATGGACGCAGAGGGATGGGAGCGCTGGCGTGTGGGTTCACGACGCGCCAGCTGCAACAACAGACTCTCTGCAGCTGACGTTCCCGGCAGCCAAAACCTGTGATACAAGGTGGTAGGAGATTCTCCATGGCCTCCAAGGCACGCAAGAAAACCCCCGCAGTTCCGACGCGACAGCGCACCAGCCGCACGCCGCGCCTGCCGAAATATGATGCGGCGGCCACGCCGATTTGGGAGATCGCGGAAGCGATCGCGGCAACCGTCCCGCCTGCCGAATGGGCCAAAGTGCCCACCGATCTGTCCAAGAACGTCCATCATTATCTGCACGGCGCCGCGAAAGAGGAATGAGAGCGGTCTTCGCGGATACCGGTTACTGGATCGCCATCAGCAACCCCCGCGACGCCCTTCATCTCCAGGCAAAAGCCGTCTCGCGCGCCTTGAGTCCCGTGCGCCTCGTGACGAGTGAAACGGTCCTCACCGAATATCTCAACGACTTCGGCCAGCGCGGCGAGTTCCTGCGGCGTACCGCGGTAAGACTGACCGAGCGGCTGCGACGGGACCCGAATACGACCATCGTTCGTCAGACCAGCCCGCATTTTGGACCGCATTGGCCTTGTACGCTGCACGCGCTGACAAGGCCTGGAGTCACACCGACTGCGCCTCGTTCCGCATTATGGAACGCTACCGCCTCACCGAGGCGCTGACCTACGATGCGCACTTCGAGCAGGCCGGGCTCAAGGCGTTGCTACGCGGACCAGATCGCCGGTGACGGCCGCGCCCGTTGCTCGCAGGGGATGAGGGCGGACTTACTGCGGGAGCGACAGATAGCCGATGGTCGTGGTGATCGGATCGGCGAAGGCCTTGGACGGGCACGTCCACCTGCATCCAGTCATCGATCTTGGAGCCGGTCTTCCAGCCGTGGATCACGCAGTACTCGAGTTCGAGCACCATGCGGTCGGCATCATGCGTCCCTTGGAACAGGCCGCGGAACACCGGGGTGGTGAGTGGTGCAGCCGGCGCGGCCGCTCAAAATCTTCTTCGAGCTTGCAACCTACTTCCTACGCAGCTTCCACCGTCACGTTGAACTTGAGCCCTGCCTCTCGCACCTGTGCCTGCAGGGTGAGCGCGACGAAAGTCTCCCGAGAGTAACCCAGGATCTGCGCAAAGCGTGCCGCACGGGCCGCTCCGACAACCTTGCGGCCCTTCTCGATGTCACACAGATGCGACCGGGAGACGCCGAGCTTCGCGGCGAACTCTACCTGCGCCATTCCCTCCCCCTCTCGGATCGCCGTCAGCAGTCTGCCGAACGTCAGCGGTCCGCCGGACAGCTTTTCCAAAAACTCCTTCGTCTGCCTACTCCTCACCTTGGCTCTAGTACTCATGCTTGCTCACCTCTTCGACGCTGACAAATTCCAGCGAGCCACCCCGTCTGATCACGTAGATGGCTCGGTAGGCACGGCTGAGCCGGATTGACCGCTGGCCCTTCCTCCGACCCCCCAATGGTTCGTCGTGGAAGCCTGGTTGCCTTCTCGTCTCCTCCAAACTGTTGGTCTCCACCTCGCGAACCCAATAGAGCAACTTCGTTGCGACGTGCTGCGGAGCCGATCTCAGATCCTTTTGGGCGCGACGGCTGAGAACGACGACGCTGATCATTCACGAAGCAGCGTACACCTCGCAGGTGTACGCTGCAATGGATCGGCCCTACAATCCCGGCAAAGTCGCGGACAGAGCCTCGATACGCCGCCAGAAGAAAGCGCTTACTCGGCTCGAACGGGTTTTGGGGCTTCACCAAGCTTTGCAGGACGGCTTTCAAGCTCCTTGAGGATCTCGGTGTGTCGAGCCCGCGTGATGCGGTAGCGGCGCAGGAAGATCAGCGTCACCAGGTACAGCGCGAACATGCACGGGCCCACGGCGAGCCCGAGCTGAAAGAGCTTCTCGTCGGAGACCTCGCCGGGCGCGGCGTGGATCGGGAAGCCGATGACATCGAGCGTGATGCCGGCGAGGAAGCCGCCGACGCCCGACGTCGCCTTGGCGGTGAACGCGATCGCCGCCGAGAACATCCCCTCCTGTCGCTTGCCGGTGACCAGCTCGTTCTCGTCGATCACGTCGGCAACCATCGACGCGAGGACGATGCCGATGATGATCACGGCCGTCACCAGGACGACCGAGTGGGCGACGAGCAGGGGCAGAAGTGCCGGGTGTCCGTTCGCCGGCATCAGGCCCAGGAGCCGCAAGAAGATCGGCAGGGGACCGAAAAAAATCGCGCCGGCCGCGAGCACGATGGCGGATCGCCGCTTTTCGAAGCGCTGGCTCACGGGCCGTGCCAGACCGACCCCGGCGAGGAGGGCGATGACCAGGAAGAGGCCCATGGTGGCGATCTGCTCCGACCTCAAGCCCCAGAAGTATGTACCCATATAGAGCCCGACGACGTCATTGAAGCCGCCGGCCACTGACGCAAAGAGCGAGCCGATCACGAGCATCAGGTAGGATTGGTTGCTGAACACCTCGCGCATCTCGCCGATCAGACGCCGCAGCGTGAAGGGCGTGGAAGCGGGAGGCGCCTTGAGTTGCGGGATCAGGTGGTGTGTGCCGAGGCTGCAGACGAGGATCGCCAGTACGATCGCCAGCGCACAGACCAGCGCGAAGCCGCCGTACGCATCTGCGACCAGACGTCCGTCGGCCAGGCCCGGTCTGGACGCGAAAAACATGCGATAGCCCACCTGCGCGATGGTCAGGCCGCCCATCCAGCCGAAGAAGAAGCGCCAGCTCACGAGCGAGGTGCGCTCGTCGTAGTCCGGCGTGAGCTCCGCCACCATGGAGTTGCTCGGCGTCGAGTAGAGCGTCATCGCGGAGCGGACCAGCACGGCAAAGGTGGCAAACCACACGAACAGCCCCGTCGAGCCCAAGCCGTTGGGCGGATTGAACAGCAGCCAGAACGCGCTGCCCATGGGCAGCGCCGAGGCGTACATGAATGGGTGGCGGCGCCCCCAGCGGCTGTGCAGGTTGTCCGACAGCGAGCCGACCAACGGATCGGTGATGGCATCGACGCACAGTGCGAGCAGGATCGCGGCGCCACTCAGCGTCCCGGAAAGGCCGAGGACGACGTTGTAGTAGAACAGAAGGAAGGTGTTGAAGGCGGTGTTCTTCACGCCCTCGGAGATTGACCCAAAGCCGTAACTCAGCTTAGTCGACAGCGGCAGCCGCGGCGCTTGCCTCCCATCACAGCAACTACCCACAGGCTTGCTTGTAGAGCTCGTCGAGCTTCTTGCGCAAATCGGCGTCCGACAAACCGGGCATGGCGGGTTTGAGCTGCTCGAGCTGATCGCACGACTCGTGCTTCTTGCCCATCGCCTGCGTCAGGCGCGCGACCTCGTAGGTGCTCTCGTACCAGGGCGCATCGCCGGCGCGCACCGCCTTGCCCAGCTGTTGCCAGTAGCCGATGGCATCCGGCAGCCGTTTCTCCGCTTCGGCGATACGGGCCAGACCTCGCAGGGCCGCCGTGGAGTTGGCGTTGGCTTGCAAGGTCTCGCTGTACAGCGCCGATGCTTTCTTTAGATCGCCGGTGTTTTCGTAGAGCCGTGCGAGCGTCAGCTTGGCTTTGCCCGAGCCTTCGTTGTCCGACAGCAGTTGCTCGTAGAGCCGCAGCGCCACCTGCTGCGCTGCCTGATTCGCGGCCGCGTCGCCCTTGCCGTTGCGCCGCGCGCCGTCGCGCACGAAGCCGACGGCAAGGTCCTCGATCGCCGGCGCGCCGAGGTTGCTGAGCAACAGCGGCCCGTGTGCCTTCACCTCGGCTTCCGCATCGGCGAAGCGACCCAGCCGTTGATACGCCGTCAACCGCAGGCGCGCGACCTGCGGCAGGAGATCCTTCTGGTCCGGGTACTTCTTCTCGAAGCCGTTCAGCGCGTCGAGGATGGCCTGATCGTTCGGCTCGGGTTGCAGCGCGTCATAGACCGCCTGCATCACCGCAACCTTGGCGCGCATCGCACTCAATTGCACCTGATCGCCCGTTGCCTTGCGCTTGTCGTAGTCGGCCGCCAGCTTGTCGAAGTTCTGCAGGCCGGTGCCGATGCTCTTGATGAGTGCGTCGCGCTGCTGACCTGCCGTGCGCTGGTCGGCTGCTTGCAGCAGCTCGAAGTCGCACTGCAACGTCGCGAACTGCGCCCGCAGTTCGAAGCTCGGATCGCCGCCGACCTTGGCGTAGGTCTGCACGGCATCAGCAAACTTGTGCTGCGCTTGCAGTAACTCACCGAGACGGAATTGCGCTTCGAAAGCGGACTTGTGGGCGGGGTAGCGGGACAGGTAGTCGCGGATGGCCCGTTCGTATTGTGCCGTCACGTCAGCATTGGGAGTTTTCGCGATGACCGCCTCGATTGCCTTGAAGCGCATGTACGATGCGTCGGCGCCGTAGGGGGCGTTCTCGTCCTTGAGTGCCGCATCGAGTTGGTCGGCGGCTTCTCGGTACTGACCGGCTTGGAACTTCGCCAGGCCGAGGAAGTATTGCGCCTCGCCGTGATGCTTGCGCATTTCGGCATCGGTGCTCGTCACGAACCCCTCGAGCAGCGGCATGGCGTGTTGATAGTCGCCCTTCTGCACCAGCATCTTTGCCACTTCCCACCGCGCAAACGGATTGGTGGCGTTGTCAGCCCACTTCTCCGGGTTCTCGATACTGGTCTGCGCCAGCGCCGCGACCTTCTCTTCCCAGCCCGGCCCGGCACGGCGCAGCTGATCCATCTGCGCCAACGCCTGCTGCCGGTAGCGTTCCGCTTCGGCGCCGGAAGACTTCTTCACCCCTGCCAGTAGTGCCCGGATACGCAGATAACGGATGATGTTGTCCTCCGCCCGCTCGCCGCTCCCCAGCAGTTGGTCGGAAAGGCGTAGCGCCTCACTGACATTGCCGGCGCGCACCTGCGCGTCGAGCAACGCCAGCCGCGCCTTCGACTTGCGCTCCGGCGATGCTTGTGGATCATTCGCCACCGCCTGCAGATCGTGGACGGCGAACTCCGTATTGCCCAGCTCCAAATGCGTCAGCCCGCGACCGAGCAGGCTTTCCACCAGCAACTCGCTGCGGCGGTCGCCGACGGCGAACTCGGAAAAGCCGCGTTGCGCCTTTTCGAGCAGCTCCTTGCGCTGCGCGCCGTCGTATAGCCGCGCGCCGTAGTAGTGCAGCCAGTTGAGGAAGTAGAGCGCCTGCGAGGCCACGGCCTGCTCTTCTTTGAATGCCGGCGTTTCGTACAACGCATCGAGGTCGCCATCCTGATCCATGATCTGCTTGGCCTTGCGATCGAGATCGCCGACGTTGCGATCGTAGATGTCGTCGAGCGGCGTCGCGATGGCTTGATAGGCGCCGCTCAGTGCGTCGCGGTCGCCACCGCCGGCGTTGCTGACGCGGTCGCTGAGGCCGATGAACGCCAGCGCCAGCTTGCCGAGCCGCTCGACGGCGCGCTGCTGTGCCGCGGCATTGAAACTCCCGCTGCTCTTCTGCGCGGCGATCTCGTTGCTGATCTCGCGCGCGCTGGATCGCAGCTCGCCCGCCGACTGCGCCAGCACAGGGCACTCGCTCGCGAGCAGCAGCGCCAGCGCGAGAAGGGCCGAGAGTGGACGACGGCCATCTTGATGAAGAGCACGCAGCCTCGGCAGAAACGTGTGCATGGGAAGGGAGGAAGAGACTCTCGACTGTCGACTCTCAACTGTCGACTGGCCCTACGAGAGTTCCTTCAGGTACTTCGCCATCTCCACCTTCCAGCGCGAGCCGAAGGTGAGCTCCAGAACGCTGCGGATGAGTGCACGGTCGGCATCGAGGCTGATCAGTTCACCGCCCCCATCTTTGGCAATCTCGCCGAATGACTTCGATACCTGGGCGTAGAAGTCGGGCATGGGCGATGGCTTGTAGGGCTCCTTGCCGTGCAGCGATTTCCAGAGTTGCCGGTCGAACTCGTCGTGTTGCTTCTTGGTGACGTCGATGGTGCTGATGTAGCCGCCCTGTTTATGGAAGTCACGCACGATGTCGCGCACCGCATCAACGTCCCATGGGTGCGGCGGCGAGCCACCGACCAGGATGATGATCTTCTTGGAGTCCTTGCGCCACTTCAGCTCGTGCACCGCGGCGTCGAGTCCTTCCTTGACCGCTTCTTCCCAATCGCCGCCGCCGTCGGCGTTGATGTGCGACAGGAAGTCCTGCAGCTTTTCGGTGCGAAAGCTCAGATCGGTCCACTTGACGACGTAGTCGTCGCCCTTGTCGCGGTAGACGACGATGCCGATGCGGCTCGTCGGCACCATGCGTTGGATCGCGGCGACGAGCTGCGAGAGTTTGCCTTTCACGTCGTCGATGACGAACTGCATGCTGTCGGTCGTGTCGATGACCAAGGCGACGTCGAGGCCGACCTTGCGCAGGCCGCCGACGTAGTCGCCGAAACCTCCGCCCAGGCCGCCGAGGCCACCCACCCCGCCGCCGCCCCCTGAGCCGAACGACAGGTTCGTCGATATGGTGTCCAGCGTCGGGCCGGCGCCGAGCTTGGGGCCGACGCCGCCAATGCGTGGCATCTCCGGCGCACGCACACCCTGGATGACCGGCCCGCTGGGTGCGGCGCGCTGCGGCAACGTCTTCTCCATCTTCAACACGCCGGCGAGATCCTGCAGCGACGGGGCGCCGTCGAAGTTTTCCTCGCCGACAGTGGTGTCATCGACGACCTTGACCCGGATTTCCTCAGCTTTGCGGATGACGGTGAGGGTGACTGTGGCCAGCAGGAACAGCAGGCCGATGTGAAAGAGGGTGGAGAAGGCAAACCAGCGCACGCCGCCATAGCGATTGCCTGCCCATGGATCGAAGCGCGGCGGCCCGCCGCTGGGAGCATCCGTGCCCGGCATAGTGCGGTCAACGCGCCTGGCGCCGTTCGGCAGCCACGGCGATCTGCGTGGCGCCCGCCTTTTGCGCGATCGACAAGATTTTCACCGCCTGCCCGAAGAGCACCTCGCGGTCGCCTTCGAGCACGACCGGGATGTCCGGCCGGGCGCTGACCAGCCCGTGCAGGATGGTCTCCAGGTCTTCATAGGCGGTGAGGGTGCTGTTCACGTAGATGTCATTCGTCGGTGTGACAGTGATGGTGATCTCGCGCGGCTGCGATGCCGTGCTGTCGACTTCCGGCAGGCTGATCTTGGCGCCTGATTCCACCATTGCCGCGCTGGTCACCATGAAGATGATGAGCAGCACGAGGAAGATGTCGGTCAGCGGCGTGATGTTGATGTCGGACTGGATCGACGCGCGGCCGCCGTGCCGCAGGTTACCGAACGCCATTGACCTGTCTCCCGAGATGAATGGAGTCGAGGACGCGGTTGGAGGCGATGGTGAGCGCCGCCTCGATGCGCTCGATGCGCGTCTGGAAGTAGTTATAGAAAATGACTGCCAAGATGGCGACGGCGAGTCCGAGCGCCGTCGCAATCAGCGCCTCGGAGATGCCCGCGGCCACCACCGAGAAACCGCCGCTGCCCATGATGGCCATATTGTGGAACGCCTTGACGATGCCGACCACTGTGCCGAAGAGGCCGATGAACGGGGCGCTACTGCTGACCGTGCCGAGGACCCACAGCGGGCCCCTGAGTGCTTCGAGCTCTTCGAAGCGCTTGTCCTCGGTGAGGTTGGACAGGTAGTCCATCGAGTCGGACTGGTGGCGCGCCAGCACGTCGGAGAAGATCCGTCCCGCCGGTGTTGTGACCTTCCCCTGGCTGGCCTTTAGCGCCGTCTTGAAGTCCCCGCGCTCCAGGGACGGACAGATCTCTCCGGCGAGCCTGAGACTGTTGGAGACCAGGTTGCGCAGCGACCAGGTGCGCTCCAGGATGATGCTGAGCGTGACCATCGAGAACAGCAGCAGCGGGTAGGTGGCAAGCCAACCCGTCTGGATCATGTCGAGAATGCTGAGACCTTCCACTGCGGAATCCTCCTTGAATTGAACTGATTGCTGTCACGATACGGCTCGGTAGACGACGCCGAACGCCGTCAGGTTGTTTCTTTCCGTCTATGGGCTGATCCTGGGATTGTCAATCACTTGCACGGCGGCAATGAGGGCGGTAGCCCGAGTGTCTCAAAAGGGCGGCGTCAACGAGCGCTGAGGCGTCAGCTTGCAGAATCGAACCGTTGTCCCGTCTGCGACCCGATCCAGATCTCGCCGCCCTCGAAGTGTTCCTTCTTCCAGATCGGCACGACTTCCTTCAGCCGGTCGATGGCGAAGTGACAGGCGTCGAAGGCGGCGCCGCGGTGGCCGGCCGACACGGCGATGACGACACTGGCGTCGCCGATCGGCACGACACCGATGCGGTGTACGATGGCGATGCCGGTGATGGGCCAACGCTGTTGCGCGGTCTCGCCGATCTTGCGCATCTCCGCGATCGCCATCGCGGGATACGCCTCGTACTCGAGTTGCGTCACGCGGCGGCCGTCGTTGTGGTCGCGCGTGCTGCCGATGAAAGTCACTGTCGCGCCGGCACCGGAGTCGGCCACCGCGGCCGTCACCGCGGCGGCATCAATCGCGTGCGAAACGATCTCGTACATCCGTTCCTCCACTCACCGGGGGAATCAGTGCCACCTCGTCGTTGTCGGAAAGGGCGTGACCAAGGTCCACGTACTCCTGGTTCACCGCGACCCGCAGCGCGCGGCGCACATCTGCGAGCGCGGGGTACTCGCGGCAGAGTTCGTCGAGAAGGTCGCGCACCGTCGCGCCGTCAGGCAGCGAACACGTCGCTTCATGACGATGGAGCTTCTCACGGACCGAGGCGAAGAAGCGTAGGCGGACCTGCATGACCGTCACTATGCCGTCGCGCGCACGAGCCCGACGACGTGGCCGAGGGTCGGCAGGATCAACTTCGTCATCGCCAGCTCGACGGCCGCGGTCGAGCCGGGCACGGAAAACACGATGCGCTTCCCCGCCACGCCCGCCGTGGCACGGCTCAGCATTGCGGCGGCGCCGATCTGCTCGTAGCTGAGCAGGCGGAACAGCTCGCCGAAGCCGGTAATTTCCTTGTCGAGCAGCCGCGTCACGGCCTCGTATGTGGTATCGCGCTGTGCCACGCCCGTCCCGCCATTGATGATGACGACCTCCGCCGCGGCGGGTAAGGCGGCGAGGGCCGCAACGATCTGATCCGGCTCGTCCTTGAGGATCTGGTAGTGGGTGATGCGATGCTCCTGCGCCCGCAGGAGATCCTGAATGCGCTGGCCGCTGCCATCGTTCTCCACGGTACGCGTGTCGCTGACGGTGATCACCGCGCAGCCGATGCCTTGGACGTCATGCTTGTGGTGGGTGTGGGCGCTCATTGAGGACGAACATACCAAGGTGCCATGAGTCGGGCAAAACCCAATTGCCAGTAGGTGATCATTGCCGGTGGGTAGACAGTCCGCTGCGCCGCGCTACAGTAATGGTCCGATGGCCCAGCTGGTGAAGCGGATCGACGAGCAGCGCCACGAGCTCAAGGCACTGCGCTACCTCTTGCACTTCTATCCCGAGAGCCTGGCGCAGACGCAGCCGCTGCCGCGCCGCGAAGATTTCCAGATCCTGGACTCCCAGCGGATCTACGACGCGCTGACGAGTGCACAGACGCGCGACGAGGCGGCCACTGCGATCGGTGCGCTGGATCTCGACGAGACGGATGTGGACTCGTTCCTGCGCCTGGGCGGCGAATACTACTACACGTATCCCAAACTGGTCGTGGAGCGCGCCCGACAGTTCCGCCAAGGTGCCTTGGAACTCGAGCGCGCCAGCTGAGTCTTCGCCTCGGCCATGAACTTGATCACTCCGGTTGCCTGCGCTGCGTCATGCCTCGCTGCGGCGTTTGTGCTCTAAGCACCGGCGGGAGCTGTCATTGATGTCGCGTCGTAGGGGAATCGTTCTGGCGGTTGTTGTGGTGGCCGGCGTGATCGCGTGGTGGCGGTGGGTGGCAGTCAGAGAAGAGGCCAACCGCGCCATCCGCGGATCCGGCATCATCGAGGTTACGGAGGTGGATGTTGCCTTCGAGGTTCCGGGCACGATCGCCGAGCGCTACGTCGACGAGGGCGCGCTGCTCGACAAGGGTGAGCCGATCGCCCGCCTCGACGACAAGGAGTACCGCCTGCAAGTCGAGCGCGCCACGGCCGCCAAGAGTGGGGCGGAGGCTCACTACCGGCTGCTACTGAAGGGACCGCGCGGGCAGGAGGTCGATCAAGCGCTGGCGGCGGTGGAGGCGGCGGACAGCGCCTACGACACGCAACAACACGAGTTCGAGCGGGCCCAGGCGTTGTATGACCGGAAGGTGGTGTCGCGCTCCGAGTTCGACAAGGTCAGCTCTGCGTTCTCCGACGCTCGTGCCAACCGTGACCGGGCGCACGCCCAACTTGGTATGCTCAAGGAGGGGTACCGCACCGAGGAGGTCGAAGAGGGCCGTGCCCGCCTGCGTGAGGCGGAGAAGACGCTGGAACTCGCCGAGCTCAACCTCTCGCGCTGCCAGCTCTTCAACCCGGTGGCCGGACGCGTCTTGTCGAAGAACCGCGAGGCAGGGGAGACCGTACCGGCCGGCGCGTCGATCGTCACACTCGGTGATCTGACGCATCCGTGGCTCAACCTATACATCGGCGAGCGTGACCTGGGGAAAGTGTCGCTGGGCATGAAGGCCGACGTCACCGTCGACTCGTTTCCAACGCAGCCGTTTCCCGGCAAAGTGACATTCATCTCCGACAAGGCCGAGTTCACGCCGAAGAACATCCAAACGCAGGACGAGCGCGTGAAGCTAGTGTATCGCATCAAGATCGAGGTCGAGAACCGCAGCCAGGTCCTCAAGCCGGGCATGCCGGCAGATGGCGTGATCGCGCTGAACCATGATCGGGATTGATTCATTGACTCACTGAATCACTGGGTCATTTCTGAATGGATCAATGACTCAATGACCCAATCGTCAATTATCCGACCAGCTATCGAGGCCGTTGACGTAGCCAAAGACTACCCTGGTGCGCACGCGCTACGCGGCGTCAACGTCAGCGTCGAGCGTGGTGAGTTGTTCGGGCTCGTCGGGCCGGACGGTTCGGGCAAGACCACCTTTCTGCGCATCCTGGCCGGCCTGTTGAGTCTGTCGGGTGGCACGGTGCGTATCGCTGGCATCGATGTGAGCACTGATCCGGCCGGGGTGAAGGAGCGCATCGGCTACATGTCGCAACGCTTCAGCCTGTCCGAGACGCTGACAGTGGCGGAGAACCTGCTCTATGTCAGCGAGGTGTGGCACGTGCCGCGCGGCGAGCGCCGCAAACGCATCAGCCGCTTGCTGGAGTTTAGCCGGCTCGGTCCGTTCCAAGACCGGCTGACGCGCAATCTGTCGGGCGGCATGAAGCAGAAGCTGAGTTTGTGCGCCTGCCTCATCCACCAGCCGCAGATCCTGCTGCTCGACGAGCCAACCATCGGCGTCGACCCGATCTCACGACGCGACTTCTGGCTGATCCTCTACGATCTGATGCAGGAGGGCTCAACCATCCTGTTGTCCACGCCGTACATGGACGAGGCCGAGCGCTGCGGGCGGGTCGGCTTCCTGCTGGACGGCCGCGTGATCGCCTGCGGCAGGCCGGCGGCGCTGCGCAATCAACTCGGCACCGTGATCCTCGACCTGCGCTGCAACGACTCACGCGGCGCGCGCCGCACCATGCGCCGCATCCCAGGGCTGAAGGACGCGGTGGTTTTCGGTGGCCACGTGCATGTGACGGTGCCGCGCGACGGCTTCGATCCTGTTGCCGCACTCAGCGCCGTGCGGGCGGCCGGGGTTGAGGTTCTCGACTCGCAGATCCGCGAACCGTCGTTGGAGGATGTTTTCCTCGCCTTCATCCATCGCGGCGACGCTTCGGCGGTTGCACCCCCTTCCTCTCCCTTTCGTTCATCTCCGATGGTCGAGGTGGAATGACCGCCCCCGCCGTTGAAGTGACCGGCCTCACCCGCGTCTTCGACCAGTTCGTTGCGGTCGACCACATCGACCTGTGCGTCGAGAGCGGCACGGTGTTCGGCTTCCTTGGACCCAATGGCGCCGGGAAGTCCACGACGATTCGCATGCTGTGCGGCATCCTCCGGCCGACGTCGGGAGGTGGTACGGTCGGTGGCTTCGACATCGTGCGGCAGACCGAGCAGGTGAAGAGCAACATCGGCTACATGTCGCAGCGCTTCTCCTTGTACGAGGACCTGACGGTGCGCGAGAACCTCTTGTTCTTCGCCGGCATGTACAACGTGCGTGGCGCGCAGCGCAACGCGCGCATCGCGTGGGCGTTGGAGATGGCCGGCCTGCGCGGCCGCGAGCAGCTCAAGACGTCGGAGCTGGCCGGCGGCTGGCGGCAGCGCTTGGCGTTGGGCTGCGCCGTGCTCCATGAGCCGCCGATCCTCTTCCTCGACGAGCCGACTTCCGGCGTTGACCCCGCGTCACGGCGCAATTTTTGGGAGATGATCGGCGAGCTGTCGGCGCGCGGCATCACGGTGTTCGTCACCACGCACTACATGGACGAAGCCGAGCACTGCAACCAGATCGCGCTCATCTACGGCGGCAAGGTAGTGGCCAGCGGCAGCCCCAGCGCGTTGAAGCGCGAGCACATGTCACGCGCGTTGCTCGAGCTGGACTGCGACGACGTGATGCGCGCCTTCGCCGAGCTGAAGTCGGAACCCACGCTGGCCGGCGTCGCGTTGTTCGGCACGGCGCTGCACCTGAGCGCCGACGACGAAGCGGCAGCCCGCACCGCCGTCGCCGCGCGGCTGACGCGCCGCGGCATCACCGTGCGCAGCTGCGAGCGCATCGAGCCGTCGCTGGAAGATGCGTTCGTCGCCATCATCGAAGGCAGCGGTGGGCGCACATGATCGCACCAGCGCCGCCGCCGACCCGTGCGCGTCGCCGCCGCCTGTCCTGGCGCACCATGCGGGCCATCATGCGACGCGAGTTTATCGACGTGCTGCGCGACCGGCGCAGCCTCATCCTCACCTTTCTCTATCCGATCAGCATGCTGATCATGTATGGCTACGGCATCCGCTACGACGTCGACAACGTCCCACTGACCATCCTGGACTACGACGAGACGCCCGAGAGCCGCGATCTCACCCGACAGATGATCCGTTCGGGCTACTTCCAGCTGGTGCGCTGGGCGCGCAACCAGCACGAGATCGATCGCGATCTGACCACGGACAAGAGCAAGGCCGCGGTGATCATTCCGGTGCAGTTCGCCGCCCACATTCGATCCGGCGAGCCGGTCACCGTCCAGGCGGTCATCGACGGCTCCGACTCCAACACCGCAACCATCGCGCAAGGCTACCTGCTGGCCATGATCGCGCGCTATGCACTGAGCCTGGCGCCCCAGGGTCGTCATACGCCCGCTGCAGGCGTCGAGCTGAAGAGCCGCGTCTGGTACAACCCGGAGCTCAAGAGCGTCAACTTCATCGTGCCGGGAGTCATCGCGGTCATCATGATGATCGTCGGCGCCATCCTCACGGCGCTGAGCATCGTCAAGGAGAAGGAGCGCGGCACCATCGAGCAGATTCTGGTATCGCCGATCCGGCCGCTGGAAATGATGATCGGCAAGATCATCCCGTACGTGATCATTGCCTTCATCGATCTGGTCATCGTCGTTGTTGCCGGCTACGTGATCTTCGCGGTGCCGATCAAAGGCAGTCTCTTTCAGCTGGCGATCTTTGCGTTGCTGTACCTGACCGCGTCGCTCGGCACCGGCGTCTTCGTCTCGACGATCGCCGACACCATGCAGACGGCCATGCTGGCCGCGATCTTCATCTCGCTGATGCCATCGATCCTGCTCTCCGGCTTCGTCTTCCCGCTGGAGAACATGCCGGCGCCGATCCGCTTGCTCTCGTATTTCTTCCCCGGCCGCTACTTCGTCACCGCCATCCGCGGCATCTATCTCAAAGGGGTGGGGATCAGTGTGCTGTGGCCGGAGGCGCTACTGCTGCTGTGTTTCAGCGTCGGCATCGTGTGGCTGAGCGCCAGCCGTTTTCAGGACAAGCTGGGATGAAGCAGTCAATGGTGAAGTCAATAGTCGATAGTCGAGAGCCAATAGTTGGGCTTGGATGCTCTGGCTATCGACCATCGACTATCGACTATCAACTGAAGGTGTGGTGATGATCACTTCGCTTTCCCGCATCTTCCACATCGTCTGGAAGGAAGGGATCCAGCTGAGCCGCGACCGGCGCATGTTCAGCATGATCCTGATCATGCCGCTGCTGGAGCTGATCATCTTCGGGTACGTCGTGGCCACCGACATCACCGACATCGACTTGGCGGTGTGCGATTACGACCAGTCGACAGAGAGCCGCACCTACATCGACCACATCGTGCGCAGCGGCTACTTCCGTATCGCCGCGCAGTGTCACAGCATGGCGGATGTCAATCGGCTGCTCGATCGCGGCAGCATTCGCGTCGCGCTGACTATTCCCCCCGACTTTTCCGCCAAGCTGAAGCGCCAGCAGCCGGCCGAGGTAATGGCGGCGATCGACGGGAGCAACTCGAACACCGCGCAGATTGCCGGGGCCTACCTGGACCAGATCACCCTGACGCAAGCGGTGGACGTGCAGTTTGCGGATCACGGCCAGGTGGTGCGCGTGGTGCAGCACCCGATCGTCCGCCTCGAACCGCGGGTGTGGTTCAACCCCGAGCTGCGCAGCGTGCGCTACATGGTGCCGGGCATCATCTGTGTCTTATTGATGGAGTCGCTGGTGATTCTCACCGCGGTGGCGCTGGTGCGCGAGAAGGAGCGCGGCACGATGGAGCAGTTGATCGTCACGCCGTTGCGGCCCTACGAGCTGATCCTCGGCAAGGCGATCCCGTTCATCGGGATCGGTTACACCAACATCACGGTGGTGGTGCTGGCGGGGATGTTCTGGTTCGACGTGCACATCAGCGGCAGCCTGCCGCTGCTGCTGGGGCTCACCGGCCTGTTCATCATGACCTGCCTCGGGATGGGGCTGCTGGTGTCGACCGTTTCCAACACGCAGCAGCAGGCGTCGATGGCGGGGCAGTTTCTGCTGTTGCCGAACATGTTTTTCTCCGGCTTCATGTTTCCGATCGCCAGCATGCCGCCGGTGGTGCAGAAGCTGACGTACATCGTACCGCTGCGCTACTATATCACCATCGTGCGCGGCATCTTCCTGAAAGGCGTCGGCTGGCCGGCGCTGAAGGACGACGCCGCGATCCTCTTCGTCTACGGTATTCTGATTCTCGGATTGGCGACGCTCATGTTTCGCAAGCAGGTGAAGTAACGCGTAGCCGTGGCTCACTTGCGTTTTGTGAGGACGAACTTGCCGAAGGAGACGCCGACGTCAAAGCCCTTGCCGGTGCCGGACAGCGCCAGCGACACGGTGCCCTTGGTGACCACGCGTGCCTCCGCTGCGTTGACCGCTCCCGCACCGGCCTCCGCCGATGCGTAGGTGCCAAACAGTTCGTTGATGCTCCCCACGTCGGTGAAGGAGCCGCGGCCGTTCGAGATCTGCGACGTCCCAACCGTCAGCCCACCACCCTTTGTCCGGATCGTTACACGTGCCTCCTGTCCGTTGTCACAGGTGATGGTCCCAGTCCCGGTCGCGCTTTTGTAGAAGATCGACCAACCGCGCAGGTCGAACTTCAGCTCACATTTGGTTGATTGTGCGTGTGCTGCCGGCGTCAACAAACACGCCACGGCCAGCGTCACGACGGATCCGGTTGCCCACATTGTCTTCATCGCGTTGCCCTTCCACCGGCTCAGTTAGCTTGCTTGGGGGAAGCGAGCAAGAGAGCGCGCACCACCGAAAGGTCGCGACAGAACGCTTGCCGGGCGCCGAAATACCATGGTACGCGATGTCGGTGCACCGGAATCAAAATGGCGGCGTCAATTGGAGTGCGGCCGCGGCATTGGCGGCGTGCGCGACCGCCGTCGCGGCAATCGTCGTGGCCGTCACGACCGTTTCGCAGGTTCGCCAGCAGACGCAGCGGGTGTTGTTCAATGCCGGCCTGGATTCGTTGTGGCACTTCGACGCCCAATGGAACTCGGACGGTATGCTGGATGCGCGCAGCGCGGCGGCGGCCGCGTTGTTGGACGGACGGCCCAGCCATGACATCGACGACGTGTTGGACTTCTTCGACCAAATCGCCTTGCTCTTGAATCGGGGGGCGCTGGACGAGGAAATGGTGTGCTACGAGTTCTACTGGCCGATGGCCAACTACTGGTTCGCCAGCCAAGAGTACATCCGCCAAGTGCAGCGCGATGCCCCAGCCGCGTGGGAGCAGTTCGCGTCAGCCATGCACCGCCTGACGGCGATCGAAGCACGGCGCCGCAAGCGGACCGCGGAGTCCGCTGTACCAACCAAACAGCAGATCGGCGAGTTCCTGTCGGCGGAGATGCACAGCGGTGAGTGTGCCGAAGACGACGCTGAGACGCGTAAGACGCCGCTCTGATAACAGAAGCAGCTGAAGGCTTCCAGGAGGACGACAATGCCATTCGCGGAGTACGCAACGTACGACGGTTTGGGTCTGGCCGAGTTGGTAAGGAAAGGTGCGGTGACGCCGAGCGAGCTCGTGGAGGAAGCGATCACGCGCATCGAGCGCCACAACCCGCAACTGAATGCGGTGATTTACAAGATGTACGACCAGGCGCGCGCTACCGCGGCCCGCCAGCGCGACACCGGCGGTGCCTTTTGCGGCGTGCCGTTCGCGCTGAAGGACATTTTGGGCAACTACGCCGGCGTCCCCACCACCGCCGGCTGCCGGTTCATGACCGGCGTGCCAGCCACGCGCGACGATACACTGGTGGTGCGCTTCAAGGCCGCGGGTCTCAACGTACTCGGCAAGACCAACGCACCAGAGTGTGGCATTCTACCGACCACCGAGCCGGCGCTGTACGGCACGTGCCGGAATCCGTGGAATCTGGACTATTCCACCGGCGGCTCGAGCGGCGGATCCGCCGCCGCGGTGGCAGCGGGCATCGTGCCGCTCGCGCATGCCAACGATGGCGGTGGCTCGATCCGTATTCCCGCGGCGTGCTGTGGGCTGGTCGGCCTCAAGCCGACGCGGGCACGCAACCCCGTGGGACCCGACATCGGCGACTTGTTCGGTGGCCTGGCCGTCGAGCACGTGGTCAGCCGCACGGTCCGTGACAGTGCGGCCGCGCTGGACTGCACCCATGGTCCCGAGCTGGGTGACCCTTACTATGCGCCGGCGGTGGCACATCCGTTTCTCGAAGAGGCGCGCACACCGCCAGGCCGCCTGCGCATTGCGTTTACGACCAGCAATCTGAGCGGCCAACCTTTGCACCCGGAGTGTGTGGCCGCCGTCGAGCGCACGGCGAAGCTGCTCGAGGAACTCGGCCACGCGGTGGAAGAGGCCGCGCCCGCGATCGACATGGGGACGCTAATGCCTGCGTTCTTTACGGTCTTTTGCGCGGCCCATACCATGGCGATCGAGGGCTTTGAGATGTTGCACGATCGCGTCCCCGCCGAGAAAGATTTCGAGGGCCTGACCTGGAGCCTGTACCAGCAAGGGAAGGAGATCCCGGCAGCGCGGTACCTGATCTCCGTTGCCATGCTGCAGATGGAAGCGCGCAAGATCGCCCGCTTCCACGAAGCGTATGACTGCTGGCTGACCACGACTCTGGGAACGCCGCCGATCAAGAACGGCACCATCGACATCAACGAGCGCGACCTGATGAAAGCAATGGCGCCGATCCTGGACTATGTCCCGTTCACGACGATTCAGAACGCCACCGGGCAGCCGGCGATTTCGCTGCCGTTGCACTGGACGAGCGATGGTCTTCCTGTGGGCGTCATGTTCACCGCACGCTTCGGCGACGAAGCCACGCTGTTCCGCCTTGCCGCCCAACTCGAACAGGCGTGCCCGTGGCGCGATCGGCGGCCGCCGGTCTGGGACTGACTGCGACACGCGCGTATCTCGTTCCTCGTGAAGCGTATCTCGACGGACCCTCCCTTGAGATACCAGATGCGAGGAACGGCGGC